>ERZ1643250.2764-NODE-2764-length-12756-cov-8.662389_pt1 | contig 12756 bp, 17 predicted proteins | sample MGYA00579262_ERZ1643250 | MGnify/ENA primary metagenome ERZ1643250 (study PRJEB29033, sample SAMEA4952265) | chicken gut metagenome | biome: Broiler Chicken; feature: Gastrointestinal Tract; material: Caecum | place: Ireland | collected 2018 | study: Broiler...
GATAATGTCTTTCATGTGTGACCTCCTATATAATCTTGGTGTTCTTAATACCTTTCGTAACAGCGGACCACCTTTTTTCACAACTATAAGATAATAGCATGAATCCACCTATCATGCAAGAGTTTTTTGAGTTTTCATTTTACATTTTCAGATACCGGGGAATGATTCCAGCCCAGGCTCTGCAGATATTCCAGATCCTTTGAAGTGAGAACAGCGGTCTCCAGCAGATCCGGACGTCTTTCCAGCGTCCGTTTCAATGACTGTTCTCTTCTCCACCGGTCAATATTTTCATGATGACCGGACAGCAGTACATCCGGCACCCGCTTCCCGTGATATTCCACCGGCCGGGTATAATGAGGGTGCTCCAGCAAATTATCATGGAACGATTCAAACTCTGCCGAATCTTCATTGTTTAAGACTCCCGGTACCAGCCGGGAAATGGCGTCCATCATCACCAGGGCCGGCAGTTCCCCTCCGGTAAGCACATAATCACCGATGGACACATAGTCTGTCACGATTTCTTCCAGAATCCGCTCATCCACGCCCTCATAATGGCCGCAAAGGAAAATCAGCTCGTCCTCTCTGGCAAACTCTTCTGCCATACTCTGTCTGAATACGCTGCCCTGGGGCGTCACATAGATCACTCTTGGTTTCTTTTGCATATCTTTTGTGATATCCGCATAGGCCAGTCCAATGGGTTCCGGCTGCATGACCATGCCGGCGCCTCCACCGTACGGATAATCATCCACATGTTTATGTTTATCTTTGGAATACTCCCGGATATCCACCGCGTTAAGCGCAAGCAGGCCGTTTTTCATGGCTCTTCCGGTGACGCTGGTGCCAAATCCCTGCCGGATCATCTCCGGAAACAATGTGAGAACATGAAACTTCATCAGTCCGCCAGTCCTTTCAGCAAATGTACCAATATAATTCCCTCGTTCATGTCCACATCGAGAATGCATTCCTTGATGGCAGGAAGCAGAATACGTCCGCCGTCCTCGGTGAGCACTTCGTAGACGTCGTTGGCACCTGTGGAAATGACATTTTCCAGCTTTCCGACGGTGACACCGCTGTCATCCACAATGGTAAGGCCCAGAAGATCTGCCACAAAATATTCGTCTTCTTCCAGTTCCACCGCATTCTCTCTGGTCACCAGCAGAGGACACCGTTTATATTTTTCCACTTCATTGATATCGTCAAGCCCCTCAAACTTGACAAAAACAAATTTTTTAAAAAATTTGCAGTATTCCACTTTTAATTCCAGAAGCTCGCTCCCCGTATCCAGCAGGACGTCCTCCAGATCCAGAAACCGCTCTTTGTCATCTGTCGTCGGGAAAACCTTGACTTCTCCCTTCAGTCCGTGAGTTCCGGTAATAATTCCCACCTGTAATAAATCTTCCATTTATATACTCCTGAATATACTACTTCTTATCTGTCTTTCTATCGCCTGTTTTTACATGATTTATCTTTATGCTGTCTGCCTTTTATTTTCTGTTTTTACGAAAAAACTGCTACCTGCCGGACAGGTAACAGTTTCATGCCAATGATTCATAACCGGGATTCTCCCCTCCGCCCACGAAGGCGGAGAAAAATCCGTTTGTATTATTGAGCGATATCTACTATCACTTTTTTATCTTCCCGGGAAGCCGCAGCCTTCACCACAGTACGCATAGCTCTCGCAATCCGTCCCTGTTTGCCAATAACCTTTCCCATATCATCCGGAGCAACATGAAGCTCCAGAATGATGGAATGGTCAGTCTCTTTTTCTGTGACTACGACATCTTCCGGATGATCAACCAGAGATACGGCAATTACTTTTACTAACTCTTTCATTACACAAGCCCCCAGTTATTATTTTTCAATACCGGCATTCTTTAATAATCTTGCAACTGTGTCTGTCGGCTGTGCACCTTTGTTAAGCCATGCTTTTGCTGCTTCCTCGTCAAATTTAACGACTGCAGGCTCCTGGTTTGGGTCATAGAAACCGATTTCATCGATGTTTCTTCCATCTCTTGGAGATCTTGCGTCTGCTACGACAACTCTATAGATAGGATTTCTCTTTTTACCCATTCTTTTTAATCTCATTTTTACTGCCATGTGATTTCACCTCTTTCATCTTTCTTATTCATCTATATGGAACCGGAATATTCCGGTATCCTGCATTATACTGGCCGGAACCGGCTTTAAATCCGCCGGAAACCTCTTCCCTAAAACGGGAACTTCATGCCTCCGAGATTGAAGCCGCCTCTTCTGCGGCCGCCCTTTCCCATCATGCCGTTCATCTGCTTCATCATCTTGCGTGACTGCTCAAACTGCTTGCACAGCTTGTTGACTTCCTGAAGGCTGACGCCGGCGCCATTTGCAATTCGCTTCTTGCGGGAAGGGTTCAGCAGATTCGGATTGGATCTCTCCTCCGGCGTCATCGAATAGATGATCGCCTCTATGCGATCCATGGCGCTGTCATCAATGTCAATATTCTTGATCTGGCTGCCAACGCCCGGAATCATGGAAAGCAGATCAGCGATGCCTCCCATATTCTTAACCTGCTGCATCTGAGCCAGGAAGTCGTCAAAACCAAACTCGGCCTTGCGAAGCTTCTGCTCCAGCTCTCTGGCGGACTCTTCGTCCACCGCGTTCTGTGCCTTCTCGATGAGAGTGAGCACATCGCCCATGCCTAAAATACGGCTGGTCATACGGTCCGGATAGAACTGCTGAAGATCTTCCAGCTTCTCACCCATACCTATATATAAAATCGGCTTGCCGGTGACGGCCCGGATGGAGAGCGCCGCTCCGCCTCTCGTATCGCCGTCCAGCTTCGTCAGGATCACTCCGTCGATGCCGACCTTATCTTCAAATGTCTTAGCCACATTGACCGCATCCTGTCCCGTCATGGCATCCACCACCAGAACGGTCTGCGTCACATCCACATTATCCTTGATGTTCTGAAGCTCTTCCATCATGGAATCATCCACATGAAGTCGTCCCGCCGTATCCAGAATGACAATATTCCTGCCATTCTCCTTGGCATACTCAATGGACGCCCGGGCTATATCCACCGGGTTCTTCTTATCCCCCATGGAAAACACCGGAACTTCCTGCTTCTCACCGTTGATCTCCAGCTGCTTGATCGCCGCCGGACGGTAAACATCGCAGGCAACCAGAAGCGGGTTCTTGCCTTTCTTCTTGAGCTGTCCGGCAATCTTGGCCGCCGTAGTGGTCTTACCAGCACCCTGGAGACCTGCCATGAGATATACAGTAATCTCGTTACCCGGCTTGATCACCAGCTCTGTCATCTCAGAACCCATCAGAGCTTCCATCTCTTCTTTTACTATCTTAATGACCATCTGCCCCGGATTCAGTCCCGTAAGAACATCCTGTCCGATGGCACGGTCTGTCACTGTCTTAATGAATGTCTTGACCACGCGGAAATTGACATCCGCTTCCAGCAGAGCACGCTTCACTTCCTTCATGGCCTCCTTGACATCGGCCTCGGTCAGACGCCCCTTGCTTCTCAAATTCTTAAAGACATTCTGAAGTTTATCTGTAAGGCTTTCAAATGCCATAAGAGCCTCCTCATTAATACTGTTCCAGAATCTCACTGGATATCCGCTTGATATCTGCGATGCGCTCCTGCATCTTCTCCTTGTCCCCGCAGGTGGATATCTCTTCCGCATACCGGTGGATGACGCCCACCATCTTCTTCACGGTGAGGAAATGCTCCACCAGATGAAGTCTGTCTTCATACTCCGCGAGAATCTTCTCGCATCTTCGAATCATATCATGCACACCCTGTCTGCTGATCCCCCGAAGATCCGCAATCTCCGAAACAGACAGATCATTCTGGATGTGCTCACCATACACTTCTTTCTGATTCTCTGTCAGAAGCTCACCGTAAAAATCAAACAGCAGAGCTTTCTCTACGATTCTGTCCAATGATTATCACCTCGTGTAAAGTGTTTTTCCTTTACCGAAGATGATTATATGGGAAAGGGTTGGATTTGTCAAGTATTTTTCCTTGCAAATTTAAAATGTTTTTTACCCACAGACAAACAGGCACCTGCTTTTTATCAAAAGCAGATGCCCGTTAGAAAGGGGAGGATATAAGTTTTTTCCTGACGACTGTCATATCCGATGTCCCCATCGGATATTATCATTATTGCCATCTTAGAAAAAATTATACACCTCTTTGAAAAAATTTATCTCAGCCCGCACGGTCAGGAAAGAACTCCACAGCGCGAAATTCTTCTCCGGCGGCGCCTGCAACCACAAACTCTTTATAAAGAAACGATCTTAGTAGTTCTCCGGTTTGATCTGGAAGTAGGACTGTGGATGATCGCATACTGGACATACTTCCGGCGCTTTCTTGCCGATGCAGATATGTCCGCAGTTTGCGCACTGCCAGATGACATCGTTATCTTTAGAGAAGACAACTTCTTTCTTTACATTGTCAAGAAGTTTTAAGTATCTTGCTTCATGCTCTTTTTCTACTGCTGCAACGCCGTCGAACTTGTCAGCAATCTCGTAGAAGCCTTCTTCTCTTGCTTCTTTTGCGAACTGTGCGTACATGTCTGTCCACTCATAGTTCTCACCGTCTGCTGCTGCCTGCAGGTTCTCGATAGTAGAACGGATTGCGCCGCCCTCTAATAATTTGAACCACATTTTTGCATGTTCTCTTTCGTTAGCTGCTGTTTCAGCAAAGATGTTAGCGATCTGTACATAACCGTCCTTTTTCGCTTTGCTGGAAAAATATGTGTATTTATTAGTAGCCTGAGACTCTCCAGCGAATGCAGTCATTAAGTTCTGTTCTGTTTTTGTTCCTTTTAAATTTGGCATGATATACCTCTCTTTCCTACTTTCGTGAAGTAATTTAAAAATAGTAATAACTACTGATATTATATTATTCCTTTCTGCCCGGCTTGTCAATAGGTCGGAAAGGATTATTTTCCCGGCCACCCGGCAGAATCATTTCCCTTTTGCCGCCGATGCTGTCTTCCCCCTCAAATCCCGGGATCATCGCCATCGCCGGACACTTTTTCATCTTCCCCGTTCTTTTTTAACAGACGGTAAATAAGCATATACGCATACAGGAGAACCGGCAGGACCAGTGTGACGACCAGAGACGCCATGAAGAACCGGCTTCCCGTCACAGCACAGTAGAGGGTCAGAAAAACCATCCCTGCCAGGACAACGACCAGAACCAGCGCGGCAATCCGTTTCAGTTTATTCATCTTATTCTTCCTCCCTGTTCCTCAGATGTTCCAGATGCATCTTTATCTTCTTCTCGTATCCATTTTCTGTAGGAATATAAAACCGCTCGTCCCGGATGGCATCCGGCAGATACTGCTGCTTTACATAATTCTCCGGATAATCATGGGCATACCGGTAACCGATACCATGTCCCAGATCCTTTGCCCCTCCGTAATGAGCATCCCTCAGATATGGAGGGACCTGCCCGGTATCCGACCGTTTTACCATCTCCTGGGCCTTATCGATGGCCGCAACACAGGCATTACTTTTTGGAGCGCTGGCCACATAGGACGCCGCCTGGGACAGGATGATCCTCCCCTCAGGAAGCCCCACTCTTTCCACAGCCAGGGAAGCTGCCACGGCAACCTGTAAGGCCTGCGGATCTGCATTTCCCACATCCTCTGAAGCACAGATCATGATTCTTCTGGCGATAAACTTCGGATCTTCTCCCGCATCCAGCATCCTCGCCAGATAAAATACTGCCGCATCCGGGTCCGTCCCCCGCATACTTTTAATGAAGGCGGAAATCACATCATAGTGATTATCACCGTTTTTATCGTAATTTAACGCCTTCCTCTGGATACACTCCTGGGCCACATCCAGATCAATGACGATTCTTCCGTCCGCACCGGGTTCTGTGGTAATAACTCCCAGCTCCACAGCATTCAGCGCCGCCCGGGCGTCCCCGCCCGCCATCTCCGCGATGAAATCGACCGCCTCTTCTGTGATCTCTGCGCCGTAGGCCCCCATCCCTCTCTCATCATCCGTCACGGCTGTCCGTATGAGTCCGGCAATGTCTTCTTTTGACAATGGCTCCAGATGAAAAATCTTAGACCGGGACAAAAGAGCGCTGTTCACCTCAAAATAAGGATTCTCTGTGGTGGCGCCGATCAGCACTATGGTTCCGTCTTCCACATAAGGCAGCAGATAATCCTGCTGAGCCTTATTAAACCGGTGAATCTCGTCAATAAAAAGAATGGTCCGGTTTCCGTACATTCCGAACACATCTTTGGCCTGACTGACCGCCTGCTCCATATCTTTCTTGCCGGAAGTCGTCGCATTCATCTGCACAAACTGCGCACTGGTCGTGTTGGCAATGACCTTTGCCAGGGTGGTCTTTCCGGTTCCCGGCGGTCCGTAAAAAATCAGCGAGCTGATCTTATCTGCCTTGATGGCCCGGTACAGCAGTCTGTCCTTTCCGATAATGTGCGACTGTCCCACCACCTCATCCAGAGTCCGCGGCCGCATCCGCACCGCCAGGGGCGATTCCTGCTTCTTCCGCTCCATCCGCATATAATCAAATAAATCCATGTATCTCGTGCCTCTCTTCTTGTATCTTTAAAATAAATTTATCACATTTTCACACACTCTGATTGAGCCGGCGGATGATCGCGTAACCATCTTCCAGATCCACCCGGCTGTAGCATCCCTGCTCAAACACAAAATTCCAGTATCCTTCCAGAGGCAGTTCCAGACAGGCCGCCAGGAAATGCCCCAGAGTCCCCTTGTGGGCCACCAGAAGTATGGCGGTCTCCCGGTCGACTGTTTCTGAAAATCCCTTTAAATCCCGTAGGAAATCCTCTGTCCTCCTCCGAACATCAGCAAAACTCTCGCCCCCGGGAATCCTGTAACCGGAAAAATCCCGGTTCCACTGTTCCCATTCCTCCGGATACCTCTTTGCCAGTTCCCGGAAAGTACCGCCCTCAAAAATGCCGAAATCCTGCTCCGTCAGCCTTTCTTCTCTCTCAATCTGCAGCTCTTCCCGCCTCTCATTTGTATATTCCGCCATGATGATGTCCGCGGTCTCCGCCGCCCGGAGACGGGGGCTGGCCACGATCCGCAGAAGCGGAACATTTTTAAAAAAAGTCCCCAGCTTTTTGGCCTGCTCTCTTCCCCGGGAAGAAAGCGCCGCCTCCGTCCTTCCATAGTAACAGCCCTTCTGATTGAGGACGGTCTCCCCATGGCGTACCAAATATATTCTCATGATGCTGTCTCTCTTTCGTCTGTCATTCTTCCTTCTCTGCTGCTCTGTCATGCACCGGGCTTCTTACCTTTGCCGTCGGCATGTCTCCACACCGCAGCTTCCGCATGCACCTTTTAATTCTGCACTTTCACCACATGAGAAGCCTGCAGTCCCTTCTCTCCTTCCACAATATCGAACTCTACTTTATTTCCCTCATCCAGGGAGCGAAACCCTTCCATATCAAGCCCGGTATAATGTACAAAGATATCTTTTCCATCCTCGTCCTGAATAAAACCATACCCCTTTTGATTGTTAAACCATTTTACTGTTCCCTTAAACATTGGAATACCTCCATCTCCTATACTTCCTGTCCTGTGCAGCGAAAACAGATACTGCCGCCGCGGAAGGAAACATATTCTTCCTCTGACAGGCATCCACATCTTAGCATAAAGGAAATCTCAAGTCAATATAAATTCTGACTATTAAGGAGTATGCGACATAATTTTCTGAAAATTATTATTTTTCGTCATTTGCCTGCCCGGCATCCCCAAATCGCTGGTCATCATAGTGACGGTACGCATCGATCAGACAGCGCAGCCGCTTAATCTTGTTATCAAAGAGTCCCAGTCTGTATAAAGTGATCACAATGGTTCCCAGCAGAAGGGCAAGGATCATTCCCTGCACCCCCTGCAGCTTAAATCCCGTGTAGATCAGAAACAGCGTGGATAATGTTCCCATACCGATACTGTCCCCGATAATCTTCGGCTGGAGAATCTGTCTCGTGAGCAGACAGATCACATAGATGATCAGCAGAATGATCCCCTGCCGGAAATGTCCGCTGAAAAATACGATCACTGCCCACGGAATGAGCACCGTTCCTGTTCCAAGAATCGGCAGCAGGTCCAGAAAGGCGATCAACAGCGCCAGAAACAGCGCATAGGGATTACGCAGAATCAGAAGTCCGGCCAGCAGAATGAGAAAAATGATGAACATGATCTTAAACTGCGCCAGCAGAAATCCTCCCAGAGCAGACATCAGCCTGTCCCTGATCTTTCTGACATGCTCCTGCATATCCGACGGCACCATCCGAAGCAGCTGTACTGAAATCTTTTCTCTCTCAGCGATAAAAAAATACGCCGCGAGAATCATCACCAGGGTCCCCACCAGGCCGTTGGTGATGTTGGCGGCGGCGCTTCCCATAAATTCCACTCCTTTTGGAGCAAAATTATTGATCGTCGTTCCCGCCTGCAGCAAAAGATCATTGAAGGCCGTCTCGATCTGATTGCCGAAATCACCGGAAATCGGCGCGAGCACATCATTCAGCCTGGCGCTGAGCATCTCTATGGTATTCTGAAAATAACTGTAATACACTGGTGCATCTGACAGAAAGGAAATCGTCTCTCTTCCCAGCTTGGTGATCAGCAGATACCCGATGCCTGCCAGAATCAGAAGAACAAATATTATGATAAAGGCCGACGCCCACTGCTTCTTTAACCGGATATGCTTCTCAAGGAAATTACACAGCGGCGTCGCCAGCATCGCAAGAATCCAGCTGGCCACAAAAGGCCAGAAAAATCCAAGGAGTCTCGGGACAATGAAAATGAGCAGCGCTGCGCCAATCAAAAAAAACAATATCTCACTTATGATATTCAAACCAATCTGCCATCTTTTCATCAGAGCACCTTCCAATCTTTTCCATTTTATCCTTTTGTATCAGTATAGCAATATCCCTAACACATATCAACCCCGCCATACCAATTTTTAAAAATCGAAAGAAATCTCTCCCCGGAAACGGACAGTAAATTCTCCCGTCTTCTCCTTATATGCCGGTGGGATCCGGCTCTTCCTTCCTAATATGCCGGAAGAATCCGGTTCTTCCTTCCTGCGCAGTATTGCGGTCAATCTTTCTTCTCCCCATACAGCAGCGGTGTCAGCTGATTCTTTCTTCTATTATAATAGTAGGCAGAATCCGACAACATGTCCACCGGCGATACAATGGAACGATTCGCCTCTTCCACCATCACCGGAAGCTTCTCCGCTTCCGGAAACTCACTGACCGGAATGAGGATCAGTTCATGGATACTGCTGGGCAGAATGTAAAAGTCCTCCTGAATCCTGTCGGCAAACTCCTGCAGGATCCCGTCATAGACCATCACGGTGGCCCCATTCACCTGCTGTTCATTGGTCAGAATATACATCGTCTTCCCCGGCCCAAGGTTCATGCTCTTCTTTCCCGCCTCCAGGAGAAAGGCATCCATATTGATAATACGCGGCGGGAAAATCCTACGGGTATTCTCCCGGGCCACCAGCAGCAATTCATGAAGCGATATGTTCCAGAACTTCAGCTCCCGGTTAGTGATCAGCGCGGTCGAAATCCCGACGGAATCCGTATGGGCCACCCACCGGAAGGTCAGTACCAGATCATACATCTTAATATAGGGGCAGTCCGCAAGCAGCTCCTGATTTCTCTCATAATTCACCAGACGGAAAATGATTCTGTCCTTCATATGCCCGTATTGGAGGACATCCAGCTCATAAAACGCCGAACGCTCCATAGCCCACTGGTATTCTTCCCGGATCCTCGCGAGAACCTTCTCCATATCCTCGCCCTTCTGATAATCTTTATAAAATTCTTCCAGATAAATACAGGGAGCCACCGCTTCTTCCACCTCCCTGATGGAAAGGCCCTGATATGTAACTCCATTGTTCTTCTTTGTCTCCTGGATGACGACCTCCGCATCTTCTTTCCAGCCCTTTAAAATATGTTCCTCCACATAGTAAAGGAACTCTTCAAAACTCATCATATGGCATCCTCCTGTTATTATTTATTTTTTATAAATACTATAATACCATACATTCCATATTTTTCCAGTAAAATATTATATTTTTTTACTTTTTTTTACATTTACTGAGGCAAAACAGCCTACGGCAGCCCATTCCCCGCACAAAGGGAAAAGGCATACCGCAGGCGCCTGTCATCCGCCAGAAAGAGCGGCCGTCTGTCAATGACAGATCAATAAGCCTCTATGGAGTTTTTGCCCATATAACGGTATATTTTTCCTGTATCTTTATCCACATAATAAATACCGATCTTCTCATTGCCGTCCGTCTCATATATCGAGAACTGGTACCCTTCCGCTCCGGAATCATTATTGTTATAAGCGGTGAGATCTTTTGTCTCATCTCTGACCTCATAATTGGCTCCGGCATTGTCTTTCTTCAGTTTCTCCAGAAGATACGTTTTGGCATCCTCATAACTGTCAAAGGAACCACCGCCCAAATTATCAATGGCATCCCCCACGCCATCCGCCACATCATCAACGGCTTTTCCGGCGTCATCCACCACATCTCTGGCGGCATCGCCCACATCTTCAGCGGCATCCTTCATATCATTGCCCAGGTCGCCGGCTGCATCCCCGGAAGTATCATCCCTGTTATCTCCGGTGCCGCCAGCTGCATCGTTCGCGGCATCTTCCTGACGGGCATCTTCAGTGGAAGCACCCACACCGCTGTCATCTGTCCCAACCGTACTTTCCGTGGAACCTTCTTTTTGCTCTGTCATCTCCGAAGAGGTTGTACTGTCCTTTCTGTCGTTATTATTTCCACACCCCGCTATCAGAAAAAGTGCGGACAAAAGAAATACCATGGTTATCACGTTTTTTTTCATTCTTATCATGAAAATTCTCCTTTCGTCTTTTAATTCTTTCTTATTATCCACACATTTTCTGCATCTATACCAAATGTTTTTATTTTTATTTCAGCCGGCCGATGATTAATTCCCTGTTTTCTGGACATACTGGATAACAGAACACAGAAAGGAGAATCTATATGAAATGGATTGATTATATTGCGTTAACACTGACCATCATCGGTGCCATCGTCTGGGGATTAATCGGACTTTTTCAGTTCAACCTTGTCTCCGCTTTATTTGGCGATTCCAGCTTTTTTACAAGGCTCATCTATGATCTGGTCGGTATTTCCGGTATTTACATGCTCACCATGTACGGGAGAATCCGCCAGAACAGAGAATAGGCCCTATCCTTTTGTCCCGGAAATATTTCTGACAAAACAAAATTCTTTTAAACTCAAAACCCCTGCGGAAATCTGTGCAGACCGCACATTTTCCCGCAGGGGCTGATTCAGAAAAACTGTTTTATATTTACATATTATACGCTCCGTCGCACCATCTGATCATCACAGCAGATGAATTCTCCGGATAATTACAATATGGTTTTTACATGGCATTTTTGATACACATCTGCAATTCTTTGACCTTTTGAAGAGGCCATCCAAAACAGCGCAAAGACAGCACAAAGGTCAAAAGAACAGCAATGAGCAGATAAACCGGGATCCAGAACATACCGCAGTTTTGCCGGATGGCATCACTGAACCCTGAAAACATCATGATATACAGGACCAGACGATGCCAGAAATAAATCTGCAGCGTATTTTTCCCCACAGCTTCCGCCGGAGCCAGCCTCTTGTCAGGCATCAGGCTGATAAGCGCCACACTGACCACCACGGTGACAGCATAACACAGCAGACGATGCTGCCATCCGCATCCCGGAATCCGGATCAGCGCATAGGCGTTTCTTCCTGTAAACATCCGGATGATGGAAAAAATATCATCGATCCAGTAAAAACTCACAAAAAGACCGACGAGGATCACGAATACCGAGGCAGCCCTCACCCACTTCTGTCTGGTAAAGGCAAGAACTGTTTCGGAATCCAGCAGATACCCGGCATAATAAAAAGGAAAGAACACAAGAATTCTTGACAGATAAAGAAAGCTTCCGATTTCCACCACGTATCCGGCCAGAAGAGCCAAAACCACAGAAACCACAAGACAGATCTTCGGATTCCATTTTCTGATGCCCCAGGCGATGACCATGTAGGCTGCCATGGCAAACATATACCATGGTATACCGGTATCTGTAAACAACGAGAACACCGCCTCCTGTCCAAAAGCCACCTTCACCATATAAATGAAGATCTTAAGAAGATACCCCAGAATAATATAGTAAACCGGCTTATCCCATCGAAACGGACGCTCTTTTGTCCATTTTTTCTGCAGCAATCCCGCCACAAAAATAAACAGAGGCATGTGGTAGGAATAAATGATGATAGACATACTTCTCATAAAAGAAGAATCCGGATACTGGTTCACGAAATGTCCGAGGACAACCGAGAGCATCAGGAAACATTTCAGATTGTCCCAGATACAGATTCTTTGATCCTGCTTCATATTTCTCCTCCTCAGGCTGTAAAAGCTTTCCCGGGGCGCCTTCACTCCGGTTGTATATAAATAAAAAACCCGAAAGCCGCATAAATAGGGCTCCCGGGTGTCCTTGAAAATGCGGATAACAGGACTTGAACCTGCACGGGTGTCCCACCAGAACCTAAATCTGGCGCGTCTGCCAATTCCGCCATATCCGCCTGTTCATACATGCAGGGGAAAACTCCCCGCCGCAACCGCTTATATAGATAACAACAAAGCGGGTGATGGGAATCGAACCCACGTATCTAGCTTGGAAGGCTAGTGTTCT
>ERZ1643250.2766-NODE-2766-length-12749-cov-5.132425_pt1 | contig 12749 bp, 9 predicted proteins | sample MGYA00579262_ERZ1643250 | MGnify/ENA primary metagenome ERZ1643250 (study PRJEB29033, sample SAMEA4952265) | chicken gut metagenome | biome: Broiler Chicken; feature: Gastrointestinal Tract; material: Caecum | place: Ireland | collected 2018 | study: Broiler...
GTTTACGGGGCTGAACTCTGCCGCGGCGAAGGAGGCGGGCTATGACAGCGACTCCGTGATACTGTTCTCTGCAAACCACGCAACCTACTACCCGGGCGCGCGCAATATGACGCTCAAAGTCATATTCGATAAAAAGAGCGGCAAAATTCTGGGCGCGCAGGCGGTCGGTTACGACGGGGTCGACAAGCGAATCGACGTGCTCGCCGTGGCTATAAAGGCAGGAATGACGGCGTACGGCCTGCAGGAACTCGACCTGTGCTACGCGCCGCCCTATTCCTCGGCAAAAGACCCAGTAAATATGGCGGGCTACGCGATAGCAAACGTGCTCGGCGGCGTAAAGCAGTTTACGTGGAGGGAGCTCCCCGGGGTGCTGGGAAGCGGCGATAATTTTATCCTCGACGTGCGCACGGAGGAGGAGTTTGCTGAGGGGCACTTCAAAGGCGCAGTAAATATTCCCGTAGACGCCCTGCGCGAAAATCTTGCAAAAGTTCCGAAGGGCAAAAAGGTGTACGTCAACTGCCACAGCGGACTGCGCAGCTATATCGCCTGCCGCATACTCATGGGCAACGGGTACGACTGCTACAACTTCTCGGGCGGATACAGGCTGTATTCGGCCATATGCGGAGAGGCTGAGGCGGGCGGCGTTCCCCGCCACCCGTGCGGAATTCCCATTGCATAACCATATTAAAAAATGCCCCGCCGCGCGAAATTTTCGCGCGGCGGGGCATTTAACATAAAACAAAAAGCCGAAATGCAGTTGATACGCGCCGTCTGAACGGTTTGCGCGGCAAAAGGCATAACTTTGCCGCGGCTTGCGGAAAATAGTTATATAACGCTTTTTTCGTGAGTTTATGATAGAAAACATAAAAAATTTTGTCCGTTCGGCGGTGTGCCGCGCGGCAGAAGTTTACAGGTACTATTCCGATAAGCGGTTCACGACGGTTGCGGGCACGCTCGTATATTTTTTTCTGATGAGCCTCGCGCCGTTTTTGTTCTGGCTCTCGATGTTCTTCGGCGAGGTCGACCTCGAAAAGCTCGCTTCGTTCGCCATATTCGACGCGATAATGCCCTTTTTAAAGGAGTTGCAAAATTCCGCGGGCGGGGCTACCTCGGGCGCCGGCATAATACTTATGGTCACAACGCTGTATTCCTCGACCAATTTTTTTTATCACCTTCGGCGCAGCGGCGAAATTATTTACGACAGCAAGTTCAAAAAGGGCGGCATAAAGCTTCGCCTGTCCTCGCTCGGTCTGATTGCCGCAACCGTCGCGCTCATCGGAGGCGCCGCACTTGCGGTAGTGGTGGGGGAGCGCATCTTAAGCCGCATAATAAATATCTATCTTTCCGAATTTATAATTTATTCCGCGGCTCTTGTGATGGTAATCGCTGTCGCCGCGCTTTTGAATATATTCATCTGCCCGTATAAAATAGGGTTGAAAGACGTGATTTCGGGCAGCCTTTTCACCGTGCTTTTATGGCTGTTCTGCGCCGTCGGCTTCGCCGTATATATGCATTTTGCAAACCCCGTGCGCCTGTATGGCAAAATTGCGTCGGTAATCGTCTTTCTCCTGTGGTGCTATCTGATGATGAACAGCTTCGTCATAGGCGTAATATACAACGGCAGGCACAACGTTCATCTCAGACATTCGCTTGTCAGGTCATAAAAAGGGCGCGCCGCAAAAATGCGGCGCGCCCTTTTTAAGCAATAATATTTATTAAACTTTGCAAAAGATTTTTGTGTGAATTTCCTCAGTGGCAGGCAACTTCGCAGGTGAGCGCTAGAGCCCCGGGCCCTATGTGGCAGGAAACGCTGAGCGAAAGGGGGTCGACGAATTCCACGGGCATGCCGAACGCTTCTTCAACCTCTTTTTTGAATTTTTCCGCTTCGTCGGGGCAGTCGGTATGTGCGATGCAGAGCTTCATCTTTCCCTGTGCGTGGAGGTCGGCAAACCTGCCCGCGAGGTCGTCTTTAACTGCGTTAATCATTATCTCTTTCGCCTTGTTGAAGTTCCTCGGCTTTGCAAACTGGTCGAGCTTCTCGCCCTGAATCTGCAAAACGGGCTTGATTTTAAGCAGGGTGCCAATCATGGCAACGGCGGGGGTGAGCCTGCCGCCTTTTTTGAGATATTTGAGCGTGTCGACCATGATATAAATGCTCGACTGCATCGAAGTTTCTTTCAGCCATTCGGCAATCTCTTTGGCGCTTTTTCCCTGTTTTGCAAGTTCAATCGCGTCGTAAACCGAGCTCTTCTGCGTAACGGAAATGCGCTTGTTGTCTACAACGTAAACTTTGCCCGCAAACTCAGTTTCGGCAAGGTGGGATAAGGTGTGGCACGTCTCCGAAAGCCCGCTCGACATGGGTATGCACACAATGTCGTCGTATTCCGTGAGGATTTTTTTCCAGAGTTCGCCCACGTCGTAAGCACTCGGCTGGGAGGTGGATACCTGCGCGGTGTCGTCCTTGAGTTTTTCGTAGAACTGCTCCTGAGTGAGGCTTATATCCTCAAGGTACTGTTCCCCGTTTATGAGCACGGGCATGGGAATGGTAAAAATACCGAGCTGTTTCGACATATCCTGGGTTATGCCGCTGTTGCTGTCGGTAACGATAGCTGTTTTCATGAATAAATTTCTCCTGTAAATAAAAAAACTAAAAATATTTTACTATAATAATTTATTTAAGTCAAATAAAAGGCGCCCAAAAGTCTGGCGGCAAACGTAAAAGCCGCGGGCGGCACAAAATTGTGCCGCCCGCGGCGGTATAATTTACGGTAAAAATTTAAATTTCGGCAATGCACTCGACTTCCACAAGCGCGCCCTTGGGAATATCCTTAACGGCAACGCAGCTGCGCGCGGGGCGGGAGGTGAAGTACTTTTCATATACGGCGTTGAATGCCGCAAAGTAGGCAATGTCGGCAAGGAAGCAAACCGTTTTAACGACTTTATCCATAGAGCTTCCCGCTGCCTCCAAAAGCGCGGCAACGTTTTTGCAAATCTGTTCGGTCTGCCCCGCAACGTCGGCACATTCTATGTTTCCGCTTGCGGGATTTACGGGAATCTGACCGGAGGCAAACACAAGCCCTCCGCATATTTTTGCCTGCGAATAGGGGCCTATCGCCGCAGGCGCGTTTTTCGTTTCAACCGTTTTCATAATATTATTTACTCCAAAAAAATTTATATTTTCTCCGCGTTTTTCAATGGCGGTGGAGGGCTGGCAGAATGCCGTTCGTTGCGGCATATATGCGCCTCAATTCAATTTCGCCGTCTGTTTGTTCAACCTGTAAAATAAAAATTTATTTATTGTTCACAAGCTTGAATCCGCTCGATGTAAGCTTATCCTCAATCTCTTTTATATGCGCAAAGTCGCGAGTTTCGATTGTAAGGCGCAGGTAGCAGCCGTTTACGTCCGAGCCCTCGTTCGAGCGCTCGTGCAGAACGGAAGTAACGTTGCCGCCGCACCCCGCGACTATTGCCGAAACGGCTACGAGCTGTCCGGGCTTGTCGACGAGTTCTATCGTCATCGATGCCGTCCTGCCGCTCATTAAAAGTCCGCGGTTTATCACGCGCGAAAGTATTGTAACGTCGATATTGCCGCCCGAGATGAGGCATACGACCTTTTTGTCCTTTATATCGGGAATTTTGCCGTACATTACCGCGGCGAGCGAAACGGCGCCCGCGCCTTCGGCAATCATCTTCTGCTTTTCGATAAGCGCGAGTATCGCCGCGCAAACCTGGTCGTCGGTGACCGAAACTATTCCGTCGACGTATTTTTCGCACAGGTCAAACGTGTGCTCGCCGGGCTCTTTTACCGCAATGCCGTCGGCAATCGTCGATACGGAGGGGAGAGTTTCAATTCTGCCGTGCGTGAGCGATTCAATCATGCTGGGCGCGCCGGCCGACTGCACTCCGTAAACTTTTATTTTGGGATTGAGCGATTTAACTGCAAACGCCACGCCCGAGATAAGTCCGCCGCCGCCCACGGGTACGACAATCGCGTCGACGTCTTTAAGCTGGTTTATAATCTCCAGCCCTATCGTCGCCTGACCTGCAATCACGTCGTCGTCGTCGAACGGGTGAATGAACGTGTAGTTCTTTTCCGCGCGCAGTTTTTCGGCATAGTTGTGCGCGTCGTCGTAAACGCCGGGCACAAGAACGACGTCTGCGCCGTAGCTCTTCGTCGCCTCAACTTTGGATATGGGCGCGCCGTCGGGCATGCATATAACCGCCTTTATTCCGAACTTTTTCGAGGCAAGTGCAACGCCCTGCGCATGGTTTCCCGCCGAGCACGCCACAACGCCGTGGCTCTTTTCCTCGTCGGAGAGCTGTGAAATCTTGTAATATGCGCCGCGCAGCTTGAACGAACCCGTAAGCTGCAGGTTTTCGGTCTTTAAATAGAGTTCGCAGCCGCTCGCTTTTGATAGGGTGGGGGAGTGGATGATATCCGTTTCCCTCGCAACGTCCTTCAACACGTAGCTTGCGTGATAAACTTTGTCTAATGTAAGCATAAAAAAGCCTTCCGTCAGTATAATATTGTACAAGCTCTATTATATCTCCGCCTGTATAAAAAGTCAAACAGTTTAATAAAAGTGCATTTCTGCCGTATATTAAGCCTCCCCTTTCAAGGGGAGGTGCCGAGCCGTATGCGAGGCGGAGGGATTCGGCTCCCATTTCAAAGGGAGCTGGCGCGGAGCGACTGAGGGATTATAATCCCCCTTTCGTTCCCTCTTTTAATCCCCTCTTTGATTCTCCCCTTTGAATCCCCCTTTTAATTTCCCCCTTTAAAAAGGGGGACAAGGCGGGGAGCAAGTCGGGGAGGTCTGTCGGGGGCTTTGTGTACCCGCAAATGCCCTGAGCGCGGCGACTTTATTTCCTTTTGTCATTTCGACTAAGTGAGCATAGCGAACGCACGGAGAAATCTCGTAGCCACAGGCTACGGACAAAGGGGGTATAGCCTGCAATACATAAAAGACTTGCAAATAAAACTTTACCGTCAAAGTGCACAAATTTTATTAATGACATATGCGCGACAAATGTGCGTTTTTGGGCGCTTTTTTAGCTTTACGGGTATAATTTAGCCCGATAAAGTGTACTTATAGTGGGAAAGCAATTAACATATAAAGAAAATTTTTTGCAAAAAAACTATTGACAAAATTTTTGAATGTGATAAAATTGTGATACTAATAAATTGTAATTGTATATAACATTGCAAGGCGGATATTTGTATTTGTAATATTCAGGGCGGTTTAAAAGGCTTTGCGGCGCAGTCCCTGTGGTTTGCAAAAGGCAACCTCTGTCTGTAACGATTGCCGTGTTAACGGCGCCATGCAATGCTTTATTTATCGGCGTAGTTTTTCTTTCTTTGTTTTTCGCTTTGTTGTGCACGCTTTAAATAACGTTGCTTTTTCGGTTTTATTTAGTCATCGCCGCTGTCTTTGATTTGTAAAATATCCCGTGTGTGCCCTTCTCTCCGCACAAGCTTTGTATCGCATTTGTCAAAATGCTAAGTTATGTTTCCACTTGTCGGGGGGGGGGTAGTTTTTTTGGCCGCTCGGAAAAAATAATTGCGGCATATATGCGCCGTTTACATATTATTTGGGCAGTCGTCAACGTTTAACTTTCTTCCGTCCGCGGAACTATGGTTTTCGCGGAGGTTTTGCGCGTATACGCGCGCATATACAAAAGAATTCAGGTAAAAATCAAAAAATTTTCGAAGGGACTAGCCCCTTCTGCCGTGTATCCCTTGCGGTCTACACGGCAGAACATATATAAAGAACCTTTCTTAAATCAAAAAAAAGAGAATAAAGGGGGATATAACCGCCGTGATATATGCGGCGTTTATATGATAAAAAAATATTTTTTGGAGGTTTAAACAAACACTATGACTAATCAGAACAATGAAAAGTCAAAGAACGGCAAAAGACTGGCTCTCATTTTAATAGCTATTCTTCTGCTCGTGGCAATCGCCTTCGGCGCCTATACCTATTCAAGGTATGTAACGCGCGATAGCGGAAATGGTGAAGCAACTGTTGCTAAATGGGGCTATGAAGTTAAAATAGGCGATGCAGACAATGATTATGCGGCTAACAATAATGGATTTGCCCAGAATTACGAAGTGCAAGAAGGTAGTTCTAATGCAACTGCTGCAGAAAATAATACTAATGCAGTCATTGCAAGAATTTCAAGTACTGGTAATATTGTCGCTCCCGGCGCAGCTGGTGCAGTTTCATTTACAGTTTCGGGCACGGGCGAGGTTTCTGCTGAACTTGTTGCTGCCATTAGTGCTACTTCACAGATATCTATAACGGTACAGCGTGCTGGTGGAAGCGAACAAATAACTTATGTCCCTATGGTTTATACATTAACTCAAAAAGATGTAGAGGAACCGTTAGTAACGGGAACTTTAGGTGCTGTTTCGAATTATCTTAATGATGGTTCTGCTGGAGGACAGGAAGTACTTGGTCAATTTAATCCGGGTACAATTAAAAGTGCTCCCGAATATACTCTTTCTTGGGAATGGGCGTTTACCGGTGATAACCAAACCGTAGGCAGCTATACTATTACCGCTGACGCGTTGGATACCGCTCTCGGTCAGATTGCGGCGGCATCCGGCAGTGCTGATGGCATAACTGTTCTTGATACGGCTGGCAATACGTGGACGGTTTCTTCTTCTTCTATTACGGAAACGTTCAGTCTTATCGTAACCATGCAGCAGACGCAGGAGCATTACGGTTCGTAAATTTACATATTGGCAATTTATAGCTCTCCAAAAATAATGGCATTTGCGCCGCGCAAGGCATTCCCTTGCGCGGCGGCAAAGGAGACAAATCCCTCAGGCGCTCCGCGCCAGTGTCTCGCCAGCGGTGCGGACACGTCCCTCTTTGTCATTCCGACCGTAGTGGAGGAATCTCGCAGCCGCAAGGCTGCAGACAAAGAGAAAATGAGATTTCTCCGTTTTGCCTGCAGCTCCAGTCGAAATGACAAGGTGGGGTATAAACGGCTTTGGTTTGCGGTTTCCCCAAGGGAGCCTCCGCAAGGTGTTGCTTACGTTCGCGCGAAATGACAGAGCGGCGGTGGAGGCAATGCTCCTTAATCCCTCAGGCGCTCTGCGCCAGCTCCCTTTAAAAAGGGCGCCTCTATTCGGAAAGCTATAAACACGATAATTTTCAACTCACACACTCAATTCAAAAATAATTTTTCAGGGGAATTGTTTTGAAGTATAACGGCGTGCTTACCTTGCACCCTTTCAACGGCAAGGTAAAACTTAAAAGGTCAGCCAGCCGCGTGATAGACGAAAGCGGCGCTGTAATAGGCGGAGTTTCCGCATATAACGTTTACGACCTTAACGGCGAAAAAATCGCCGGGCTTTCGCGCGTCGAACAAACGGACGGCGGCGAGGTGCGCTATTACGAGGGGTATCGCTCTTTTATGGTAAAGGGCGACTTTTTGCTGCTCGAAAGCGGCGCCGCGCTCGGCAGGATAGTAAGGGAAAAGGAACGCAGCTATCTCGTGCCCGTCATTGCCGTTTTAATGGCAGTGCTTGCCGCCGCTATAATTATAATAAGCATTCTCGGCTTCCCCGAAGGCCCCTCAATCCCCGGCGACGCCGAACCCGTCCTCATTATTACCGACGACGGCGACGGCTGGGGCGCGAACGACGACCTCGAGGTGTTCGACGGGTATATCTATCCCGGGCGCGAGGGCAGCTACGACTTCAAAATAGAGAACCCCACGGAATACACCCTCGAATATACTTTAACTTTAACCGACGAAAATGACTGGGGCGGCAGGTCGCCCATGGAATACCGAATCAGAATGAACAATGCCTATATCCTCGGCGGCGAGGACGAATGGCATTCGATGAACGACTCGGTAATTTTGATTTCACCGCTGTATTTTGCAAAGAGCTCCACGCAGTTTTTAACGATTGAGTGGAGGTGGCCTTTCGACAGCGGCAACGACGAAGACGACACGCTTGCGGGCGAAGCGGCGGGCATATACTGGCTTAATATCGACGTATCTGCCGCCGTAGCGGGGCAGGAATGACATACACTTTAAACGACCCGCTCACTCCGCCGCAACAGATAAACAAACCCCTTTTGTGGGTAAAGCGGATAGCGGTAGGCATAGTTTTTGCCGTACTGCTGTTTGTGCTTTTTATATTCGCAACGCTCGCCGCCGACAGGGTGTTCAACCACAAGGCGATACCCTCGGTTTTCGGCTATTCGCCGCTCGTTGTAATGTCGGGCAGTATGGAGCCCGAGTTTTACAGGGGCGATTTGATTATTATCAAAGCGGAAGACAGCTACGAAGTCGGCGACATCGTAACTTATCTCACGACGAGCGTTTCGGGCGAGGTTACCTCCGTAACCCACCGCATAATAAATTCATACGTGCAAAACGGCGTTCAGTATTTTGAACTGCAAGGCGACAACAACACGTCTCCCGACGCAAACCCCGTGCGTTCTTCGCAGGTAGTGGGGAGGGTAGTGGGGATAGTGCCGGAAGTCGGCACGTTCCTGCAATGGCTGCAAACGCCGTCGGGCATAATACTTGTAATACTGTTCATATGTATAATTATCGCCGCGGTATATATCTTTAAGGCGTAATTAAATTGTAAGCTCTCCGCTTGTCATTTCGACTAAGTGAAGAGATTTCTCCGCACCATAAAATCAGAAATTCGGGCAAAGTCCGTCCGCCGCTCTCGGCGGAAAAGGGCGTTTTGCGGGAGTTAAAAAATAAAAACCGATTTTGCTTACGCCTCCCGCAGGGGGTCTCCGCGCAGACTGCGCGCGGACGGTTCGTGCTTTTAAATGCGGCATACAGCTGCAGAAATATATTGTTTTTAAGGGGAAATGAAAGGCGGCAAGTGCCGCGGGCAACGCCATTGCCTTGGCCGCGGCTGCGCCGCAAAATTCTACGCGCGCGTGCGCGCTATCACGCAAAATTTTTATGGGAGTAAACCGATATGGCGGCTTTTTTCAAACGTAAAAAGTTCATAATCGGCGCAGTTGCGGTGCTTTTGGCCGCGATTGCGGCTATCGTTGCCGTCACCTTCACTTATGCCGCCTATCGCAACGAAATAACGGGCGACGGAGGGGCTGAGGTCGCGGGCGCCGTTGCCGACTATGTGCGCGGCGACGTTACGCGCAACGGTGCAAAAATCGATACGGTGAACACCGACAGTCAGATTGCCATTTCCGAACTCCAGCCGGGCGACACCGTAAGATACAACTTTTCGGTAAACGGATATAAAACGGACGGCGACGTCACCTCTTTCAACGAGGTGCTCCTAAAAATAACCTGCACGTTTTCGTTTGAATATTCCTACCCTGTCACAACTACGGGAGAAGACGGCGAAACGCAATCCATTGCAACGCGGTATCTCAACGCCCTTGCCGGTAGCGAAACGGTAAATGTGCGCTTTTACCGCGGCGACACGCAGATTGCCGTCGTTTCGGGTGACACCGCAAACGGCGAGCAAGACCCGACTTACGCGAACCCTAAGGACGAAACTACCGCATGGCAGGTCAGCCAGTACGAAAGCGGCGAAGGCGTTATAACGCAAAAACTCGGCTTTTATTTGCACCCCGTGGGCGCGACAGACGACGAGTGGGCGAGTCAGAATCTTTCGTTCGAGGTGATGGTTCCCTCGCAGAGCTCCACCGTGGACGATAACGAAGATTTTTTCCGCCTTTCGGTTGACCTGAACATAACGGCCGAGCAGGAGCTCGTCACCGATAATTCGGGCGTTTTGGGCGAAACCTGATTCGGCGCCGCCCTACTTTAAACTTTATTCGGCGCCCGGTTTAAAAAACTTTTAACTTTGCATACCTTGCGCCTGCGGCGATAAGTATTGCCTGCGGCGCAGAAAATAAAAACAGGGAAACTGTTATGGCGATTGATAAGAGGACGAAAATTACAAGCTTAATAATGCTCCTCATTGCGGCTGTGCTTGCGGCTATCGTTGCAGGCACGTCCTTTTCGCGCTACGTTTTCGACAGCGAGGATAACATCGTCGGCAGTTTCACCAACCTTTATTTCAGCCACAACGGGCAGGGCACCACCGTGCTTATGGAACCCGTGTATAATGGCAATGACATTACCTACGAGGGCTATATTTCACTCAGCGCGTTCAACTGGCAGGTGATAGAGGGGGAGCAGGAGACATCCGCACGCCACATTCAGTACAAGGTTCGCGCCCTCACGCAAAATGAAATAGCGAATGGGCTCCACGATATGTGGGAAACCGAAATTCCGCTTGAGAATGATACCGCGAAAGAAAATTCTTCCAAATATAAGCAGGTAACGCCCGATTATTCTTATGATGCAAGCGAAGATACCAACAGCGACGGCATTATCACCGTCGGTAATTTCACCGACGGGCAGGGCTATCAGGTTACAAGGGACGGCGAAGTAACGCTTGCATTCGGTTCCGACGCAGGAGACGGCGACCCCGTGCAGGACACCCGCACGGACATGATTAAAATCGTGCGCGACGGCAGCGAATTTAACGCGGCCGAGGAGTTTTACATAGTCGTCGAAATCGTCAGCCCGTACAACCAGATAATGGTGTTCACGGTGAACGCCTCCACAAGGCTGATATCCGTCGCCGCGACCGACATAAACAATCCCGATTCCCACTTCGGCTACGACGAAGTCGCGCTCAACATAAAAACCGCGCGCGATTACGTTTATTCTTATAGCAACGGCTCCGAAAATGTTTCGGTAAACAGCTCCAAGCCTGCAAAGGTGGTGCTCACGTGGACGACGACGGGAAGCACCTCCGTAATTTTTGACGAGGGCAGGTTCTTTGCCGACACCGAGGGGAACTTTACAAAGCTTAGCGCAGATTATAACTCGGGAGCAGGCTGGTATGTTGTAACGAGCAAAGACGGCAAAACGGTAACCTTAACGCTCTACCTGCCGCAGGCAACCGACATAAACCTCTATTTCTACGTTCCCGAAAGCTACACCTGCAAGATATCGGCTTGGTTCTACGATAACGTTGCCGACAGCGACGGAACTGCGGCTACAAACACGGATTACCCCTACACCGAAATTGCGGGCGCAACAAACGGAACGGTTGTTTCAAAGTAAATCACACATAAAGCTCATATAAACAAAAAGCAGGAGGAAACTCGCTTGAAATCGCGCATAAAAAAGCGTGCGTTCGGCATAGCAACGCTCGCACTCGTATTAATACTCGCATTAACTGCGGCGCTGTATTTTGCGGCGTTCTTTTCCCCTGCAACTTACGCGAATACGTATCACCCCGTAAGCATAAGCGGCGCAAACAACGTCGACGTGTATATCTCCGGCGACGGCGTAACGCAAGACGATAACGGCAATTATCAGATTCCGCACGGCGCCGACGTGGAGATTACCGTTGTAAACGATAACTCCGTTTCCACAGGCCTCGATATTACCGTTGTAAACGATAACTCCGTTTCCACAGGCCTCGATATTACCGGCGGCACCGTAGAAACAGGTAGCCCCTCTAACTTTGCAAAAGTAACAAACGTTACGGGCAATCTCAGCATAACCGTAACCACGCAGGAGGGTTTCGCCACCGAACCCGGCAGCAGCCTTTCCACGGCGTACGAGATAAACGACGGCGACGACCTGATTTCCCTTTCAAAAATACTTGCGGCAAAAACCGACGGCTCGGATATAACTGCAACAACCGCCGCAACGTTTGCGGGCTATCTCGCCGACTTCGGGCTCGATGAAGAGAAGTGGTACACCACCGATACTGCAAGCGGCGAAACGGTGTTTAATGCGACTGAGGATAATATAGCGGCCGTAAAAACTGCCATTTTCGGCAATCTGTCCGATAATGGCGAATACGACGGGGCCGGCTATCAGAGCAAGCTTTCCACGTCCTATTTCAGCCTCTCCGACGACGTTATGATAAACGACAGTACTTCCGCCGAAGATGCCACCGATTATTCGCACGGCTATTTCGGTTTAGGTTCGCGCCGCGGCGTGCCGTTTGGCGGCGTGTTCGATTTCAACGGCCATTCGGCAACCCTTCATCTTTCGATAGCGGAGGCCAATGCAAATAACTTCAACCCTACCGAGCCTGCGACCGAAGGCGGCGAAACGGATAATGTTTTAAGCATAGGCTTTTTCAACTATATATACGGCGACGGCTCAAACGCCTGCGCAATTCTCGGCGCAGACGTGCGCGGAACTATTGCGGTCAGCGCCGACGTGCCTTCTTCCTCCGACTACCTTGTGTACATAGGCGGCGTTGCTGGCAGCATTGGCGACAAAGTCGTTTTGTCAAACGTAAAGTCGTCTGTGTCGGTTTCCGCCCAGACAGGTTTTAGCGGCACAAATTCGGGAATAAGCGTATATGCCGGCGGCGTTTTCGGCTTTTCGGGCGCCGACGTCGACGAATGGTCAAACGTTTCGTACGACGGCATTTATTCCGAAATTTCGGTGGTTTGCGCGGGCGCAGACACCGACGAAAGGGTAATCGTCGGTGCGTTTGCGGGCGTAATACAAAATGCGTATGTCCGTAATTTCAGCGCCAATCTCCGCGGCGCAAATATCCTCGCCGACGCGTCTGACAACGGCTCTGCAATCGCAGGCGGGCTTGCCGGCGCAGTTTACAGCGCAACAAACCGCTACGGCGAACTTGATTCCGTGGGCGATTACACGATAGGCGGCGTAAATATAAACGCTGCGGGCAGCACCGTTTCGGCTTCTGCGGCTGCAAAAGAACAAAATTCAAATCTCGATGCCGA
>ERZ1643250.2772-NODE-2772-length-12735-cov-4.580363_pt1 | contig 12735 bp, 8 predicted proteins | sample MGYA00579262_ERZ1643250 | MGnify/ENA primary metagenome ERZ1643250 (study PRJEB29033, sample SAMEA4952265) | chicken gut metagenome | biome: Broiler Chicken; feature: Gastrointestinal Tract; material: Caecum | place: Ireland | collected 2018 | study: Broiler...
CAAGTCGTTCCGCAATTTGCGGTACGCGCTGCCCCGCACGCTCGATTTCCTGTATGAAAGGGGGCTCAAGTGCTCCGTGATCGAATTGTAAGGATTATGAGGAAAACGAATCCGAAACGCCGCATCGTCGTGGCCGTGACCGGGGCGAGCGGCTCGCTTTACGCGCGTCTGCTGTGCGGGCGGCTGGCCGCTTCCGAAGCGGTCGGCGAGATCGCGCTGATCGTGACCGGGAACGGGCGGCGGGTCGCCGCCTACGAGGACCGTACCGACTGGATGGACGATCCGCGCTATACGCTGTACGACGACAGCGACCTGTTCGGAGCCCCGGCCTCGGGCTCGGCCCGTTACGACGCTATGGCCGTCGTGCCTTGCTCGATGGGCATGGCGGGGCGCATCGCCTCGGGCGTGTCCGACTCGCTGGCGAGCCGTGCGGCGGACGTAATGCTCAAGGAGCGTCGGCGGCTGGTGCTCGTCACGCGCGAGGCTCCGCTCGGCACGGTTCACCTGCGCAACATGACCGCCCTGTCGGAATGCGGCGCGGTGATCTGTCCCGCCTCTCCTTCGTTCTACAGCCGTCCCGGCACGATCGAGGAGCTGTGCGGTACGATCGTCGATCGCGTGGCCGGCTTGCTCGGCGTCGAAGTGCCGCGTTACGAGTGGGGACAGGCTTCGCCGGGCTCGGAATTCGGCGAATAATGCTTATCTTTGCTTTGCGGGGAGCCTCCGCCCCGTCCGTTCGATGAAAGATATCCGCAACATAGAGACCGACCTCGATTTCGAGAACAAGATCCGTCCGCAGCAGCTCGAAGCGTTCAGCGGACAGGACAAGATCGTCGATAACCTGCATGTGTTCATTCAGGCCGCGCTGATGCGGGGCGAGGCGCTCGACCATGTGCTGCTGCACGGCCCCCCGGGACTGGGCAAGACGACGCTCGCGAACATCATCAGCAACGAGATGGGGGCTTCGCTGAAGATGACCTCGGGCCCGGTACTCGACAAGCCGGGCGATCTGGCCGGTCTGCTGACGAACCTCGGCAGCGGCGACGTGCTGTTCATCGACGAGATTCACCGGCTCAGCCCGATCGTGGAGGAGTATCTGTACTCGGCCATGGAGGACTACAAGATCGATATCGTGCTCGACAAGGGGCCGAGCGCCCGCTCGATCCAGATCGAGCTGAATCCGTTCACGCTGATCGGGGCCACGACGCGCAGCGGGTTGCTGACCAGCCCGCTCAGGGCCCGTTTCGGCATACAGTGTCATCTGGAGTACTACGACAGCCGCGTACTGAGCGGCATCGTCCGCCGTTCGGCCTCGATCCTGAGTATTCCGATCGACGACGAGGCGGCCCGCGAGGTGGCTCTCCGCAGTCGGGGCACGCCTCGGATCGCCAACGCGCTGCTGCGCCGCGTGCGCGACTTCGCGATGGTCAAGGGTGGCGGCCGGATCGATCTGGAAATTACCCGCTATGCGCTGAATGCGCTGAATATCGATTCCCGCGGGCTCGACCGTATGGATAACAAGATTCTGCGCACGATCATCGACAAGTTCGGCGGCGGCCCGGTCGGGCTGGGTACGATCGCGACGGCCGTCAGCGAGGATACGGGGACGATAGAGGAAGTGTACGAGCCGTTCCTGATCAAGGAGGGCTTTCTGAAGCGTACCCCTCGCGGACGCGAAGCCACCGAATTGGCCTATACGCATTTGGGGCTCGTTCCTCCGGCATCCGAGCGGACGCTGTTCTGATGCTTTCCGCTCGCGCGGTTTTCGGTCCGGGGCAGATCGAAACTCCGTCCGGAATCGTTTCGGGCGTGTCGGAAATTTCTTTCGTCTTGGGATGGCCTGGATGCCGTTCCTGCAATTTTACCCGCTTTTTGTTGCGTCGCGTCCGTCCGATGTGTTCGGGGATGGCATGAAAAACCCGTAAGGCGGGCTTATCGTTTCGTCGCGGCATCCGTATTCGCCGTTCCGGCTCGGTCCGACGACCGCGCGATAAAGCGGGCCGAATCGTCGGTCTCCGTCGGCTCGTGACTCAGGGACCGTGCGACGGACGAATCTTCCGGGCCGGTTTCCCTATGTGCTTACCGTTCCATTGATGTGTCGCCGTATTTCGGCAGCGGACGAAAAACCGCCCGGGAGACGTTTGGCAACCGCCCGCGGCCGGAACATGGCTTTCTTTCGACTCGGACGACGGAGTCTTCGGCGGATTGCTGCCGTTCGTTTCCGGCGTTCCGGAACCGTTCGCCGTGTCAGGCCTCTCCTCCCGGGAAGCTCATGGCTTGTTTTATTTCGTCGGCAGACGAGCTGGGGATCGGGATCGGGCCGATCGAGTTTTCGTAGCGGGCGATGTTTTCGTGGAGCGAGAGCAGAAGCCGTTTGGCATGTTCGGGAGCCAGCACGATCCTACTCTTGACCCGGGCCTTGGGCAGGCCGGGCATGATCCGCACGAAGTCGAGCACGAATTCCGAGGTCGAGTGCGCGATGACGACCATGTTGGCGTATTGGCCCTCGGCCATCTCCTCGCCGAGTTCGATGTCGATTCCTTTGGAAAGTTCGTTTTTCACCATATGCCGTATACCCTACTGTGATTTCCGGTAAAAATAGTGTTTTCGTCGAGGCGGTTTTCGGCTCGTTGCGGCAAATTATCGGATATTTATTAACATTTCCGGTCTGTCGGCCCGATCGGACGGGGTTGATTGCCTCGACGCTGCTTCGGGCGGCGTGTCGCGAACTTTTCCGAGGCCCGGCTTTCGTTTGCGGTTTGTTCGGCCTTCCGGAGCCGGCTTTTGGTTCGGGCGGAAGACCGTCCCGTCCGCGCGCTTTCTCTAATTCGGTCGCTCGGGCGGGGAGTTTTCATCCGGTCGTTTTCCCGTCAGGGGAAACATCGGAAGGAAAGTTTTGTGGGGACGATAGCTTTCGCCCGCTTACGGGCGGCCGGCTTCGTTACAGGCCGTTCCGTCGTTACGGTGCGTTTCCGCGACTCGTATTCTATCGGGAAGCAGCCTGCCGGTTGCAGGCGGAATAATCACGTTGTCTGGCAGCGCAGGTCGGAATGCGAGACCGATTTCCCGATCCCGGTGTGAATTGTAAAAGCGCTACGGCAACCGGCCGCAGCGCTTTTCGTCTCTTCCGGAGAACAAAGGCGGGCTATCCGCACTTGGAGTAGCCGCAGCTCATGCAGACCGGACAGCTGTTCTGGTAGACGAGCGTCTCCTGTCCGCAGTTCGGACACTTTTCCTTGACTTTCGTGCCGTTGGCGATATACTGCTTCAACGCGCGGGCCACGCCATTCTTCCATGTATTGATGCTCTCGCTGTCCAGTTGGAGCGACTCGATCAGCGTCACGACGTCCAGGATCGGCATCCCGTTGCGCAGCACGCCCGAGATCAGCTTGGCATAATTCCAGAATTGCTTGTCGAACAGTCGGGAGATGCCTCCGATCGTATTCGTGTAGCCGTACTTGTCTTTGTACTGGAAGTCGTACCGTTTGCGACCGTCGCTGTCCACGACCTTGAGAATCACCCCTTTCTTGATCTTCTTCGGGATGAACATCGCATCCTCCTCGATCTTGCCGGTGAAGATTTCGTAGGGCCGCCCGTTGTAGATGCCGACGAATGCGATCCAGTCTTCCTCGCCGTTCTTGAAGCGGACGATATCGGCCGTGAGCTCGATCGGACGCTTGCGGGGCGGCCGGTAACCTCCTTCGGCCGCTTCGCCCTCTTCGACTTTGGCGGTTCCCTTTTTCTTCTTTTTCGACTCGACGAGCACGCCGGCGCGCGAGCCGTCCCGGTAGACGGTGACGCCCTTGCAGCCGTGCTCCCACGCTGTCATATAGACTTTCCCGACCAGTTCCTCGGTGACCTCGTTGGGCAGGTTGACCGTCACGGAGATCGAGTGGTCGACCCATTTCTGGATCGCGCCCTGCATCCGGACCTTGCTAACCCAGTCGATATCGTTGGCCGTCGCCTTGTAATAGGGAGACAGCGCGACGAGCTTCTCGATCTCGGCGGCGGACATGCTTTTCACTTCGTTCAGGTCGTACCCGCTGGTTTCGAGCCAGACGAGGAACTTGTGGTGGAACACGTTGTATTCTTCCCACGAGTCGCCCACTTCGTCGACGAAGGTGATCTTCACGTCCTTGTCGCTCGGGTTGACCTTGCGACGACGCGTGTAGACCGGCCGGAACACCGGTTCGATGCCCGAAGTCGTCTGCGACATCAGGCTCGTCGTACCCGTCGGGGCGATCGTCAGCATCGCGATGTTGCGGCGGCCGTGTCGGGTCATCTCCTCGTAGAGAGCCGGATCGGCCTCGCGGATGCGGGCGATCATCGGGTTGTCCTTCTCGCGTTCGGGATCGTACATCGGGAACTTGCCGCGTTCCTCGGCCATGACGACCGAGGCCCGGTAAGCTTCCAGCGCGAGCGTTTTCTGTATCTCGACGGCGAAGTCGATCGCCTCGTCGGTCCCGTAGCGCAAGCCCAGCGCGGCCAGCATGTCGCCTTCGGCCGTGATGCCGAGACCCGTGCGGCGGCCCTTGAGCGCCTTTTCGCGGATTTTTTCCCACAGGCTGTGTTCGACGTGACGGATGTCCTCTTCCTCGGGGTCCTTGGATATCTTTTCGATGATGGCCTCGATCTTCTCGAGCTCCAGATCGACGATATCGTCCATGATGCGCATCGCGGCCGCGACGTGGCTCCTGAACTTGCCGAAGTCGAACGACGCCTCTTTCGAGAACGGCTTGTCGACATAGCTGTACAGATTGATCGCCAACAGGCGGCAGCTGTCATAAGGGCAGAGCGGAATTTCGCCGCAGGGATTCGTCGAGACCGTCCTGAAGCCCAGATCGGCGTAGCAGTCGGGAACGGACTCGCGCAGGATCGTGTCCCAGAACAGAATGCCGGGTTCGGCCGACTTCCATGCGTTGTGGACGATCTTGTTCCACAGTGCGCGCGCGTCGATGTCCTTCTCGTACATCGGCTTGTCCGAATCGATCGGGAACTGCTGGTGGTATTTGCGGCTTTCGGTCACCGCGCGCATGAACTCGTCGTCGATCTTGATTGACACGTTGGCACCGGTCACCTTGCCCGTTTCGACTTTTGCGTCGATGAAGTTTTCCGCGTCGGGGTGCTTGATCGACAGCGACAGCATCAGCGCGCCGCGCCGGCCGTCCTGAGCCACTTCGCGCGTCGAGTTCGAATAGCGCTCCATGAAAGGCACGATGCCCGTCGAGGTCAGCGCGCTGTTCAGCACCGGACTGCCGGTGGGGCGGATGTGCGAGAGGTCATGTCCTACCCCCCCGCGCCGCTTCATCAGCTGCACCTGCTCCTCGTCGATACGGATGATTCCGCCGTAGGAGTCGGCCGGCTTGCGGTGACCGATCACGAAGCAGTTCGACAACGAGGCGATCTGCAGGTTGTTGCCGATTCCGGTCATCGGGCCTCCTTGCGGAATCAGATAGCGGAAATCCTTCAGCAGGTCGTATACCTCGCTTTCGGACATCGGATTCGGATAGCGTTTCTCGATGCGCTCGATTTCCCGGGCGATGCGGCGATGCATCTGCTCGGGCGAGTTCTCGTAGATTTTTCCCATGGAGTCTTTCAGCGCGTACTTGCTGACCCAGACCGTGGCCGCCAGGTCGTCGCCCTTGAAATAGGCTTTGGCCGTTTCCACCGCGTCGGTGTACTCGTGTTGCTTGTATTTTAAGAATTTATGACGTTTCGGCAGATATGCGCTCCGGCGCACAATGCGTTACAAGATTACGAACACTTTGGCGGATGTTGAAATTTCGTCAGGGAATCTTATCAAGAAGTTATCAACACCCTTTCTCCTCCCTTTGTTTTTCGAGAGTTACCGAGACTTTCTCGATTTTCCCGCCCAGAGGAGGGGCCATTTTCGAGACCTTGACCCGAACCCGGACGCTTTGCGGAAACCGCTCGCGGATGCGGCCGGCGATCCTTCCTGCGACGTGTTCGAGAATGTGCGACGGAATGTCCATCTGCTCGCGGACGGTCTCGAATACGTCGAGGTAGTTGATCGTCCGCTCGATCCGATCGCTGTCGGCGGCTTCGCCGAGCTCGGCTTCGATCCGCACGCTGACCTGAAAGCGGTTTCCCACCTGCCGCTCCAGTTCGTAGCAGCCGTGAAACGCCTGAAACTCCATGTTTTCCAATTCGATGACGGTCAGTGACATGATTTGCGGGTTTGTTAAGGTGCGATATCGTTTACAAAGAAATGGAAAACGGCGGTACGAAAACGGCAAGCGTCCCGGAAGTTATCCACATTTTATCGGCAGGGGTCCGCTTTCGCGGCTTCCGGAACGTGCGCCTCCGATTTCCGTAAAGGACGTTGCGGGTCGCGGGAATCGTTCCCTTATGGCGGTACGGGCGGCAGACATGGCGAATCGGGTCCGGATCTGTCGGTCCGTCGTGCGCCGGTAGCCGGAGCTGACCGTCGACCCGCTTTTCGGCCGGCGATGTCTGTCCGACCGCATGCGGCCGCTGACGGAAAGGTCGTCCGGAACGGAGTCTGTCGGGAAAGGAAGTCGGGCTTCGGCTCGGTCCGAAACCCGGTTTTCCGGTTCTTTGCTGCGGAAGGAGCGGCCGCGCGCGTCGATCGGCATGTTCCGAAAAACGAACATGCCCCGAGGCATTCGCCCCGGGGCATGCAAGCCTTCGGTTTCAGAGTGCAGCAACGCTCTTACCGCTATGTTCAGTTGCCGAATTTCAGTCCATCCTTTCCTGCGTCGACCGTAATGACGCTGCCCCGGTCGATCCGGCCGGCGAGGATCTCCTTCGACAGTTCGTTGACCAGATAGTGTTGCAGCGTCCGCTTGATCGGCCGCGCGCCGAACATCGGGTCGTAACCCTGCTCGGCCAGCCAGTCGACGGCTCCGTCGGTGACCGACAGCGAGACGTTGTTCTGGGCGAGCATCTCGTTGATCTGCCTGATCTGCATCACGACGATCTGCCGTACGTCGTCCTTCGTCAGCGGCGTGAACATCACGATTTCGTCGATCCGGTTCAGGAACTCGGGTCGGATCGTCTGTTTCATCAGGTCGAAGACCTCCTTTTTCGTCTCGTCGAGCGCGCTCTGCGGCACGGAGTCGTTCGTTTCGGTAAACTTCGACAGCTTATCCATGATGATGTGCGAGCCGATGTTCGACGTCATGATGATGATCGTGTTGCGGAAGTCCACCGTCCGGCCCTTGTTGTCGGTCAGCCGGCCGTCGTCGAGCACCTGAAGCAGGATATTGAACACGTCCGGGTGCGCCTTCTCGATCTCGTCGAGCAGCACGACCGAATAGGGCTTGCGGCGCACGGCCTCGGTGAGCTGGCCGCCCTCGTCGTAGCCGACGTATCCCGGAGGCGCTCCGATCAGCCGCGAGACGCTGTGGCGTTCCTGATACTCGCTCATGTCGATACGGGTCATCATCGTGTCGTCGTTGAACAGGTACTCGGCCAGCGCCTTGGCGAGCTCGGTCTTGCCGACGCCCGTCGTGCCGAGGAAGATGAACGATCCGATCGGACGGCGCGGGTCCTGAAGTCCGGCCCGCGAGCGGCGCACGGCGTTCGATATGGCCTCGATCGCCTGATCCTGACCGACGACACGGTCGTGCAGTTCTCTCCATCTTGAGCAGCTTCTCGCGTTCGCTCTGCAGCATCCGGCTGACCGGTATGCCCGTCCAGCGGGCCACGACCTCGGCGATGTCTTCGGCGTCGACCTCTTCCTTGATCATCGCGCCGGCCTCGGCGTTCTTCGATACTTCGGCCTGCAGGCCGGCGATTTCGTTCTCGGTTTCCCGCATCTTGCCGTAGCGGATTTCGGCCACGCGTCCGTAATCGCCGTTGCGCTCGGCCTCGGCCGCCTGCACTTTCAGGTCGTCGAGCGCCTGCTTGTTCTTCTGTATCTTCTCGAGCACGTCGCGTTCGCCCTGCCATTTGGCCCGAAGCGTCGTCCGCTTGGCATTCAACTCGTCGATCTCGCGCGTCAGCTCCTCGATCCGGCCCTGATCCTTCTCGCGGCGGATCGCCTCGCGCTCGATCTCGAGTTGCCGGACCTTGCGGTCCAGCTCGTCGATCTCCTCGGGAACCGAGTTCATCTCGAGCCGCAGCTTGGCCGCCGCCTCGTCGATCAGATCGATCGCCTTATCGGGCAGGAAGCGCGATGTGATGTAGCGGTTCGACAGTTCGACCGACGCGACGATCGCCTCGTCCTTGATCCGCACCTTGTGGTGGTTCTCGTAACGTTCTTTCAGACCCCGCAGGATCGAGATCGCGTCTACGGTCGACGGCTCGTCGACCATGACTTTCTGGAACCTTCGCTCGAGCGCCTTGTCCTGCTCGAAATATTTCTGGAACTCGTCGAGCGTCGTCGCGCCGATCGCGCGCAACTCGCCTCGCGCCAGAGCCGGCTTCAGGATGTTCGCGGCGTCCATCGCGCCGTCGCCCTTGCCGGCGCCGACCAGCGTGTGGATCTCGTCGATGAACAGCAGAATTTCGCCTTCGGCCGAAATGACCTCCTTGACGACCGCTTTCAGACGCTCCTCGAACTCGCCTTTGTACTTCGCTCCGGCGATCAGCGCACCCATGTCGAGCGAGTAGACCTGCTTGCTGCGCAGGTTTTCCGGCACGTCGCCGTCGACGATCCGGTGCGCGATGCCTTCGGCGATGGCCGTTTTGCCGACGCCAGGCTCGCCGACCAGAATCGGGTTGTTTTTCGTCCGGCGGGAAAGTATCTGCAATACGCGGCGTATCTCTTCGTCGCGCCCGATTACCGGGTCGAGCTTGCCTTTGCGTGCCTGCTCGTTCAGGTTGATCGCGTACTTGCCCAGCGCGTCGTACTCCTGCTCGCTGGTCTGGCTGTCGACCGTCGCGCCTTTGCGCAGCTCTTTGATTGCGGCGACCAGCTCCTTTTCGGTCGCTCCGGCATCCTTCAGCAGCCGGCTCGCCTCGCTGCGTTCGGTCAGTATGCCGAGCAACAGATGCTCGACCGAAGCGTACTTGTCGCCGAACGTCTTCGTGAAGTCGCCCGCTTTTTGGATCGCCTCGGAGCTTTCGCGCGAGAAGTAGACCTCGCCGCCCTCGACTTTGGGCAGTCGCTCGACCTGCTGCCGCAGCACGCTGCGCAGCACGCCGACGTTGACGCCCAGCTTTTGCAGCAGGAAAACGCCCACGCTGTCGTCCTCGGCGACGATCGCATCGAGCATATGCAGCGGCTCGACGGCCTGATTGCGGTCCGATCGCGCGAGGTTCATCGCGCTTTGCAGGACTTCCTGCGCTTTGATGGTCAGATTGTTGATGTTCATATTTTCGTCTCCTTTCGTTCGTTTTCCGATTTTGTGTCGAAAACCCTGCAAATCGGCTGCCAGAGACGCTTATCGGGCAATTTGTCAGTCCGTTCGGACAGACCGGCGGCGCGCATGTGATGAATTGTCGCGGCGAAGCTGCCGGCCGGTGACGTCTTGGCAATCCGGATGACAGAATAGCACCCCGCGCATGCTTTCGGGAAGCGGCGTGCCGGGGCGTTCGGCGCGTAACGGCATGTCGGACGTGAGCATGCGTTTTTGATCTTTGGCAAATGCCGTTCGCTCCCAAATGCGTGTCGGGCCGGAACAAACCGCCGGTCCGGCGGAAGCCGAGGTGCGCTCGACGGCATCGCGCGGAATCGACGCAGCTTCCTGGTCCGTTGCGGCTATTGCGGCCTCGGCACATGGAGGTATCCGTCGTCCGGCCCTGTGTCTGGAGGAGGCGGAGGTGTCTTTGTTTCCTGTCCGGGATTTTTCGCGCCGCTTGCGGATTCCGTCCGAATTTGCGTATCTTTGTAAGATAAGAAAAGTCATGGATAATTTCATCGTTTCCGCCCGCAAGTACCGTCCCGCGACATTCGCGTCGGTCGTCGGGCAGTCGCATATCACCTCGACGCTGCGCAACGCGATCGCGCGCCGGCAGTTGGCCCACGCTTACCTGTTCTGCGGTCCGCGCGGCGTCGGCAAAACGACCTGCGCGCGCATTTTCGCCAAGGCGATCAACTGCCTCGATCCGGCCGCCGACGGCGAGGCCTGCAACGAGTGCGAGTCGTGCCGGGCGTTCAACGAGGGCCGCTCGTTCAATATCCACGAGCTGGACGCCGCATCGAACAACTCGGTGGACGATATTCGTACGCTGACCGAACAGGTCCGTATCCCGCCGCAAATAGGCCGTTACAGCGTCTACATCATCGACGAGGTCCATATGCTTTCGCTTCAGGCCTTCAACGCTTTCCTCAAGACGCTCGAGGAGCCGCCCGCGCATGCCGTGTTCATTCTGGCGACGACCGAGAAGCACAAGATCATCCCGACGATTCTGTCCCGCTGCCAGATTTACGATTTCAACCGGATCCGTGTCGAGGACGGCGTGGGTTACCTGAAATACATCGCCTCGCAGGAGGGCGTTGCCTATGACGACGAATCGCTGCATATTATCGCTCAGAAAGCCGATGGAGGCATGCGCGACGCGCTGTCGATGTTCGACAAGGTCGTCTCGTTCTGCGGCCAGAGACTGACGGCTGCCGAAGTGGCCGCGACGCTGAACGTGCTCGATTACGATACCTACTTCGGCATGACTTCGCGGATTCTCGCGGGCGATTATCCCGCGGCGCTGATGATGTTCGACGAGGTATTGCGCAAGGGTTTTTCGGCCCAGACGTTCGCCGCCGGGCTGAACGGCCATTTCCGCGACCTGCTGATGTGCAAGAATCCCCAAACGCTGTCCCTGCTCGAGGTGACCGGCAGCGTGGCCGAACGCTACCGGTCGCAGGCCGCCGAGTGCCCCGTGCCTTTGCTGTTCGAGGGAATCGACCTGCTGACGGCCGTCGAACAGTCGCTGCGGACGGCCGTGAACCAGCGGCTTCGCGTCGAACTGAGTCTGATGAAACTCTGCGGGCTCGGTCAAAAAAAAAATGACGGCGCGCTGAGCCCGTCCCTGCCCGAACTTTCGTCGTCCCGCTCCGTTCCGACGGCTCCTGCCGCGCCGCCGAAGCCTTCGGCCGAGGGAATCGTTTCTCCGCCGGCTGTCTCTTCGACTTCCGTCGGAGAGGCTTCTTCCGGAACGATTCCGCCGGTTTCGCCTCCGCCGGCATCCGCGCCGGCGGAAACCGCGGCCCGTTCCGTTGCCGGACGCGGTCCTGTGTCCGGCGGGGCTCAGAGCCTTTCGGGTCAGATGCAGGGCGAACCCGTTTCCTTGTCTCGAAGCGAGAGCAGGATTGCCTCCGCCGGTTCCGTCCCTCCGGTGTCGGCTGCGCCGTCCGGACGACAAACTCCTGAGGTTGCGACGCCTGCTCCCGCACCGACTAATTCGCCTGTTTCCTCGCCGACCGTTTCTCCCGTTTCCGTCGCCGGCCGATTTTCCGGCGGTACGGCGGCTTCCGCTTCCGCCGGCCCGGAGCCTTCCGTTTCTCTGTCGGGCCGCTCGATCCTCTCTTTGCTCGGCAGCCGTCCGGACGACGATTCGCTCGCTTCCGACGACGGGCCGGACGAGCCGGACGGAGATGCCGAAGACGAGGTTGAGGAAAATATTTCGCCCGACAGGATCGAGAGAGGATGCGCGCTGCTGACCGCCGAGCTGGCCAAGCAGCGGCCCCGCCTGAGCGTCGTGTTTCAGGATGCGTCGGTCGTCGGAGGAAAGGTGCTGCTCAAGGTGCCCAACGAGTCGCTTTACGACGAGGTGATGAACAACCTGACCGATATCCGCAAGCGGCTCGGCGAGCTTTCGGGCGTACGGACTCCGGTCGATTTCGAGGTCGTGATCGAGGCCAGCCGCGAGGGGCTCAAGCCGGTCAAGGTCGAGGACCGTCTGCGCTATCTCTTGCAGAAGAATCCGTTGATCGGCAAGTTGCGTCAGGCGCTCGACCTGGACATCGAGTAGCGTGCGGTTCGGCGCGCGGGAGCTCCCTGATAACTTTCCGGCCGTATGACGTCCGGGGTATCCGGTATGGTCCGGAGCGGGGGTCTTTCGGTCTTTTTGCCGTTCCGCGCTTTCCTCGTGCATTCCTGCCATGCGAGGGACCGCCGGGTCTGTCCGGGCCGGTTACGACCTTTTCCGGCGAATGGTGCCGGACGGAGCGGACGCGATCCGGGCTTCGGGCGTTCGATTTTCCCTATGATTTCCCGAAAATGATCAAATCTGCACGCCGGTAGGCTTTTCGCAGGAAATTGACTACCTTTGCCGTCGAATCCGTTAACCGTTCAAACGAAAATCGCAAGACGATGAATTTTGTTGAGGAACTCCGGTGGAGAGGCATGATTCACGACATCATGCCGGGCACCGAGGAACAGTTGGCCAAGGAAATGACGACCGCCTACGTCGGGATCGATCCGACGGCCGACTCGCTGCATATCGGGCATCTGGTCAGCGTGATGATCCTGAAGCATTTCCAACGTTGCGGCCATAAGCCGATCTTTCTGGTCGGCGGAGCGACGGGCATGATCGGCGACCCTTCCGGCAAGTCGCTCGAGCGCAACCTGCTCGACGAGCAGACGTTGCGCCGCAATCAGGAGGGTATCCGCAGGCAGCTCGAGCGGCTGGTCGACTTCTCGTCCGACGAACCGAACGCGGCCGAGCTGGTCAACAACTACGACTGGATGAAGGAGTTCTCGTTTCTGGAGTTCATCCGCGACATCGGCAAGTGCATTACGGTCAATTACATGATGGCCAAAGACTCGGTCAAGAAACGCTTCAACGGCGAGGGCGAGGGCATGTCGT
>ERZ1643250.2773-NODE-2773-length-12733-cov-17.851633_pt1 | contig 12733 bp, 13 predicted proteins | sample MGYA00579262_ERZ1643250 | MGnify/ENA primary metagenome ERZ1643250 (study PRJEB29033, sample SAMEA4952265) | chicken gut metagenome | biome: Broiler Chicken; feature: Gastrointestinal Tract; material: Caecum | place: Ireland | collected 2018 | study: Broiler...
AAAAGGCGATTTTGTTCTACCTGGGGTACCTCTCCAGCCAGGAAAACCAGGACTATCTGGCACAGGTTATCCCCGCCACCGTGAAAGGCATTGTGGACGAGAGCTCCAATCGCATGGGGCGGCTGCTGTTCAAGATGGCGGTGGAACAGGCTGTGATATCCAACATTCTAGCAGCTGTCTGCGATGTAAATCAGCAGGAACTAAAGCGCCTGCGTGGGCAATGCGTTCAGGAGATCCGCAGAACAAATGGGATGATCTCTTTTGAAAATGCTTTAGACTGGCAGCAAGGCAACTAATGTTGCCTCCCCGAGTTTTGCTTGGCAGTTTGAGAAACTGCCATTTTGCTGACGCAAAACCGCAAAACATCGAAAAGGAGTAAACTCCATCATGGCCCAGCTCATCACAAAGTTCGGCTACCTCAAGGACAACAAGGCCCGTTCCCGTGGCGGCTATGCCAAGTACATCGCCACCCGGGAAGGGGTGGAGGCCCCTGGCGTGGAGGGCTACCTGAAGTACATGGGGACGCGCCCCCGGGTGGAAAAGCAGGGCAGCCATGGGCTGTTCACCACCGCCGGGGAACCGGTAGTTCTCTCTCGTGTCACCCAAGAACTGGACGCTCACCAGGGGCCTGTTTGGACCTTGATCCTCTCCCTTCGCCGGGAGGACGCCCAGCGGCTTGGCTTTGACTCCGCTGCCCGCTGGATGGATTTGCTCCGCTCCCAGGCTGGGACGCTGGCCCAGGGGCTGAAGATAGCGCCCAACCACCTGAAATGGTACGCCGCCTTTCACAACGAAGGCCACCATCCTCATGTGCATCTCATCGCCTACTCCACGAAACCGGGAGAGGGGTTCCTCACCAAGCAGGGCATGGAAAAGATTCGCTCGGCGCTGGCCCAGGAGATCTTCCGCCAGGACTTGGTCAGCGTCTATGAGCGGCAGACCGCCCACCGGGATGAGCTGCGGCGGGTCAGCCGGGAGAAAGTGACTGGACTTGTTCAGCAAATCAGCGGCGGGGAGTGTGAAAACCCACAGCTGGAATCGCTGCTGCGGGAACTGGCACAACGGCTTTCCAACGTGAAGGGCAAGAAGGTGTACGGCTACCTGCGGCCAGAACTTAAGGCCCTGGTCAACCAGATCGTGGACGAGCTCGCCAAGGATTCACGCATCGCACAGCTCTATGATCTGTGGTATCAGGACAAGCAGGTCGCCCGGAATGTGTACGACGAGCGGCCCATAGAGCGGGTGCCTCTCTCCCAGAACCCGGACTTCAAGCCTGTGCGAAATGCCGTGGTCCGGGCAGCGGCAGAGTTGGACCAGACGCACAGTCAGGCACAGCATCCCGCCTATACACCGCCCCTCCTGCCCATGGCCACCCGGCTGCTACGGCAGGTGGGGCAGATTTTTGGACACCAATTCCAGATCGACCCGCCCGTGGCCCGGCTGACAGACTCCAAGCTCCGACAAAAGATCGCGGAGAAGAAGCTGGCTCTTGGACAAAAATTCAGTATGTAGATGGAGGGAAAGCCAGGAAGATTACCTGGCTTTCCTTTCCAATTTTTGCGTAAGGAGGGATACCTATTACTAAAAAGCAACGCTATCTGGCAGGACAGACCGACCTAGTTTCACTTCTTCGCTCCCGTGGAGAAACCCTGAAGAAGCTGGGCAGCGAATGGGAGTGGAAATTTCATGACGAGCGGGTCACCATTCGGAACAACCTGTGGTTCGACCAGTACACCCAGAAGGGTGGGGACGCCGTGGACTTCTTCCGCTACTTCTACGGGGAATCCGAGGAACAGGCGGCGGCTGTGCTCTTGAACTGTTCCGTGGCAGACCTGGAGAAGCTGCCCGCCCGCTCCCCGCCTAACTTGCCACGTACCAAGCAAGAAGAGCCGAAACAGTTGGCAATTCCTGCCGCTCACAAAGATATGCGGCGGGTGTTTGCTTACCTGTGCCAGACCAGGGGCATCACCTCAGAGGTGGTGTCCGCCTTTGCGAGAAAGGGGCTCCTCTACGAGAGCGCCGACCATCACAATGCTGTGTTTGTTGGCTGGGATGGACAAGGCAAGGTGAGGCACCTCCACGCCAGGGGGACCCTCACCGGTTCCTCCTTTCGCCAAACCCTACCGGGCAGCGAAAAAGAGTACAGCTTCCACTGGACAGGGTCCAGCGGGAAACTGTACGCCTTTGAAGCACCCATCGATCTGCTGTCCTACATTTCTCTGCACCCGGAGGGATGGGAGGACCACACCTATGTTGCCCTGTGCGGGGTGAGCGCTGCCCCAATCCACCGTCTGCTGGAAGCCCAGCCCCAGCTGGAAGAAGTCGTCCTGTGCCTGGACAACGACGAAGCCGGTCACAAAGCCGCCCACCGCATTGCCGCGGAACTGCTGCGGGAGTGGAATATCACCGTGTCCGCTGAGTTTCCCAGCCAGAAGGACTGGAACGACGAACTGCTTTCCTTTCGCCAAGAGGAAAACGAGAGCATGACAATGACCATGTGATTTTACCGGGTGGGGCTTTCCACTGAGCGAAACACAGCCTTACTCACAAGGGGGAACTCTGCCCATCCTCTGCCAGGGGGAGGGTGTCATGGTGACAGGGGAAGGGGAACTTATTCATGTTAACAATAAGCAGAAAGGAAAAAGTCTAAGAGAGTTACTGGTAGATTACCGGTAAACTGGAAATCTAGCTGGAAAAGAGAAGGTGGCTCGGAGTTTTCCACAAGCTGGAAGATTCCCGCCGCCTTTTTCTTTTTCTGCATCAAGGATTGTTGAAAAATGGAAGGAGTGAAATTTCATGGAACCGATTGCTCAACTGATCATTGCCGGGGGAGCCATGTTCGGAACCCTGGCAGTGATTGCTGGATTGTCGGGAATGTACAACCTGAACATCAAGGCAAAGACCGTGGGTCACGGCCAGCACGGCACTGCCCGGTGGGCCACCAAGAGAGAGATCCATCGGACGTACCTCCACATTCCCTTCGAGCCGCAGCTGTGGCGAAAAGGAGAACACCTGCCCAAAGAACAGGGCATCGTGGTGGGATGTCAGACAAATCACCACCTGCCTTACAACTTCTTCCGGGTGGTGCGGAATCTGGTGGTGTGCCGGATGCGCAAGCATCCTGGCAGCCCACTCCCCAAGCCCAGCACTACCACTGCCCTGGTGGACACTGGGGACATCCACGCCATCATGATCGGTGCTGCTGGCGTGGGTAAAACCGCCTACTGGCTGTACCCTTGCTTAGAATATGCCATGGCCAGCGGGATGTCCTTCCTCTCCACGGATACCAAAGGCGATGTGGTGCGGAATTACGGGCGCATCGCTCAGGAATGCTACGGCTACCGGGTGGGAGTCATCGACCTGCGGAATCCAACTCGCAGTGATGGCTTTAACCTCCTGCACCTGGTGAGCAAGTACATGGACGCCTTCCAGGCCCACCCGGACATATTGCTCTACAAGGCCAAGGCGGAGCGCTACGCCAAGATCATCTCCAAGACCATCATTACCGCCGGGATGGACGGGCAGAACTTCGGGCAAAACCAGTTCTTCTACGACGCCGCCGAGGGCCTGCTCACGTCCACCATCCTGCTGGTGGTGGAGTTCTGTCCCCCGACCCAGCGGCACATCGTGTCCGTGTTCAAGATCATCCAGGAGCTGATGGCTCCCAGTCAGGCTAAAGGGCAGACCCAGTTCCAGGTGCTGCTTTCCATGCTGCCGGACACCCACAAGGCCAAGTGGTTCGCTGGGGCGGCCACTTCCACAGCGGATCAAGCCATGGCATCAGTCATGTCCACCACCCTGGCCCGGCTCAACGCCTTCCTGGATTCGGAGATGGAGCAGTTGCTGTGCTTCGACACAGCCGTGGACGCGGAAACCTTTTGCAAGGAAAAGTCAGCACTGTTCCTTGTGATGCCGGAAGAAGATCCCTCGAAGTTCTTCATGGTGAGCCTCATCATCCAGCAGCTGTACCGGGAGATCCTGGCGGTAGCCGATGACAACGGCGGGAAGCTCCCCAATCGTGCGGTGTTCTACGCTGACGAATTTGGGACGCTACCGAAAATCGAGAGTGCGGAAATGATGTTCTCCGCCAGCCGGTCCCGGCGGCTCTCCATTGTCCCCATCATCCAGAGCCTGGGACAGTTGGAGAAAAACTACGGCAAGGAGGGGGCGGAGATCATCGTGGACAACACCCAGGTAACCATCTTCGGCGGATTTGCCCCCAACAGCGAAACTGCCCAAGTGATGAGCAAATCCCTGGGCAGCCGGACGGTGCAGAGCGGATCGGTGAGCAAGGGCAAGGACAGTGGCTCTCAGTCCCTGCAGATGATCGAGCGGCCCCTTATGACCCCGGACGAGCTGAAGTCCATGCCCAAGGGTCAGTTCATCGTGATGAAAACCGGCGCCTACCCCATGAAGGTGAAGCTAAAGCTGTTTTTCCAGTGGGGGATCTCCTTTGGAGAGCCGTACACGGTTCCGGACAAGGGAAACCGTCCTGTGGCTTATGCCGGAAAGAACACCTTGGCAAAAGCCATCCGGGAGAAGTTCCCGCCGCCGAAGCAGGAGCAGCTTTCCGTGGAGGAAATCCCGGTGGAAGTGCTGGCAGCTCAGCCGAAACCAGCGGAAAAGGTAACACCGTCACCCCAGTCTGCACAGCCCAAACAGCCGGACACCAAAGTCCACGCCAATGCGCCCGCCAGGCGAAAAACAACCCCAGGAAAGGAGAAAGAAGATGACAGACCTTAAACGGATTTATCAAAAGCGAACTGCCCAGCCGAGCCATTGCGGTGTACCTGTACCTGCGGGGCAGAGCCAACCGAGAGGGTGTCTGCTGGCCGGCAATTCCCACTATGGCCAGGGAGCTGAAGATGTCGGAGAGCACGGTGCGCCGGGGTGTGCGGGATCTTCAGAAAGCTGGGTTCCTCACGATAGAGGAACGGTTTCGGTGGAATCATGCCGACTCTTCCAACAAATATATTCTGCTGGGGCGCTCTTCCAATGTGCGGTAATTTGCCCGTTGCATTTGCCGTAGCAGCTTTGTATACTATTTTCAACCATATGCGAGATTCGCTCGAGCAGGGAGTATTTCCCATGGTGCCAATCACTGTTGAAAAGTTTGCAGATATGGTCATGAAAAACAACGAGGGGTACAACCGAAAAGAGTTGATCAAAACCCTCCAAGCATCGTTGGACGCCAAAAAGTATGCCGCCAAGTGCGTGATTTGCGGCCAGCTCATTTGGGCGGCGGGCAGCGCTATCACCGGCATCGATATATGCTTCACTTGCACAACGGGCGAGGCGGATGACAGCGAGAATTACGAAATCATGTAAAAAACACATAAAAACATTAATCCCTCCCGGACACGCCCGGGGGGGATTTTTTCATGGAATGCGGTAGGATAGGGAAAAACTTTGCCGTCCCAGCGATTTTCAGCAATGCACTCCGTATACCGGAGAGATGTACTGGCCAGGTACCCAGGTACATCTCAATTGCTCTTCCATCGACGGCGCCGCTCGATAATAGCAGTCCAGAGGAGATACCTCTGTTTTTACCTGGAACCAATCTGAGCTGCTGTTTTAAGTGCCCTCAGACCGGAGTGGGAAGAGCAGTACCATTGTGACTACAAACCTGCCTTTCTCCAAATGGACAGACTGATTTGAAAACACCACAATGGTGGCAGCTCAGATTGGCGGTTGACCTACCAAGACCATGTGTTAGACATGAGCGTGGATTCTTAGCGCTTGAAGTCAACTCTCCAGTCTATGTCTTAGTAGGCTGGTTCAACTGTTCGTAGGCGATTTGGGTCATTTTTTTCTTGACATTTTCGATTTTATGCAATCTCCGTAAAAATACTTGACATATAAAGAATATCATGTTAAAATCAGACTACTAAAACTAGCTTTTTGGAGAACGACAAATATCCTAACCTTTTTTCTAATTAATTAAGTGTTATATGATATCAACAAGAAAAAACACATAATTACGGTACAGTATGCTGCAAGCACAACAACAATCCAGTTTTAAATCTGTTCTATAGGTATATTACCTGTTGATCCAAGACGTGGAAGGACACAGATATGTTAAATCCGGAATTAGTAATTAAGACAAGTAATTTATCAAAGGATTATAAGGTTGTGATTAGAGATCCTGGTTTAAGGGGAATGATGCGTTCGTTTATTCACCCTAAAAGCACTATTATTCACGCTGTCAAGAATCTAAATCTAGAAATATTTAAAGGTGAACTGGTTGGCTATATAGGCCCCAATGGATCTGGTAAATCTACCACCATAAAGATGCTTTCTGGCATATTAGAACCAACTTCTGGCGATGTTCAGGTGGCGGGTTTAATTCCGAGTAAAGAGCGAATAAAAAACGCACATAATATCGGAGTTGTTTTTGGCCAAAGGACTCAACTTTGGTGGGACTTACCTGTTCAAGAAACATTTGAATTGCTTCGACATTTATATGATATTCCGTCTTCAATTTACCGAGACAATATTTATGAATTTACACAATTACTAGAGCTAAAAGATATTTTGAACAAACCAGTTCGACAACTTTCCCTTGGCCAAAGGATGAGGGCTGAATTTGCTTCCGCTCTCTTACATAATCCTAAAATTCTCTTTCTTGATGAACCCACAATTGGATTAGATATTTCAATAAAGCGCAAGGTATGGGATTTTATTAAAAAAATTAATCGTGAACGCCAAGTTACAGTAATTCTTACATCTCACGACATGCAAGATATAGAAACTTTATCAAGCCGCTTAATCGTAGTTGATGAGGGTGTTCAAATTTTTGATGGCTCGATCAAGGAACTTAAATCAAAATATATTAATAAATATCGGATTCGCTTCAAAGTCAACGAAGAAGTTTCGAATATAACTCATATTGATGGTCTATCTAGTTCGATTAATATATGTGGAAAAGGGAACGACCTATACCTGGTATGTCCCAATAGTTATAATAGTGCGCAAATAGTAGCCGCAGTTATGGATAGATTTGAAATTAGAGATATTAACATTGAAAATGCCAACATAGATGATGTTGTCATGGAGGTTTTCTTTAATGCACAGCAATCGGGTTAATAAGTATTGGGGCTATATTATTATACATATAAAAAATTCATTTATATACAAATTCAACTTACTTTCATCTTTTTTAGCTTCAATCGTAGAGTTCGTAATATTGCTGTATATTTGGACAAATGTATATGAAAGTAAAAGCACTGTCGAAGGCTTTTCATATAGTAAAATGATAACATATCTTTGTATAGCTCAAGGGATTACTGCTGTCTATGGTTGGAACAACGCAATAGAAGGTTTTGTGGCAGATAGGATTCAAAAAGGTGATATTGTTTTCGATTTATTAAAGCCGGTTAATTTTACAGAAGCAAGGTATGCTGAAGGAATTGGAAGCAGTTTAATTCAAATTCTATTTGTAATTCTAATGTTTTTTATCATTAAAATGCTTCTACCTGAATTTTTAGGTCCCCCAAGTTTTGAGCAATTATTTTATTTTATAATAAGTTTTATCATAGGTTATTTCATTATGAGTTCCATAAGCTTAATAGTGGGGCTTTCTAGTTTTGTTCTTATGAACTATTGGGGGGTATACTACGCAAAAAAAGCAGTCGTAGACCTATTCTCCGGCTCCTTAGTTCCTTTAATATTACTTCCACCTTGGTTTGCAAAATTGTGTGAGATTTTACCGTTTGCAAAAATTGTGTACATACCTACCATGATTTATTTGGGAGAAATTTCGGGTTATCATGTTGCAATATCTATTTTTACTCAACTAATTTGGTGTGTAATATTATATATTGTTGCACGCGTTGTTTTTAAAATTTCAATAAGGCGAGTGACAATTAATGGAGGCTAAAAAAAAGTTATCTATATGGGGACGGTTTTTTTCGCGAAATATTCAATCAAAAATGTCATATAAAGCCGATTTTTTAATGGGAATATTGGCAAATTTTTCGATGCAATTGCTTGGATTTGTGACAATTTGGACCGTGTTCCGGCAGGTAGATACTTTAATGGGGTGGTCATACTATGAAGTTTTATTTATGTATGGACTTGCCGCAATACCAAACGGCATATCAGAATTTTTTTTTGATGGTATCTGGCGTATTGGTGGTAAATATATTGGTAAAGGAGAGCTAGACCGGTTACTCACCCGGCCAATTGACCCGCTATTATCTATTGTTATGGCACATATTGAGCCTCACGGATTAGGATTGATCATATTTGGAATAGCAATAATTTCTATTTCCGCACCGAATTGTTCAGTTGTTTGGTCGCCTTTATTAGTGATTTATACTCTAGTGTGTTCAATTTCAGGTTCCCTAATTTTCTTTTCAATTAATTTATCAATGGCAACTCTAGCTTTTTTTGTCGTCAAAGTTAAAGAAGCAATGGTGTTGGTCCACCATTTAAATTCGTTTACTCGTTATCCCATATCAATTTATCACAGAGTAATTCAAGCTACACTTACCTTTTTAGTTCCTTTTGCTTTTACAGCTTATTATCCAGCAGCTTTCATTTTAAAAAAGTCCGGCACTTTGATTTATGGCTTGATGTCACCTATAGTAGGTTTTGTCTTATTACTGATTGCTTATAGCTTCTGGAAATGGGGCCTTAAGCACTACCAGAGTACAGGAGGATAAATTTCGAATTATATTTCGAATTATTATTCTCTGTTTTAAGGCTAATTCTTAATGGAGGCAACTTTATCAAAAGGTATTCTGACGCTGTTACCTTAGAATAAAGTTATATGGGGCCTTAGCTACATTTCCTTTTACTAAGGTGGAAATAAGATTAAGTTAGATGTACGGATTTATCCGACATAATCTATTATATTGGAGGTGAACATCGATGACGGTTGTTATTACAAAGGGACAACTTGAAAACAAGCAAGCTGGAAGCGAAGTTTCTTTGTGCTCACAAGCGGTAACTGACGACTAACAGGAAAAAATCCTCTATTGTGATAAACTCGCCAAAGCAACTGTGCGTGTCGATTGTCATAATAGAGGATTTCTGTTTTCTGGGATTCAGAACAAAGGGAGGATAATTCTATCATGATGGACTATGATTACTCACCTATAGATGTGATTAATGAGAGTGGAAAATGGATTTCGACATATAGATATGAACCCTACTTAAAAAAATGGTTCTATATTGAACCTCATATGCGCGAGCATGTTATTCTCTTGAATTCTGAGGACATTCCGGATGATATTTTACCATTTTTACAAAAACAGAATTACTCCTTGATGAATTCGTATTATGCTCCGCTTAAGATTCAAGTTCAAATAACTAAATCTTGTAATTATAGATGTAAAATGTGTTATGCATACGATTCAAATACTCAAAGTGAACTTCTTCCAAGAACCATTCTGAGTAGATTCTTAACCGATGCAAAAGAATCAGGAGTTGTTCGAATTAACTATGTTGGTGGAGAACCATTTATGCGTAACGATTTTGTTGAGATTGTGGAGGAAACAAAAGAGAAAAGGTTGTTAGTTTCCTGCATAACAAATGGAACAATCCCAGGTGCCTCACCGCAGCGTTATCAAAGAATTTTAGACCAGCTATTTAATATTCAAATATCGTGTAATGGAACAGGAAAGTTCTATGAGTACGAATATGGGTGTTCAAACTGGAGGAAAGCTTCTAAGTTAATAGCAACTACTGTTGCAAATACAAAAACTAATATTTTATCCTTTGTTGTAAGTGACTTAAACTATACCTGTATACCTGACTTTTTAGAGTTTGCAAACTCTATTCATCCTTCTGTCGTTAAGTTTGGCACAATGTGTTGGTCGGGAAACGCACAAAGAAGACGTTCAGAAGCTTATTACAAAGATATTTTGCCAGCAGCTCGAAAATTAATTGCGCAAGGACGCGATAAATACGGAAATTTAAAAATTCAGAGTCAATTAGACCAAGGAAAAACCACTCCACTATGGGAAGAATATACAAGTGGCTATCGGCCATTTGAGTTCTATTTTTCGCCAGAGGGCAAGGATGGCTTGTATTTGAAATCCAATGGTGAATATTACCCTTTTCCACTTTTATCAGAAAATGAACAGTTTAAATTGGGAATTGTGGAAAATGGGATAACACAGATTTGGAGGGAAAATCCAATTTTGCATTCTATTAGAGAAGTTACCTTTGAAAACTCCTCTTGCGGAAAGATGGGGTGTACGTCAGTGTGCGGACTGTGGAATCGTTCATACGCCTATTCATGGACCGGTGACTTATTTGGGAAAGTTCCATGTGAACTGTCAAACTGGAAGTAGGATTTGTATTTTTCTATTATGTTGTTCTATGTTGTGTTAATAATCATATAACACTACCGCTATTATATGTTACAATGAATGGATGGTGAAATGATATGACTATTCCTAGAATTTCTGTAATCATTCCTGTTTATAATACAGAAGCTTATCTCAGGCCTCTCTTTGATTCGCTGTGCCGACAAATTTTTACTGATTTTGAAATTGTTGTAATTAATGATGGTTCCACAGACAATTCATTAGGTGTAATTTCGAAGTATTCTTCTTTTTTCGGGCCTCGCCTCCGTATTTACAGTCAAGAGAATAAAGGCCTATCATCAACTAGAAACATTGGTATATCTAGAGCGAAGGGGAAATATATATCTTTTATTGACAGCGATGATTACATCTCTGATTCATTTTATGATATTCTTGTAAAAAATATCAGTGATGATGAAGATATTATCTCATGCGGTTTTACAATAGAACGAAAAGGAGAATTTCTTCATAGCAAACACGCCCAATATACTTGCAGTTTATCTGGAATCGACTTTGTGAAAGATTCATTAATGCAAAAGAATGGCGCTTCTGTATTATGGAATAAACTAATAAAAAGAGAACTATTTGATGGATTCAAATTTATCGATAACGTGTATTTTGAGGATATGTATGGTTGTGCACTACTTCCACTAAATGCTAAAAAAGTGAAATATATCCCAGATAACTTATACGTATACCGAGATCGTGAAGACTCCATTATGGATAAACTACAAGATAAACATGCCCACGATTTAGCATTTCAAATGGATTTAATTGTTAATTTCCTTATTCAACATGATTTTATATCTGACTTGTATTTTGAAGTGCGGTACTTTTTAGCAGAAGGTTGTGTGCGCATTTTAAGAATGTATTTGGATGGCCTTATTTCTAAAACTGCTTTTAACAAATCGTGCTCATTGCTGATTAAGACGAGAAAAGAAGTTGTTAAAATAGGGCGAAATATCTATCCTTGACCTTTTTGGGAATAATATGTTTTCATTATCTCATAGATTGCAATGGCCTGGCAGGAGACCATCAGTACATAGGGTATGTTACCTCTGCCTACTCCTCGGAGCCAGGTGTTTTCCGGAAAGCCATGTGATATGGCTATGAGCTGTTGGGGGCGATTTTCTCGATAAATGCGCCAAAAATCTGCTGGTTGATTTCGGTATTACGGAAGAAATGTAATGACTTTTTTTGAAAAGGAAAGTAGTTATGGAAAGTGACCATCAACTCAGGCTGTTATACCTGTATCAAATATTGCTGCTGCATTCCGATGTAGACCATCCTCTTTCCACCAAAGAGCTGCTGGTGCTCATGGAAACGGAACACCGGATCAAGCTGCACCGGACCACTATCCCCAAGTATATGGAGCTTCTGAACGCCGGAGGGATTGAGGTCACGGAGATCCGTTCCAGGGAAAAGAAATATTACCTGGGGGACAGGCTTGTTCGAACTGCCGGAAGTCAAGCTGCTCATCGATGCTGTGGAAGCTTCCAAATTTATTTCCACATTCAAAATCCAGAGCCTGATCTCGAAGCTCACTCGCCTGACCAGCGAGGGGGACGCATCCATGCTCAAAAGCAACCTGGTAGTCACTGACCGGGTGAAGTCCGACAACGAAAAGAGCTACTACATCGTGGACGCTATCAACGAAGCCATCAATGAGGGCAGGCGGATCTCGTTTTTCTATACCGAGTACAATGCGCGAAAAGAACGTGTTTTGAAGAACCACGGGAAACCTATATTCTCAGCCCCTACAGCCTGATTTGGGACGGTGACTTCTATTACGTCATGGGGCTTAACCAGGCCCGCAACCAGGTCAACACCTTCCGTGTAGACCGTATCAGCGGAAGGCCGGAGATTTTGGGCGAGCCAGCGACTTTGGCCCCAGCAGATCTGAATTTGATAGAATACTCCCGGGAAGTGCTCCAGATGTACGATACAGATGAACCAGTAGAGGTATCTCTCCTCTGCGAAAATAGCCTGATGAAACACCTCATCGACCAGTTTGGGTTGGATGTCTCCACAGAGGTGGTGGATGAGGGCCACTTCCGGGCGACCGTTCTGGTCTGCGCAAGCCCCACTTTCTACCGGTGGGTGTTCGGCTGGTGCGGTAAAATGAAAATCGAAAGTCCCGAGGCAGTGCTGGAGGAATACCGTCAAATGGCTCTGGCGGCGCTTCAATGAAACAACAGAAATTTTGAGATGTCACCATTTGGCGACATCTCATTTTTATGTCCAAATTCCTCTTGAAAATCGAAAGGTAGGGGGATGAGGATATTTTATTGGTAAGCGTAAAATAAACCGGCGCCTTGCCAGAAGAGAAAAACTCTGCCACACTATAAGAGTCTAAGGAAGTACACAGTAGCTCAGATTGGTGCCGGTTAAAACTGAGGTAACTCAGTTCATCTAGG
>ERZ1643250.2774-NODE-2774-length-12732-cov-4.906760_pt1 | contig 12732 bp, 14 predicted proteins | sample MGYA00579262_ERZ1643250 | MGnify/ENA primary metagenome ERZ1643250 (study PRJEB29033, sample SAMEA4952265) | chicken gut metagenome | biome: Broiler Chicken; feature: Gastrointestinal Tract; material: Caecum | place: Ireland | collected 2018 | study: Broiler...
CCTGGAAGGCGATGGAGGAGCTTTACCGGGCCGGAAAGGTCCGGGCCATCGGCGTCAGCAATTTCCTGCCTCACCATCTGAATAACCTGATGGAGCGGACCGGGATCGTTCCTGTGGTGAACCAGCTGGAATTCCATCCGGGTTATATCCAGAAAGCGGCGGTGGACTTTTCCCAGAGGCTTGGCATCCAGGTGGAGGCATGGAGTCCCATAGGCCGCGCCCGTGTTCTGAAGGAGCCGCTGCTTGCGGAGCTGGCGGACAAATACCAGGTATCCGTGGCTCAGATCTGTATCCGGTTCGCCCTGCAGTGCGGGGTTCTGCCGCTGCCGAAGTCTTCTTCTCCGGAGCGCATGCGCCAGAACCTGGACGTGTTCGGCTTCACCATTGAGGATGACGACATGCACCGCCTGATGACGCTTCCGCAGATCGGATGGTCCGGAGAGCATCCGGATCGGGAAAGAGTGCCGGCGGAAGGATAAAGACAGGAAAGACAGAAACCGGAGCTTTCCGTACAGGGTTTACGGAGATTTTACGGAAAATTAAAAGAAGGCTGATAGAAAGGGCTCTCCCCGGATGTTATAGTGAAGATAAGAATACTATCCGGGGAGGTACTATGAAGAAGACTTACGTACTGGATACCAATGTACTGATTCAGGCGCCTTACGCGCTGCGCTGCTTTGAGGAGCACACGGTGGTTCTGCCGCTGGTAGTTCTGGAGGAGCTGGATGGACTGAAAAAAGCGGAAGGCGAGCGGGGGGCAAATGCGCGCACAGCAATCCGTATGCTGGAGGAACTGCGCCTGAGCGGAGATTTGTTTGAGGGGACGAGGCTGCCGGAAGGCGGCCTTTTGCGCATTGAGAAGAATTTTGTGCATGTGGAGCTTCCGCCGGATCTTCCGGAGGACAAGGCGGACAACCGGATTCTGATGGTCTGCCGGGGACTGCAGGAGCAGAACCCGGAGGAACAGGTCGTCCTGGTGACAAAGGATCTGGTTCTGCGGATTAAGGCGGATATTCTCGGCATCAAGGCGGAGGATTTTACGACGGAGCAGGTAAGTCCTGACGACGCATTGTACACCGGCCGCGCGGAGGTCTATCTGCCGGAGGAGCTGGCGAAGGAATTCAAAAAAAGCGGAATTCCCTCAGAGGCGGTCTATCAGACGGATGAAAGTGGGGAGAGGAAGAAACCGGAGCTTACAGAAAATGAGTTTCTTGTGCTGAGGCTGGACCAGTCTTCGAAAAAGACGCTGCTGGGCCGCGTAGAAGGGAACCGCATCGTTCCTCTCGTCTATAAGAAAAGCAGGCCCTATGGCGTGTCGCCCCGCAATGTGGGACAGTATTTTATCCAGGAGGCCCTGATGACGGGAGCCGACAAGGCGCCGCTTGTGATTATCAAAGGAATGGCAGGCACTGCGAAGACCTTTTATTCGCTGGCGGTGGGGCTGGAAAAGCTCTACAACAATCCCAACGGCGAGTACCGCCGGATTGTCATCAGCCGTCCCAACGCCCAGTTTGACGAGGATATTGGCTTCCTGCCCGGAGATGAGCAGGAAAAGATCGCGCCGCTCATGCGCCCTGTCATCGATAATCTGGAGCAGCTTCTGGATTCTGACGAAGGGCGCAGATATGAAAACGAGATGCTGCTGGGAGACAAGGTCAGCGAAATCTTTGAGCGGGGCCTGATTCAGACGGAAGCGCTGAATTTTATCCGGGGGCGCTCCATTGTGAAAACCTACCTGATTATTGATGAGGCGCAGAATATGACGCCCAACCAGGTCAAAGGAATAATCACCCGGGCAGGCCGGGGTACAAAGATCATTCTGCTCGGTGATCCCCAGCAGATTGACCGGCCGTTTCTAAATGAGCGGACCAACGGCCTGAGCTATGCGGCAAACTATATGAAAGGAAGCCCCCTCTGCTGGCAGATCAGCCTTTCTGCCCAGGAATGTGAGCGTTCCGATCTGGCCATGGACGCGGTAAAGCGGCTGTAAGCGGAGAGACAGGATGAGGCGGAAGATACCGGAAGGCTGGCTGCCGGAAAACAAAGAAATTGTACAGTAAATATTTCAAAATAATTATGATTCTTATACAAAAATTAAGAATATAAACAATTTATAAAATATTAGCACTCATGCTTGACGAGTGCTAATAAAGGTGGTATAACATACTCAGAACGAAGGAAGAGGGAAAATCGATAAAGAGTTTTGAAGATTTTCAGATAAAGCTTCCGGAGGTTCCGATGAGAAAGCTGGTACAGCGGTTGGAAAACCGCAGCAAATAAGGAGGAATGAGTTATGTTAATGCCGAGTATTTTTGGAGAAAGTTTACTGGATGATTTTATGAGTGATTTCGCGTTTCCGTATACAGGAAAGAGGACCTATGGGAAGGAAGCGGCAAACCTGATGCGCACCGACGTGAAGGATACAGCTTCCGCTTATGAGATTGAGATTGAACTGCCGGGCGTAAAGAAAGAGAATGTGAAGGCAGAGCTGAAAAACGGGTATCTGACCATCACGGCTTCTACTGGCAGCAATAAGGAAGAGAAGCAGGAGAACGGAACCTACATCCGCAGAGAACGTTACGCGGGAACCTGCAGCAGAAGCTTCTATGTAGGCGATGAGATGAAGCAGGAAGACATCAAGGCGAAGTTTGAAGATGGTGTTCTGAAGATTACAGTTCCGAAGAAGGAAGAAAAGCCTGTTGTAGAAAATAACAGCTATATTACAATTGAAGGCTGACGCCTTTTCAGATAGACGACAGAGGAACGGGGACGCCGGCCGGAGGGCTGGCGCCCCCGTTCCTCTGAGTATGACAATGCTTGGACTAGGAGGTGATTGCAGATGAAAAGGGATTACTACGAGGTGCTCGGTATCGGAAAGCAGGCTGACGAGAAAGAGATTAAGAAAGCATACCGGAAACTGGCAAAAAAATATCATCCGGACATGAATCCGGACGACAAGGCAGCGGAACAGAAATTCAAGGAAGTAACAGAGGCTTATAACGTCTTAAGCGATCCGGAAGCTGTATGATCAGTTTGGATTCGCAGCCTTTGACGAGACGGGCGGAGCACGGGCTTCCGGTGCAGGCACAGGCAATGGCTCAGGCTTTTATGGAGGTTTTGGAAACGGAGGCTTTGGAAACGGCGGTTTTGGCACCGGAAGCTACCGTTCCAGCGACGGAACCTATCATGAGTTTCATTTTGACGGCAGCAATATGAACATGGACGATATGTTCGGGGATATTTTCGGGAATATATTCCATGGCAGCGGCCAGAGCGGCTTTGGCGGCAGGGCAGGCTCCGGTTTCCAGAGCGGGTACCGGCAGAGCTCTTATAAAGGAGAGGATCTGCACGCAGATATTACAGTCGGTTTCGAAGAGGCGGCCTTTGGGTGCGATAAGATGATCCACATTCAGGCAGCGGATGGGAGCGGCAGCGTGCAGTCCCTGAGCGTACACATCCCCGCGGGAATCGACGACGGCAAGAGCGTCCGCCTGCGCGGCAAGGGCCATCCGGGAATCGGCGGCGGAGAGAACGGCGATCTGCTTCTGAAGGTGCACATCGCGCCGAAGGCAGGTTATGAGCGGAAAGGAATGGACGTCTATACCACAGCGGATATTCCGTTTACGACAGCCGTATTTGGCGGAGAAGCCAGCTTCCCGACCCTCTATGGTAATGTGGTGTGCAAGGTTCCGGCCGGTACTCAGTCAGGCAAAAAGATCCGTCTGCGCGGCAAGGGGATCGTTTCCATGAAGGACAGTAAGGTGCACGGCGACCAGTATGTGACGATACAGATTCAGGTTCCCACCCAGCTGACGCCGGAAGAGAGACAGAAGCTGAAAGAATATGAGGAGCTCACAAAGAGAAGAGGACGCGGAGGAAGGGCCGCTTGAGATAGATAGAGGTTGTGTTTCAGAACGCAGCCTCTTTTTGTTTTGACAGGACAGGCGAGAGAGGCGGACAGTTTATCCAAATCTGGCGCGCGGACAGGTTTTTTCTTGCAAAAGCCCTGCAGATAGGATAAAATAAGCTGACATATTCCGTAGAGCGGGACGCCCGAACGGGGAATCAAGGATAAAAAAGGAAATAATAAGAAGAAATAGTAAAAGGAAATCCGGCGCAAAAGCCGTTCCGGTTGGAAAGTGAGAAGTGAAGAGACACGGATGGAAAAAAGACAGGAAATGATTAAGGCGGATAAGCTGGTATATAATTATAGAAAATACGATGAAGAGGGCCGGGAGAAGGAGACGATCCGGGCAGTGGACGGCGTAAGCTTTGAGGTGGAGAAGGGCGATTTTGTGGCGATCCTGGGACATAACGGTTCCGGCAAGTCTACACTCGCCAAGCATATCAATGCCCTTTTGACTCCCAGCGAAGGGACTCTCTGGGTAAACGGCCTGGATACCAGGGAGGAAGAAAATCTCTGGGATGTGCGCCAGAGTGCGGGAATGGTATTTCAGAATCCGGACAACCAGATCATCGGGACGATTGTGGAAGAGGATGTGGGATTCGGCCCGGAAAACATGGGAGTGCCCACAAAGGAAATCTGGGAACGTGTGGAGGAGAGCCTGAAAGCGGTCAATATGCTGAAATACAGGCATCATTCTCCGAACAAGCTTTCCGGCGGCCAGAAGCAGCGGGTAGCCATAGCCGGTGTGGTAGCCATGCATCCGAAATGTATCGTGCTGGACGAGCCTACGGCCATGCTGGACCCCAATGGGCGGAAGGAAGTCATCCGCGCGGTCCGGGCGTTGAATCAGGTGGAAGATATTACGGTCATTTTGATCACACATTATATGGAAGAAGTCATTTACGCAAATAAGGTTCTCGTCATGGATGACGGCAAAGTAGTCATGCAGGGGACGCCCCGGGAGATCTTCTCCCAGGTGGAGACGCTGAAATCCTACCGGCTGGATGTGCCCCAGGCCACACTGCTTGCCTGGGAACTGAAAAAAGCAGGGCTTGATCTGCCTGACGGGATTCTGACAAGAGAGGAACTGGTGGAAGCGTTATGTCAATTGTATTAGAGAACGTCAGTTATACCTACAGTCCGGATACGGCCTATGAGATTCACGCGTTGAAACAGGTCAGTCTGGAGATCCGGGATGGCCAGTTTATCGGCCTGATCGGCCATACGGGTTCCGGAAAATCCACGCTGGTCCAGCATCTGAACGGGCTGGTGAAAGCGACATCGGGACATATTTATTTTAATGGAGAAGACATTTATTCCGAGAATTATGACATGCGCCGTCTCCGCAGCAAGGTGGGGCTGGTCTTCCAGTATCCGGAGCACCAGCTTTTTGAAGTGGATGTACTCAGTGACGTGTGCTTTGGGCCGAAGAACCAGGGCCTTTCCCAGGAAGAGGCCGAGAAGCGTGCCAGAGAAGCCCTGCGCATGGTAGGAATTTCTGAGGAGTATGAGAAGCAGTCTCCCTTTGATCTGTCCGGCGGCCAGAAACGCCGGGTAGCTATCGCGGGCGTGCTGGCCATGGAGCCGGAGGTGCTGATTCTGGATGAGCCCACTGCAGGTCTGGACCCCAGGGGCAGGGACGAGATTCTCGATCAGATCAGTCTGCTTCATAAAGAGCAGGGAATCACGGTCATTCTGGTCTCCCACAGCATGGAGGATGTGGCAAAATATGTGGAACGCATCATTGTGATGAATCAGGGAGAAGTCATGTACGACGATGTTCCGCGGGAGGTGTTCCGCCACTATAAGGAGCTGGAAAGCGTGGGGCTTGCCGCGCCTCAGGTGACTTATATCATGCACACGCTGAAGGACAGGGGCTTTGACGCAGACGAAAATGCGACGACGATAGAAGAGGCCAGGGAAGAGATTCTGGAGGCCTTCCGGAAGAAGGGAAAGAAACTATGATAAGAGATATTACGCTGGGACAGTATTATCCGGCAGATTCCATTCTTCATAAGCTGGACCCGCGGGTAAAGCTGGTGGGCACGATTGGGTTTCTGGTGGCTCTGTTTCTGATTAACAGCTGGGTTGGATACGTGGTAGCGACTGTGTTTCTGATTGCCATGATCCGCCTTTCCAAGGTGCCTTTTCATTTTATTGTGCGTGGCTTAAAGACTATTTTCATTATTTTGATGATCACGCTGGTATTTAATCTGTTTCTGACGCCCGGAGACCGGGTGCTGGTGCAGATCTGGAAGCTGCGGATCACTGATCAGGGACTCCGCACCGCCATCTTCATGGCGATCCGACTGATTTACCTGATTATCGGCTCCTCGCTGATGACGCTGACCACGACGCCCAATGATCTCACGGACGGGCTGGAGACGCTGCTGGGACCGCTGAAGAAGCTTCATGTGCCGGTTCATGAGATCTCCATGATGATGTCTATCGCCCTCCGGTTTATCCCGATTCTGCTGGAGGAGACGGATAAGATCATGAAGGCGCAGATGGCCAGAGGAGCGGATTTTGAGCATGGAAATCTAATCCAGAGGGCAAAAAATCTGGTGCCCCTGCTGGTTCCGCTGTTTATCTCGGCGTTCCGGAGGGCCAATGATCTGGCCATGGCCATGGAGGCGCGCTGCTACCGGGGCGGAGAGGGAAGGACCAAGATGAAGCCGCTTGTCTATGCAGGCAGGGATTACTGTGCTTACGGTATCCTTTTGCTGTTTCTGGCGGCCATCATTGCGGTGAGAGTGATATTATGAGCGCCGCTGAGAGTACGGTTATGAGTCAGAACCGAAAAAGGGTGCTGCTGTCAGTGGCTTATGACGGAACGAACTACTGCGGCTGGCAGGTGCAAAAGAACGGGGAGACCATAGAAGGGGTCCTGAACCGGGAGCTTTCTTCCCTGTTTCGGGAGGAGATTACAGTCATCGGCGCCAGCCGGACGGATTCCGGCGTTCATGCGCTGGGAAACGTGGCGGTCTTTGACACGGCGGCCCGAATGCCGGCGGAGAAGATTTCCTATGCGCTGAACAGCCGCCTGCCGGAGGATATCCGGGTACAGCGTTCTCTGGAGGTGCCGGCTGATTTCCACCCCCGGAAGACCGCCTGCGTCAAGACCTATGAATACCGGATTCTGAACCGGGAGTTTGAATTGCCCGCATACCGGATGAATACTTATTTCTTCCGGAGAGAGCTGGACGTGGAGCGCATGAAGGCTGCCTGTCCGTATTTCCTCGGAGAACACGATTTCAAGAGCTTCTGCAGCATCCATACCCAGGCGGAGACCACAGTGCGGACCATCTACAGCCTGGAGGTGGAAGAGCAGAAACTTTCCGGACAGGGACGGCTGATCTGCATTCGTGTCACCGGAAACGGCTTTCTCTACAATATGGTGAGAATCCTGGCGGGAACGCTGATCCAGACCGGACTTGGCGCGTATGCGCCGGAGGACATGGCCGGTATCCTGGAGGCCTGTGATCGGCAGGCGGCAGGGCCTACGGCGCCCGCGAAAGGACTGACCCTTGTGGGAATGCGGTATCCGGAGTATCCGGAGCTTGGATGAGACACAGGGATTTCTGCTTGACACCGCCTTTATGACACGCTATAGTAGATGTGTAAAAAATCAGAACAGAATATAGTTTAGAATTCTAGGGGAACTCTTTGGAGCTGAGAGGACTGCATAAGTCCGACTCTTTGAACCTGCTCTGGTTAGGACCAGCGAAGGGAAGCGATTCTAATGGACAGAGCCGTCTGCGATCCGGGCGGTGATAATCAGGGTGCTTTTTTTCGTAAAAGCATCTTTTTTTGCTTCTGAACTATATTCCTCTGAGAGGAAAGGAGCAATTTTTATGGAAACAGCAAACTGCGGCTGCTGCCGCGACGATCTGCCCTGGGAAGGAAGAGGGACGAATCTGGACATCTCTGGATGCCGTTTTTCTCTGTATCCTATGACAGACAATTTTGTATCAGTGATTCTGGGCGCTCTGGAGAAGACAGACACTTCTGCGGTCTGGAGCCAGTCGGACGCCCTGTCCACCGTCTACCGGGGAAAGCTGCCCTATGTGGCGGATGCTGTGCGCGCCCTGTTTATCAACGCATGGCAGCCGGAGGTACATATGGCTCTGGAAGGACAGTTTTCCAAGGGGTGCCCGGGAGATACGGATGGAGACAGCCTTCTGGACCGGGAAGGAGAGGCGCCGAACCGGGCAAAAATCCAGGACCGGCATTTTCCGGTGCTCTGCAAGCTGGCTCTCTACCCTATGGGAACGGGAGATTACATTGATGAGATCGCCAAGGTGTGGCGCATGGCGGAGGCGGAAGGCCTGAACCCGAAGACCATCCATTACGCGACCCGCATAGAGGGAGACGTGCAGAAGGTTTTTGATTATCTGGAAGAGGTGTGCAGGCTGATGGAACAGTCTGTGCCCCATTATATTCTGCATTTTACATTATCTGTGAACAGTCCGACGAATGAGGGGTAAAGAACAATGGAAAAGAAGACAAACAGCTGGAAACTGAAAGAAATTATCATGGTGGCAATGATTTGTATTGTGTTCGGAGTCGTATACCTGGCGGGTGTCTACCTGTCCTCCTTTATCGCGGCGGCGCTGACTCCTGCAGGTCTCTCTCCGCTGGGGAATGAGATTGTGTTTGGAGTCTGGTTCATGGCCGCGACGCTGGCAGGCTATATCCTGCAGAAGCCCGGAGCAGCCGTTGTCGCTGAAGTGATCGCCGCTGTGATCGAGGTTCTGCTGGGCAACTGGTTCGGTCCGATGGTCATTGTGGCCGGCATTATCCAGGGAGCAGGAGCGGAGCTTGTATTTGCCGCTTACAAATACAAAAAGTTTGACGGAGGAGTGATGTATCTGGCGGCGGCCGGCAGCTGCGTGACCAGCTTCCTGTGGAGCTTTGTGCGCTCCGGCTACGGACAGTTTTCCGTGCCGTTCCTGGCCCTTCTCTTTGTAATCCGCCTGATCAGCTCCCTGATCTTTGCAGGCTTCATCTGCAAGCTGATTGGTGACGGACTGGCAAAGACCGGCCTTCTGAAAGGCTATGAGCTGGGACGCAGCCATGAGTAAGCAGGAGGTGCTGCTGTCCTGCAGGGACTTAAGCTTCCGCTACAGTGAAAAGACAGATCCGGTGTTCTCGGATCTGTCTTTGACCGTAAAAAGCGGAGAAACCGTCCTGCTTATGGGTCCTTCAGGCTGCGGAAAGAGTACGCTGGCTTACTGCCTTGCGGGGCTTTATCCGGAATATGCCGGTGAACTGACCGGGGAGATCACACTGATGGGAAGACCGCTGTCAGAATATGGTCCGGCCGAAAGAGCAAAGGCCGCATCTATTCTGTTCCAGAATCCCGACAATCAGTTCTGCATGGACCGGGTAGATCATGAAGTTCTGTTTGCCCTGGAAAACATCAACTATCAGGGAGACCTGCGGAAGCGGATGCGGGAGCTTCTGGAAAAGGTCGGGCTGGAGCAGGAAGCGGAGAGCCCGATTCATAATCTGTCCGGCGGCATGAAGCAGAAGCTGGCTCTCTGTACGGCTCTGGCTACGGAAGCACAGATGCTGATACTGGATGAGCCCTTTGCGAACCTGGACCCGGCATCCAGCGCTTCGCTGGCTTCCCTTCTGGAGCAGATGAACAGGCAGGGAATGACGCTTCTGGTCGTGGACCACCGTCTGGACTGGTGGCGGCCGTTTCTGTCCAGAGTGATTCTTTACAGCGATACGGGAAATCTGGACGAGAACAGCATCACCTGCGGGGAGCTGGAGGAGAGACGGGAGGAATTTGCCGCCCGGGGTCTGTTCCTGGGAAGCGGATGGCTGGAAGAAAGGCATCCGCAGAAAGCTTCTTCCCAGGAAGAAATTATGGTGGAGGCAGAAGGACTTTCTCTTTATCACGAAAGAAAGACCTTTCTGGCCAATCTGTCTTTTCAGGCCCGGAAAGGAAGCGTCACAGCTCTGATAGGAAGCTGCGGAAGCGGAAAGACGACGCTGCTGCAGGCAGTGGCCGGGGTCGGGAAATACAAAGGAAGGCTGGAAAGGCATGGAAAGGCGGGCCTTGTATTCCAGAATCCCAGATTTCAGTTCTTAAGCACTTCTGTGAAGGAAGAGATCCTGGTGACGCTGCGGGCAGCGAGAGGAAAGGCGGAGGAAACGGCTCTTGGGGAGGAAGCGGATGGGCTTCTGGAAGAGTTCGGGCTTCTGGAGTGGAAGGAGATGTCTCCCTACGCTTTAAGCCAGGGGCAGCAGAGACGTCTGGCCCTGCTCTCCATGCTGGCGGGGGACTGCCCGGTTCTGCTGCTGGATGAACCCACCTATGCGCAGGATGAGCGCTCTACCAGATTCATCCTGGATCTTCTGGAGAAGAAAATCTCTGAGGGACTGACGGTGATTATGGCCACCCACGATCTGGAGCTGGCTGCTGCCTGGGCCGGCCAGATTCTGCTTCTGAAGGATGGAAGCCTGAAGCCGGTGGAAGCCCGGGAAGTGCTGGATTACGTGGAAGCGCTGGCGCAGGAGAAGGAAAACGGAGAAGGAGGAACGCATTTATGAAAAGTCTGAATCCGGGGTATAAACTGTTATCCCTTATTTTAGCGTCTCTTCTTCTTTCGGTTACCTTTCATATCCGCCTGAATCTGCTTATCGCAGCGGTCTGCCTGCTGGTGACCTTCTGTACGCCGGGTGTGAACCGCAGGAGGCTGCTTCTGGGTATGCTTCCTTTTTTTCTGGCGGCTCTGGGCATGTTTACCGCAGGCTTATATTTTGGAGCGGACGGCGGAAATCAGGGTGTGGAGACTACCATGTTCGGACAGAGGACCCTCTTTGCCAGCAATCTGACCACGGCTCTGCAGCTTTCTTCCAGAATTCTGGCCTACGGAGGCCTGGGAATGCTGTACGCGTTCACTTCCAATGCTTTTGAACTGGTCATGAGTCTGATGCAGCAGTTCCGCCTTCCGCCCAAATTCGCCTATGGAATTCTGGCGGCGTATCATTTCTTCCCGGTGGTGCGGGAGGAATACGGCATCGTGGGAGCCGCGCTGAAAGCCCGGGGCGTCAAGGCAGGGCCTTTGTCCACGAAGCGGCTGTTTCCCATGCTGGTGCAGGCCATGGAGCGCTCGGAAAGCCTGGCGATGGCCATGGAATCCCGGGGCTTTCAGAATGACGTTCCCAGGGCCGTGGCGTTCCGGACACGGGTGCGTCCGGTGGATTTTGTGTTTTTATTGGGATTGAACGGGCTGATTATCGCAGGCCTGCTGTTTCTGTAGAGAGTTATGTCCCGGCAGGAAGAGCAGAAGACAGGAGGAGAGAGAATGCAGGGAAAACGCGCGGAGTGGGAAAAGGCATGCCGGGAATATCCGGATCTGTCTCCCTTCGTTCTGCTGAAAATGAGTATGGTATGGCACGGAGCCGTGCTGACGGAAGCCGCCCTTGACCGGCTTCAGGAGCCGGATTACTGCTTCGGAAAGCTGGAGCCCTTCGGCATTTCCTTTGGAGGCCGTCCGGCGGACAAGGTGATGCCCGGAGGCATTCTGCTGCGGGACGCCACCTTCGTCTATATCAATTATGGAGAAAACTATCGGGACCCCTATCAGATAGACTGGGACGCCGGACGCGGAGAATTTCTGCTGAAGGAAGGGGAAGACGTGATCGATACGGTGGATTTTGTGCCCCGGCCGCAGTTTTTCGGAAAGACTACCAGCAGAGGGACTCCTATGGAGGCGGTGGCGGAAGCCAGGGCTCAGAAGCTGATTCTGACGGCCTATCAGAAATGCCGCCTCTGGGAGGGTGGAAAGCAGTGCCATTTCTGCGCCTTCTTTACTGGAGGGCACAGCCTGGGAGAGGTGGACTGTGAAGATGTGTACGAAACAGTGCGGGAAGCTCTAAAGGAACCCGGACGGTTTTCGGAAATCTATCTTTCCGGAGGTACGGATTTTGGCGGGGAGCCGCCCTTCTCCCGGGAAGTGGAGAGATATATCCGGGTGCTTCAGGCCATCGGACGGAATTTCTCCGGCAGGTTTTCCAGCCAGCTGATGGCTCCGGCCTATTCCCGGAAGGTACTGGAGCATATATATAAGGAAACGGGACTGACCAGCTATTGTCCCAATATTGAAATCTGGGATAAGAAACTGTTTCAGAAGCTCTGTCCCGGAAAGGAGCAGTGGATTGGCCATGACGAGTGGGTCCGCCGCACGGTGGACGCCGTGGAAGTCTTCGGCAGGGGAAAGGTCTGCACCCAGGTGGTGGCTGGCGCGGAGCTTGCCGGCCCCTGGGGCTTTGAGACGGTGGACGAGGCCCTGAAATCAAACCTGGAGGGCTGTGAGTTCTTTGCGAAGAACGGCGTGATTTTCCTGAGCACCATCTGGCGGCCTCACCGGGCCTCCCGCCTGGGATATCAGCCCATGCCGCCTCTGGATTATTATATCCGCCTGGCGAAGGGGCTTCATGAGATTCGGAAAAGCTACGGGCTGCTTTCTACCAACGATGATTACAAGCACTGCGGGAACCACCCGGACAGTGATCTGGAACGATTGGATGTGTGATGAGGATGACGGGAACAATGACTGAGAGAAACGAAGGGCAGGCACAGAGAGGACAAGAACAGAGAAAACAGAGCCAGGGAAAGCAGTGTCAGAAAAAACAGAGTCAGGGAAAGCAGTGCCAGAAAAAGCAGCCCCGGCTGCTGCCGCCCTCTGCCCTGGAGCTTCTGAAGGCTCCGGACTGCCGGAAATATATCCGCTTTGCAGACGGAAAGACCGTTCTCTTTCCGTCCCTTTCCAGCCCGGACGGCCCGATACTGGCGCTGGCTCTGGAGG
>ERZ1643250.2775-NODE-2775-length-12729-cov-4.255878_pt1 | contig 12729 bp, 14 predicted proteins | sample MGYA00579262_ERZ1643250 | MGnify/ENA primary metagenome ERZ1643250 (study PRJEB29033, sample SAMEA4952265) | chicken gut metagenome | biome: Broiler Chicken; feature: Gastrointestinal Tract; material: Caecum | place: Ireland | collected 2018 | study: Broiler...
TGGGCATCCCCGAGGACGACCCCCGCAACCCCGCCGTCATCGCCGACAACGTGGGCGACAACGTGGGTGATGTGGCCGGCATGGGCGCCGACCTGTTTGACTCCAACGTGGCGGCCATGGCTTCTGCCCTTGTCATTGCGCAGTCTCTCTCCGGCACCGGTTTCTCCAACATTTCCATGGTATTCTGCTACGCCATTCTGGGCCTGCTCGCCTCCGTGATCGGCATCGCCGCTTCCGGCATCGGCAAGAAGGATAACCCTACGAAGGCGCTGAACTCCTCTACATATGTGACAACCGGCATCTTCCTCGTGCTGACGGCCCTGGCCACGCTCGTGTTTGAAGGTTTCTCGTGGAGAATCTGGGGCGCTTCCGCTGTTGGCCTGCTGGTGGGCGTCATCATCGGCATCACCACAGACTATTTCACTGACGACTCGAAACCGATTGTGCGCAAGGTGGCACACGCCTCCGGCTCCGGCCCGGCGTTCACGGTGCTTTCCGGCGTTGCATACGGATTTATCTCTTCCCTGCCTGCCATGGTGGGCATTGCCATTTCTGCCCTCGTGGCCTATCAGCTCTGTGCGCCAATGGGCGACGGCTATGCAATTTTCGGCATCTCCATGGCGGCAGTCGGTATGCTTTCCATCGTGGGCATGATCATTTCCAACGACGCCTATGGGCCGATCGTTGACAATGCGCGCGGCCTCGCCGAAATGGGCGGCCTGGGTGAAGAGACGATCCGCATTTCCGATGAACTTGACAGCGCCGGCAACACGGTGAAAGCCGTGACAAAGGGCTTCTCCATCGGCGCGGCAGGCCTCACCGTGATTTCCCTGCTGGGTGCGTTTATGTCGGAGGCCAACGAAGCGCTTGCGGCAGCCGGCCGCGAACTGATCACCGGCTTTGATATTATGTCCCCTACCGTATTCTTCGGCACGCTGATCGGCGCAGCCATTCCGGCCGTATTTTCTGCCATGCTGATTCTGGGCGTTGATAAAAATGCGCAGCGCATGGTGGCCGAAATTCACCGCCAGTTCAATGAGATCCCCGGCCTGCGGGAGGGCAAGAAGGGCGCCAAGCCGGAATACGGCAAGTGCATCGACATTGCCACCTCCGGCGCCCTGCGTGAGCTGATACCCGCCGGCCTCATGAGCATCATCGCCACACTGATCGTCGGTTTCATCGGCGGCCCCTCCGCCATCGGCGGCTTCCTGCTGGGCAACATCCTGAGCGGCCTCCTGCTGGCACTCTTCATGTCGAACGCCGGCGGCCTGTGGGATAATTCCAAGAAATATGTGGAAGCCGGAAATGAAGGCGGAAAGGGCAGCGAAGCCCACAAGGCCGCCGTCATCGGCGACACTGTCGGCGATCCGTTCAAGGATACGGCCGGCCCGTCCATCAACACGCAGATCACGGTTGTTTCCCTTGTATCTTCCCTTGCGTCTTCGCTGTTTGTGTGGCTCTCCATTTTCCACTGAGAGCGGCACATTGGCTCCCCTGCAACGGAGATCCTGCGAAGATTCCGGGATGAACGTCTGATCAAGGGGCGGCAAGCTGATTGCCGCCCCTTTGATGTTTTTTGTGGGCAGGAGAGGACGCGGGTTGGATAACTATGATCAATCCCGATTGATCAGGATTCTGATTCCACAGCAAAGGAGGGAAAGGGCACATCATCCGCGCCCCGCCGCGCGGGTACGGCAGCCGCCGGACCGAAACGGCGGGGAAATCACAAAAGAAAGAGAAGGGATATTGAATGGAGCGTTTATTTAAGCTGAAAGAAAACGGCACCACGGTTGGCCGCGAAGTGGTTGCCGGCCTGACGACATTCTTCGCCATGGCCTACATCATTGTTGTCAACCCGAGCCTGCTGAGCGAATCCGGCATGGAATGGGGCGCTGTTTTCCTGGCAACCATCATCTCCGCCATCATCGGCACACTGATCATGGGCCTTGTGGCGAACGTGCCGTATGCGCAGGCGCCCGGCATGGGCCTGAACGCCTTCTTCGTTTACACCGTATGCTTTACGCTGGGTTTCACCTGGCAGCAGGCTCTCTCCATGGTGTTCATCTGCGGCCTGATCAACATTCTGATCACCGTGACGAAGATCCGCAAATTCATCATCAAGTCCATTCCCCGCAGCCTGCAGAACGCCATCGGCGGCGGCATCGGCATTTTCGTCGCCTATCTGGGCCTGCTGAACGTCGGCATCATTTCCTTTGATTCCGGTGTGCCGGCCCTCGCAACGCTGAACCAGGCTTCCCTCGTGCTGTTCATCATCGGCCTGGCCCTCACCATCATCCTGCTCGTGTGCAAGGTTCCCGGCGCCATCCTGATCGGCATCATCGTGACAACCATTCTGGGCATTCCGATGAACGTCACCACCACCGCCGATACCGTGAGCTTTGTGGACGCCTGCCAGGCGCTGCCCACCACCTTCGGCGCCATCTTCACGCAGGCCGGCCTCGGTTCCCTGTTTAGCGATGCGGGCAAGCTGCCCCTCGTGCTGATCACCATCTTCTCCTTCAGCGTCACCGACACGTTTGACACCATCGGCACCTTCATCGGCACGGGCCGCCGCGCCGGCATCTTCAGCGATGAGGATGAGAAGACGATGGAGACGAGCGCGGGCTTCAAGTCCAAGATGGACAGAGCTCTGTTTGCAGACGCCACAGCTACCTCCATCGGCGCCATTTTCGGCACCTCCAACACCACGACGTACGTTGAAAGCGCCGCCGGTATCGGTGCGGGCGGCCGCACCGGCCTGACGAGCGTGATCGTGGCCTTGTGCTTTGCCGTGAGTGCCTTCCTTGCCACGTTTGTGAGCGCCGTCCCGTTTGCCGCCACCGCCCCTGCTCTTGTCGTGGTCGGCATCATGATGATTTCCTCCTTCAAGGAGATTGACTGGAGCGACTTCAATGAAGCTGTTCCTGCTTTCTTTGCGGGCGTATTTATGGCTCTCTGCTACAGCATTTCCTACGGCATCGCGGCCGGCTTCATCTTCTACTGCATCACCAAGATCTGCAAGAAGGAAGCCAAGAGCATCCATCCCATTCTCTGGGTTGTCACCGCTCTGTTCATTCTGAACTTCGTGCTGCTTGCTGTCCTTCCCATGCTGACGCCTGCCGCGTAGCGCGCACGTCAACCGGACAGAACGCATACAAAAGCCGGATTGTCTCCTATGCGGGAGGCAATCCGGTTTTTTCTTTTTTCCTGTTCCACCTGAACACAATCAGGCTGCTGCACCGGCTCCCTGCACCGGCATGCACGCGGTGTAGGAAGAGTCACGTCCTCAAACACAATGGTTCCCTGGGTTCGGCACAAATCACGGGAGCCCTGCAAGCTGCGGATGGCAAACTGTGTTTTTAGGATGAGCGCTACAAAGGACTGCTGGTAATTGTCCAGCAAAGCCGCCATGCCCAAGACGGGGCAACTCAAACAAGATCGGTGAGCGGGGCAAACGAATAGCCCATCTCCTCCCAGCGCGTGAGCAGTTCATCGAGAATCTCGCTGTTGGTGAGCGAAGTGCTGTGCAGCAGGACGACGGCGCCCGGGTGGATGCGCGGAAGAAGCTTGTCAAAGGCCTCCTGTGCCGTAGGCTGGTCATCCTGCAGCCAATCCACATAGGCCAGGCTCCAGAAAACCGTTTGATATCCCAGCTCCTGCGCCATTTTCAGATTCTCTTCGCTGTAAATGCCGCGGGGCGGCCGGTAAAACCGCTGCATCTGCTGGCCTGTGATGGACGCATAGAGCTCCTCCACAGAGCGAAGCTCTTCTTCAAATACGGCTCGGTCCGCAATCTGCGACATGTCATAGTGGTGATAGGTGTGGTTTGCCACGAGGTGGCCTTCCTCTGTCATCCGGCGCACGAGATCGGGGTTTTCCTCCAGATAGTGGCCCACCACAAAAAAGGCCGCCGGCACCTGGTGGCGCGCAAGCGTGTCGAGAATGGAGGGCATATAACCCGCTTCATAACCGGCATCAAATGTGAGATAAATGGTTTTTTGAGTGATGTCACCCACATACCAGGCGTCATACTGGCGCAGGTCCTCCGCCGTGGCGTTTCCGACGGGCGGCTCCCCCTCCGTCTGGAAGCTGAGCCCCCAGTTTCCGGAGGGCTGCACCGAAGCGGGCACAGCCGCTCCCTGTGCGCGGTGTATCACGGCAGGCGCGGCGGCCAGGACAAGCAGCACCGCCAATGCCGCAATGAGATGCTTTCTGCGGATAATGGCAAACATTCCACCCTCCCCCTTTCCCTGCATCTCTATGTGAAAAGGGCAAAAAATATGCGGCACAGTCCGCAGAGGGACCGTGCCGCTTATCGTTTATGCGTTAATCATCGACCTCATCGGGTTCCAGAAGACCATATCCGCCGTCTTTGCGGGCATACACCACATTGATCTCGCCCGTTTCCTCGTTGCGGAACATGTAGAACTGGTGATCCAGCATGTTCATCTGCAGGATAGCCTCTTCCACATGCATAGGCTTCACGGCAAAGTGCTTAACTCTGACAACCTTGTATTCCTCCGGCTCCTCCTCAGAGTTGTAATATTCCATCACATACTGATCGAGTGCGGCGGAATGAATCTGCTTATCGAGTTTCGCCTTGTTCTTGCGGATCTGGCGGCCGAGCGCGCTGATGGCATGATCGAGCGCCTCGTTCATTTCGAGCTGCGTATTTTCCGCACGGTAAATCATGCCGCGCTGCCGAATCGTAATTTCAACGGTCTGGCGATTCTTTTCGACCGTTACCATTACATTCGCCTCGGCGTCCTCATCGAAGATGCGATCGAAGCGGGAAAGCTTTTTCTGGGCAAGCTGCTTGAAATTATCCCTGAGATTGACTTTGCGCCCTGTAATGTTGATCTTCATTGTAACATCTCCTTGCCTTACCGTATCGTGCGGGAAGTCCCGGAAAAGCCCGGCAAACGGGAGACCTGCGGGGAATCCCGCCGCCGGAATCCGGCCCCTGTGGACGGGACCAAATCGGACTAATGCCCGGTTTTGGGAATTCCTGCACCTTTATTATAGCAATAAAGAATAAAAAAGTAAAGGCGGCGCCACACAATTTTGCGTTCTCAAACGAAAATTATGTGGCGCCGCCCAAAAACGGCCCAGGTTCAGAGGACAAGGCTTCCGTGGCGCGTCACATGGCAGCCGACGTTCACCGCAATGGGAAGGCCGGCAATATGAGTGGGCGCCCATTCAATGTTGACGGCAAGGGCTGTGGTGTCTCCGCCGAAGCCCTGGGGACCGACGCCCGTCTCATTGACGGCGCGCAGCATTTTTTCTTCCAGCCCGGCATAGAACGGATCCTTGTTCCGCTCGGAAACAGGGCGGCAAAGCGCCGTCTTGGCGAGCAGCGCGCACTGCTCAAAATCGCCGCCAATGCCAACGCCCAGCACAACGGGAGGGCATGGATTGCCGCCGGCCAGACGCACGGTCTCCGCCACAAAAGCGATGAGGTCCTCCTCTGTGGCGGCAGGCGTCATCATCTGCAGGCGGCTCATGTTCTCGCTGCCGAAGCCCTTGGGGGCCACGGTGAGGGAAACGCGGTCGCCCGGCACAAGGCGCGTGTGGATCACAGCCGGGGTATTGTCCCCCGTGTTGCCGCGGCGGATCGGATCGGCCGCGACGGAACAGCGCAGGAGCCCTTCTGTGTAGCCGCGATGCACACCCTTGTTGACGGCCTCCTCAAAGGATCCGCCCGTGAAGTGCACCTCCTGGCCAATTTCCGCAAAGACAACGGCCATGCCGGTATCCTGGCAGACAGGCAGCCCCAGCTCGCGCGCGGCGCGCATGTTTTCACACAGGTCGCAGAGGATGGAACGGCCGAGAGCGTTTTCCTCGCGCTGCGACGCCGACACAATCGACGCTTCCAGATCGGCGGGGAGGCTGCGGTTGGCTTCCACACAGAGGCGGGCCACCGCCTCCGTGATATCAGATACAGGAATTTCGCGCATGGTAAGCCTCCTTAGCGAACGCGCTGGCCGCTGATGTACACCATTTCCGGCTTAGCAGAAAGGGAAATCGGACTCTCACGGAACACGACAAAATCGGCATCCTTTCCCATTTCAAGGCTGCCGACGCGATCGTCGATGCCGCAGATTTTCGCAGGATTGCAGGTGATGGCGGCGAGCGCCTCCTCCTCGTCCATCCCCTCACGCACGGCCAAAGCAGCGCACAGCGGCAGATACTGGATCGGCACTACCGGATGATCGGTGATGATGGCGGTGGGCACACCGGCATGCGAAAGCTTGCCGGGCGTGGCGGGCGTGAGGTTCCGCAGCTCCGGCTTCGAACGGTCACAGAGAAGCGGCCCGGAAAGAACACGCACGTGCTCCTCGGCGAGCTCGTCCGCAATCAGACCGCCCTCCGTGCCATGCACAATCACATAATCCAGGCCGAATTCGGACGCAATGCGCATGGCGGTGAAAATATCGTCTGCACGGTGGGCGTGGAAATGCACCTTGACCTCGCCGCGCAGCACCGGCAGCAGTGCTTCACACTTGCCGTCATACTCAGGCGGGTCCACGTCCGGGTCGCCGTCCGCTCGCAGCACGGCTTCCTCATAACGGCGCGCTTTCATGAGCTGATCGCGGATGAGGGCAGCGGTGGCCATGCGCGTGGAAGGTGCCTGGTTTTTCTCGTGATACACATTTTTCGGATTTTCGCCGAGCGCCATTTTCATGGCGACAGGCGCGCGCACAATCATCTTGTCCACACGGCGGCCAAACGTTTTCAGCGCGGCAAACTGCCCGCCGATCGGGTTGGCGCTGCCAGGTCCTGTGAGAACCGTGGTGATGCCGGCGTCCACCGCTTCGGAGAAACAGCGATCCATGGGGTTCACAGCATCGATGGCGCGCAGCTGCGGCTGCACGGGGTCCGTTTCCTCGTTGCCGTCATCCCCCTCGAAGGTGAGGCCGTCTTCCCACATCCCGATATGGGTGTGCGCATCGATAAAGCCGGGGTAAACATGCGCGCCGCCGAGATCGACGGTTTCCTCGTCCGGCTCAATGGGCATGGAACCCACTTCCATAATCTTCGCGCCTTCAATCCGCATATATCCGTTTTGCAGCGTTTCGCCAGCCATTGTATGAATAACCGCATTGGTAAAGAACACCGGACCCACTCTCCTCTGCTATAGTTCGGCAATTTTCGACTTTTGCCGTGCAAAAAAAGCGGAGCGGCAAGCCCACCCCGCTTTGTGCCGTCTTTTAAAACGGGAATCCCCCGTGTTATTTCTGAGAACCGCCGTGACGGGAGAATCCCCCGCGTTTCGATTCCATCGTGCGCTTGAGATCGGACATTTTTTCATCGCTCGTCTGCTTGAAGCGGGACATCATCTCTTCAAACGTTCCGCCCTCGTTGCGTCTGCTCTGCCATTCATAATTGCCGGGACGGCCAGGGCGCTGCTGACGCTGGCCGGAACCGGAAGAACGCGGCGGGGCCGGAAGGGCGCGCTTCATGGAAAGGCTGATTTTCCCATCCTGCCCAATGTTCAGAATTTTGACTTTCACCGTCTGGTTTTCCGAAACATAGTCGCGGATTTCCTTGACGAAGGTGGGCGCCACTTCGGAAATATGCACCATTCCCGTGCGTCCGCCCGGCAATTCGACAAACGCACCGAAATTCGTGACGCCTGTCACTTTCCCCTCCAGAATCATTCCTACCTCAAGCTGCATAAACCTGTTTGTTCCTCCTTATATCCGGCGGGATCAGTTCCCCGCTACATTCACAAACACGCGCTCTCCCGGCTTGGCAAAGTCGAGCTCTTCGCGTGCATAGCGCTCTATATATGCGTCGTCGTAGCCATCGCCCGCGGATCCTTCATCCGAGAGCACACGCTCCAACTCTTCGTTTTTAACGTTCTGCTCCTCCAGCTGGCGCCGTACCTCGTTTAACTGGCTGGTCTTCACGTTGATCTGGATCTGCTGATTGATCAGCGCGGCCACCATGTAAAGGGAGAATGCGGCGATCGCGATTTTCAGCAGGAGACTGGCGCGCGGCCGTTTCTTTTCTTTTGTTTCGATAACCCGCACGCTGTCCACCGCCCTTTCGATCGGTCATGCGGCTTCTTTTTGCCTATCTTGAGAAACTATCTCGATTATACACTACATCGCCGTCAGGTTTCAAGGCTTTTTTCCGGCGCAGCACGATTTTTTTCCACAAATCCCGGGCCGCCCGGCAGGCCCGGCCCGCTGCCGCCCCGAGAGCACCGCGCAGGCGGCGTAAAGGGCGAAAAACCAGCCGCTCAAGCAGGCGCAGCAGCCCGCGTGCCAGAAAAACCGTGATGCGACCCACCGTGCACGCATAGGCCGCCCAGCCGGCCGCCTCCCCCAGAAAAAGATAAAAGCGCAGGACGCCGCGGCTGGCAGCAAGCGCCGTCAAAAAAGTGACGATGGCGGCCGCACACAGGGTAAACACGTCGAGCGCAAACACAAGTCCCTTGGGCGGGCGGAACAGTATCCGATACACGCGCAGAACATCATACAGCGCGCCAAGCAGCACACCCGCGGCGGCAGCCAGCAGAAAGCCGCGGAGCTGGGCCTCCAGCGGAAGGTTCAGCTCCGTCATTTGAACAGGCGCGAAAGGAACCCGTTCTCCCGGCGCCCCTCCGTGTAGGTGAGGGAATCCACTTCACCCGTGAGGGTGAGTTCCCCCGTTTCCATATTCAGTCGGTTGATATGCAGGCCGTGGCCGCGCACAACGAGCTCACCCAAATCGGTGTAAGCCACAATGGTCTGATCGTCGAAGCTGTCGACATCCGAGACGCCTGTTGCGGTAAAAGCCTTCCTGTTTTCCAGCACGACACTGTGGGGAAGGCTGCCCTGTTTTTTCTCTTCCGCCATTCGAATCCCCTCCGCTCCTCTTCGCCGCGGGCAAGCGCCGCGCGGCAAGGTCTTCCCCACACTTTATGCGGGGAACGGGGAATTCATGCACCTTTTCAGCCAATGAGCTCGTAAAGCTCGCCGGCCTCCTCTTTCCTGGCATACTCAGACACCGAGACGACACGCGCCTTAAGTGCACGCGCGCCAAGCTGCACCTCAAGCACGTCGCCTACCTTGACATCGTAGGACGCACGGGCCGGTTTGCCGTTCACGAACACGCGGCCGGCGTCGCACGCCTCGTTGGCAACGGTGCGGCGCTTGATGAGCCGTGAAACCTTCAGATATTTATCGAGCCGCATAGGGCTTTTCCTCCTTTTCGGGTCAAAAAAAGGCCGCGGTCCGTTCGCGCCATATGCGCGCCCTGTCCGCAGCCCTCTGTCGCTGATTCCAAACACGCTGTCCGTGTATGTGCACAAACGGCGCATCCCGGTTCTTACTTGGAAACGGAATCCTTGAACGCCTTTCCAGCCTTGAAGGCAGGAACCTTGGAAGCCGGAATCGTGATGGGCGAGTTCGTTCTGGGATCACGGCCCTGACGGGCGCTGCGGGAGCGGATCTCGAATGTGCCGAAGCCGACAATCTGCACCTTCTCCTCGGCGGCGAGGGCCTCAACAATGGTATCGATAACAGCGTTCACGGCGCTGTCTGCATCCTTCTTGGAAATGCTGGCTTTTTCTGCAACGGCAGCAATCAGTTCGGTTTTATTCATTCTTTTTGACCTCCACTTTTTTATTATAATCATCGGAACAGGTCCGAAAATCACTCTTTCCGGTTCGCAGTCTCCTCGCGGGCCGAAAACGCCTGGATAAACGACTCGCACGCGCGCGTCAGCTCTTCCTCCGCGTCGACACCAGCTTTGTCCGCCAGGCCGACGGCCGCAAACAGGAGTTTGCCCAACGCTTCCCCTCTTGAATCCCCGCTCTGCAGGGCTTCCAAGGCTTGATATGCCTCATGGGCACAGTTTTCCGCGGCAAAGGGCTCAGATGCGGCGGCCTTGTGACGCACCTTCTGCGCACGCATCAGCGCAGGAAGCGAGGACGCTACGCTGCGCAGGACCTCCGTCTGGGAAGTCTGGTGCTTCGTTGCCTTTTTGATGGCGTCCCAGTTACGCAGGACATCCCCCGTGCCGTTCACAGTCACATCGCCGAATACATGCGGATGCCGCACGATCATCTTGCGCACAACACCGTCGCATACATCGTCAAAATCAAAGGACCCCTGTTCCCTCTCGAGCTGCGCGTGAAACACCACCTGGAGCAGGACATCACCCAACTCCTCCTTGAGAAGCTCGGTGTCCTGCGCATCAATGGCTTCCACCGCCTCATACGTCTCCTCCAGCAGATTCTTGCGGATGGAGGCATGCGTCTGCTCCCTATCCCAGGGGCATCCGCCGGGCGCGCGAAGAATTTCCACAATGGAAACCAGATCTTCGGCTGTATATTTCTCTTTCTGCGGAAAGTTCACGACAGGTTCTCCTTTGACAATGTGCTGTTACAGTTACTGCTTTATTTTACCCGATCCAACGGTGTTTTTCAAGTATTTTTGCAATTTTTTCTCCCCCCGGCAGGGCATTTATATCGCTGCGCCGCAAGACACGGAAAAAGAGCACACAGGCCGCATAGACCAGCAGGAAAACGGCCATGGCGGGCAGCGCTTCGAGCCTTCCCGGACACAGGCGATGGGCCAGCGCCGCCGTCTGCCACCCGGCGGCGGCGGCCAGGCAGGCGCACAGAAGCGGTTTCCCGAACAGGCGGAAAAGCCGCATGTGCAGGCCGGTTTCCCGGCCGAGGGCTGCCAGCCCGAAAAACGCCAGAAAGAAATAGCACACCAGCGTGCCCGTGCCGGCGCCCATCACGTTGATTTCCGGGATGCCGGTGAGGGCATAATTGAGGCCCACCTTGATGACAAGGCCTGTGCAAAGCAGCTTCACCGGCAGATCGATGCGGCCAACCGCCTGGAGCATGCTGTTGATCGGCACATTGACGGCGGCAAACACCGCTCCAAGGCCCAGAAGCACCAGGATGCGGCCGGAAATAGGGTTGTAGCCGAGCAGGCGGGCAATCGGATCAGCAAGCACGGAAAGAGCCAGGCCGGCCGGCATGGTGACGAGCGCGGAAATGCGCAGCACATTTTCCACACTGTGCTCAAGCTTCACACGGCTGCCGCCCGCCCAGGCCGCCGTGACGTTCGGCAAAGCGGAGATGCCGAACGCCTGCGTCATGGCGGGCACGATGGTGAACAGCGTGAGGGCGTTCGTGTAGCAGCCGAAGAGCGCCGTGGGCACACGGCCCTGGGCAATGTCCTCCGGCCGGAGGAAGGATCCGTACTGGCTGAGCAGCGCCTCCGCATCCGTCTGCATGAGGGCGTTCATCCTGTTCTGCAGGAACGCCGTGTCCACCAGGCTGGAAAGGTTGACGGCCAGCGCACCGAGCGCGACCGGCACGGCTGTGCGCACGAGTGCCGCAACAATCGTCTTCCGCCGGGCGGGAGCCGGGGCGCGCGCCAGTTGCTCGCGCGTGATGCCGTCGCCCCGCAGCCGGTAGGTGAGCCAGAGAACCAGAAAGCTGATGACGGAACCCACTGTGACGCCCAGAAGCGCCGCGGCTGCCGCCCACGGAAGAGCGGCGGAACGGGCGTATTCCTCCGATGTGACGGGGGAACCGAACACGGTGCCCGCCGCGCCGTATTCCTCCATGGCACGGTGCATCACGAAGCAGGAAGCCGAAAGGCCGATGACAAGCTTGCAGACGGCCTCCGCAACCTCTGAAAAGGCCGTGGGGCGCATGTCGCCCAGGCCCTCGTAATAGCCGCGGTAGACGGCGGAGAGCGAGCCGAAGAACACGGCCGGGGCCAACGTATAGACAGCGGCCAGCGCGTTTTGATCCCCGCGGTTGATGAACGACAAAAAAGGCGGCGCGGCGAGTAGCATAAATGCGCAGGCGAGCGCCCCCAGAAGAAGAAAAATCGGAACCGAAAGGGCATGCAGGCGGCGCACGTCCCGATATCGCTTGCGTGCCAGCCACTCCGACGCGGTGCGCGAAATGGCCACCGGGAAACCGGCCGTCGCCAAGCTGAACACCGGATTATAGAGTGTATAGGCCGTGCCGAAATATCCCATGCCCACGTCGCCGATCACAGCGTTGAGCGGAATTTTGAACAGCGCGCCGATCCCCTTCACAATCGCGACCGCCAGCAGCAGCACCAGCGCCCCGCCCAGGAACCCTTGCTGTTTCCGCTTCATTCCCATCCCCCGCTTTCCGGCGCAGCGCGCCTGTCTCCCTGCATCATATGCAGAGACAGGCTGCGGCAGAACGCGGGGCAGTCATCAAAGGCGGCGCATGTCCGGCTTGCCGCCGCGGAACACGGCGTAATAGCGGAATCCAATCTCGCGCAGCAGCTCTGCAAGCCTCGGAAAATCATAGGCCACGTGCTCTGGCTTGTGTGCATCGGAGCCCACGGTGATCAGTTCGCCGCCCATGGCGCGGTAGGCGCGGAGCACGTCCGCCTGCGGGTTCGGCTGGCCGAGACCGTATTTGTAGCCGCCCGTGTTGACCTCCAGCGCCTTGCCCGCGTCGATGAGGGCGCGCAGCGCCGGAGTGAGCACCTCGCGGTATTTTTCAAAGGAATAATCTTCGTTGCGGCGCGGGCCGTAGCGCACGATATAGTCGAGATGGGCATAGCTGTGAAAATCCGGGAAGGCGGCCAGGTTGGCGGGAATGGTGCGGAAATACGCTTCATATCCCTCTTCCTCGGAAATGCCCTCAAAATAGGAGGGATAGTACGGGTCCCTCCCATCCACCAGATGGGAGGACGCCAGCACAAAATCGAAGGGGAAGCTGCGGGC
>ERZ1643250.2776-NODE-2776-length-12722-cov-6.059209_pt1 | contig 12722 bp, 14 predicted proteins | sample MGYA00579262_ERZ1643250 | MGnify/ENA primary metagenome ERZ1643250 (study PRJEB29033, sample SAMEA4952265) | chicken gut metagenome | biome: Broiler Chicken; feature: Gastrointestinal Tract; material: Caecum | place: Ireland | collected 2018 | study: Broiler...
ATAAACCCTGCTGTGACTGCGGCGGCTTATGGAACTTGGACTTTCGGCCCCCGAAATTTCGTCTGGAGGAGATAGACAGAAACCAATGGAGTCTCTTTCGCTACCGCAGCTATATGGGGCTGACAGATGACAGCTGGAAGGGAATCAGCATGGGGGAAGGGGTAACTCCCATTATTTCTTTGGACGATAAGGTCATGCTGAAAATGGATTATTTCATGCCTACTCTTTCCTATAAAGACCGGGGCGCGGCAGTACTGATTTCCCACTGCAGGGCCATAGGAGTAAAAAATGTGGTGCAGGACAGCAGCGGAAATGCCGGAAATAGTGTGGCCGCTTATGCCGCCCGGGCCGGAATCAAGTGTGAGATATTTGTTCCGGAAGGAACCTCTCCGAAAAAAATTGATATGATCCGCGCACATGGCGCCGTATGTACCGTTGTTCCGGGAAACCGCGATCACTGTGCAGATGTCTGCAGAGACAGGGTATTTTCTGAAGGGGCATATTATGCCAATCATGTATATAATCCGTTTTTCTATGAAGGAACCAAAACCTATATCTATGAAGTTTATGAACAATTACACCGCATCCCTTCTCATCTTGTCATCCCAGTAGGCAACGGCACTTTGTTTTTGGGGACTGTACTGGCCTTAGAGCATCTTCTGGACAGCGGCATCATTTCCCGGATGCCTGTAATTCTTGCGGTTCAGAGCGAGTACTGTGATCCCCTTTTTCAGGCTGCCGAAAGCGGGGCGCGCTCCCCGGTTCCGGTAACTTGTAAATCGACCCTTGCCGAGGGGATCGCCATCGGGAAACCTATGCGGGGGACACAGATTTTAGAGTATGTGCGAAAATATGATATACGATTTATTCATGCGCCGGAAAATGAAATTTTAAATGCCCGTATCCAACTGGCAAAGAAAGGCATCTACTGTGAGCATACAACCGCAGCCAATTACGCAGCATATGAAAACTACTGCAGGCAAAATGGGGTTCCTGAGGACTGTCTGATTACCATGTGCGGAGCAGGTTTAAAGTCAGATCATTAAAACTTAAAGCCCTTTACAAATAGTTTTAAAAACTATATAATAAGGAGTGAGGTGAATAAACAGATGACGATTGATACGAAAGACATGATTAACAGCATATTAGAGAGTGTATCCCGCATTGACTATATTAAACCCGAGGATATTCCTGATATTGCTTTATATATGGATCAGGTCACCACTTTCATGGACGCCCAGCTGGAATCTACCAAACGGTATCCGGAAGATAAAATCCTGACCAAAACAATGATTAACAACTATGCCAAGAACAATCTTCTGCCTTCACCGGAAAAGAAGAAATACTCCAAAGAGCATTTGCTGTTGTTAATTTTCATCTACTACTTTAAAAATATTCTGTCCATCAATGATATTCAGACATTGCTCTCTCCCATTACAGAACATTATTTTCACGGAGAGGAAGACCTGCATCTGGCAGATATTTACAACGAAGTATTCGGCATGGAGGCAGGGCAGATCGAATATTTAAAGAAAGACCTCCTGAAACGCTACCATGTGGCCCAGGATACTTTTCAGGAAGCACCGGAGGAAAGCCGGGAATTCCTGAAACTCTTTTCTTTTATCTGTCTTCTCAGCTTTGACGTCTATGTCAAAAAAATGCTGATTGAACATCTGATTGATGATCTGAAGGCAAAGACTCCGGAAGATCCAAAAGGAAAAAAGAAACCGAAAAATGAACGACCGGCGTAGAATTTTCTGCGCCGGCCTTTTATTTATTCATTTTTCTCTTTTTTTCCCTCTTTCATCCTGGAAAATACCATTTCATAACCGTCATTTCCATAGTTCAAGGAACGGTTTACACGACTGATGGTTGCTGTAGACGCCCCTGTTTTTTCTGATATATCCAAATACGTCTTCTTATCCATCAGCATCTTTGCCACTTCAAACCGCTGAGATAGGGAAAGGAGCTCATTAATTGTACAAACATCCTCGAAAAACGTGTAACACTCTTCTTTATTCTTCAGACATAAAATGGCTTCAAACAAATGATCGACCGCCTCTGTTCTGATATTCTTGCTCATTTTTGATTCCTCCAAATAATTCGTATTCTTCCAATGCCAATCCTCATAAACAGTTTAGCACAGTAAAATTTTAAATGCAAGAAGTTTCACTCCCGGGGAAAACGATTCAGATAGGGACGCAGCGCTTCAATACTGTAATTTAAAATCAGTTCTTCCGGAAAGTTCACTTCCTTCAGGAACGGATAAATATAGGTAAAGTCTCCGATTTTCGTATCCATATGTGCGTCGCTGGATAAAACGACGGGGACTTCCAGTTCCTTACATAAAGAAAGAATTTCCCGGTCGTTTTCTTCTGCTCCTTTCCGAAAGCTCTGTGGACTTAAAGAGTGGTTATTCATTTCGATCACTTTATGATATTTTTTTGCTCCCTGTATCACCTGTTCATAGTCGGAGGGATACCGGCTGTCATCCGGGTGTCCGATTATGTTCACATAGGGATTTTCCATGACTTTTAAATAAGCTCTGGTATAATCTTCTCTGGTTCCTTTGACAATACAGGGACCATGAATGCTGGCAATTACCACATCCAGACTTTCCAGCTCTCTCTGGCTTAAATCTACATTTCCGTCAAAATCCAGTATATTTAATTCTGCTCCCAGAAGTAACGTAATCCCATACATTTGTCTGGGAACCACTTTCAGATTATGAAAATAATAATTATGGCAAGTCCCCGGCATTTTCGGGGCATGTTCGGTAATCCCCAGTACTTTCAGGCCTTTCTCTGACGCTGCTTTTGCCATCTCCCGCAGAGTACAGTATGCATGTCCGCTGGCTACAGTATGGGTATGTAAGTCTAAAATCTCTCTTCTTTCCATAGGTCTGCCTCCTTTGTTTCTATAAGTATACGTCTGCCCGTGTTAAATAACAAGAATAGAATTTGCAATTCTTATCTGTTTTCGCTATACTGATAACAACGAAAACAAAGGAGCCGTCTATGAAACAGTGGAATGGGAAACCCTACTACTCTTTTGACTATATGCTGAGAAACCGATTCGGAGAAAAAGTTTATAAAGTAGCGCTCAACGGCAGAATGTCCTGCCCGAACCGGGACGGGACGCTGGGAACGGGCGGCTGCATTTTCTGCAGCGCAGGCGGTTCCGGTGATTTTGCCGCAGATCCCTCTTTTTCTGTCACACAGCAGATTGAACAGCAGATAGAAGCCCTTTCTCAGAAAAGGCCTATCCGGAAGTACATTGCCTATTTCCAGGCTTTTACTAACACTTATGCTCCCGTTGACTATCTGGAACGTATTTTCTCAGAGGCTTTAAGGCATCCTAAAATATGTGCCCTTTCCATAGGCACACGGCCGGACTGCCTGCCTCCGGAGGTCCTGGATCTGCTGGAAAAACTAAATCAGATAAAACCGGTCTGGGTGGAGCTGGGACTTCAGACCATACACGAAAGAACCGCCCGTTATATCCGCCGGGGGTATCCCCTCTCCTGTTTTCAGGAAGCGGTCCGCCGGCTTCATAAACGGAATCTGGAAGTAATTGTGCATACGATTCTGGGCCTTCCCGGAGAATCTCCCGAAGACATTCTGGAAACCATGGAGTATTTAAACGGGCAGAACATTCAGGGCGTGAAACTGCAGCTTCTACACGTATTAAAAGGAACGGATCTGGCTTCGGATTATGAAAAAGGGCAGTTTCGGACATACACCAGAGAGGAGTATCTCGATATTCTGATTGCCTGCCTGGAACATCTCTCGCCCGACATCGTCATCCACAGAATCACCGGGGACGGCCCGAAAGATCTTCTGATCGCACCCCTCTGGGCCAGCCGGAAACGGGAAGTTCTCAATCTTCTTCACCATGAAATGAAGATACGGGATACCTGGCAGGGAAAATTTTATCATAAATAAGGAGGATTTCTGATATGGCGCAGCCTTTTACTTTATACAAATTAATTGTTTTATATATGCTGGATAACTCACAATCTCCTCTTACCAATTCCCAGATTTCCGATTTTATTCTGGAAAAGGAGTATACCAACTATTTTCATTTACAGCAGACCCTTTCTGAATTGATCGATTCTTCCTTAATCGAGTCGCATACCAGACAGAATGCTTCTTACTACACGATGACAGAAAAGGGAAGAACGACTCTTCACTTTTTCTGTGATGAAATCTCTTCGGAAATCAAGGATGAAATACAGAAATTCCTGAAAAAAATCGGCACGGAACTTCAGACAAAGCCTGTGATTTTGGCCGATTCTTATAAAACTGATCACTCGGATTACTGTGTCCGCTTACAGCTTAAAGAACGGGGCGCCTCTCTTATCGACATGACTCTTTTAGTTCCCACACAGGAGGCCGCTTCGGAAGCCTGCAGCCACTGGAAAGGAAAAGCGCAGGATCTTTATGCGCAGATTTTAGAGGCCCTTATTTAGAGGGGCCTCTTTTTATTCTCTCCATATGTTCTTTTAATATTTTTTCGTATCCCATATCGCTCAGTTCATAAAACCTGGCGTTTTGAATTTCCGTGGGAAGGTATTGCTGTTTCACATAGTGGTTGGGATAATTATGGGCATACTGATAACCAATCCCCTTCCCCAGACTGGTATGTCCGCTGTAATGGGCGTCCTGAAGATGAGGCGGAACCGTGGTCTCTGTCTCTTTTACGCTTTTCATTGCCAGATCAATGGCTGTCACTGCCGAATTGCTTTTAGGCGCACAGGCAATATAGGCGGCTGCCTGAGACAGGATAATCTGTGCCTCGGGCATTCCCACCCTTTCTACAGCCAGGGCCGCAGATACTGCTACCGTCAGCGCCTGAGGATCCGCGTTTCCCACGTCTTCTGAAGCACAGATCATCATTCTTCGGGCAATAAATTTAATGTCTTCCCCGGCATACAGCATTTTGGCCAGGTAATAGACAGCAGCGTCCGGGTCAGATCCACGCATGCTCTTGATAAAAGCAGAAATAATGTCATAATGATTATCCCCTTTTTTATCATACCGAATCACCCTCTTCTGAATACACTCTGAGGCCACTTCCAGGGTGATATGAATCCGTCCGTCTTCCCCTCTGGGGGTTGTCAGAACTCCGATTTCCACGGCATTTAAGGCTGACCGGGCGTCTCCGGATGCCATATCTGCCAGAAAATCGGCGGCGTCCTCCTCCATGGAAACCTGGTAGCTGCCCATCCCCTTCTTCTCATCGGTCACTGCCCGGTGAATTAATTCTTTGATATTTTCTTTGCTTAAGGCTTTCAGTTCAAAGATAATGGAACGGGAAAGAAGCGCCCCATTAACTTCAAAATATGGGTTCTCCGTGGTGGCTCCGATTAATATCAGGGTTCCGTCTTCCACAAAGGGCAGGAGATAATCCTGCTGTCCTTTATTAAAACGATGAATCTCGTCTATAAACAGTATCGTCTTTTTTCCGTACATTCCAATGGAAGTCTGCGCCTGTTTCACCACTTCCTCCATATCTTTTTTCCCTGCGGAGGTAGCGTTAATCTGGGTAAATTCCGCGCTTGTGGTATTGGCGATTACTTTCGCCAGAGTGGTCTTTCCGGTTCCCGGTGGTCCGTAAAAAATAATGGAACTTAATTTGTCTGCCTTAATTGCCCGGTATAATAATTTATCTTTTCCCACAATATGTTCCTGTCCCACCACTTCCTCCAGACGGGAAGGACGCAGGCGGGAAGCCAGCGGCGATTCTTTTTCCAGAGACTTGCTCTTTGCATACTCAAATAAATCCATAGTCTTTTTCTCCTGTTTAATCAACAATCAGTTTGTCTGCAGTTACCAGTTCATATCCCGCTTTCGTCAAATCGTCCGCAACCTGCAGGGCTGCCTTCACAGAGCTGTCGTAGCAGTCATGAAGCAGTATAATTGAACCGTCCTCGATTTTTCCTTCTATGCTGGATACGATCCCGGCTGTATCACCCCGTCCCCAGTCTAGCGGATCTATATCCCAGAAGATGGGAAGCATTTCCAGAGATTTTTCCATATCTTTTTTCCAGTCTCCGTAGGGTGGTCTTAAATAAACCGGATATTCCCCTGTAATTTCATAAATCTCCTCATTGGTCTTTTCCACTTCTTCTCTGGCCTTTTCCATGGGGAGTCTGGAAAGCTGCACGTGGCTGTAAGTGTGGTTTCCTATCAGATGGCCTTCTTCGGCCATTCTTTTTACAATGTCTTCCTTTCCCTGTATATTTTTACCCATCAGAAAAAACGTGGCCTTAATTCCTCTTTCCTTCAGGCCGTCCAGAAGAATGGGCGTATATACGCTGTGGGGACCGTCGTCAAAGGTCAGCGCCACCTGAGGCGGCTCCTGGCTTTTATCTTTCTCTACCTTTTCCAGTACGGTTTCTTCTGCAGACAACCGTACCGTCAGCAGGATTCCCGCCAGCACAATTCCCGAAATGATTCCTTTTAATAATCCCTGGGGAAATTTCACTTTCCTTTTCACCGCGCTTTGGACTTTCTTAAAAGTATATGAGCTGCAGAATGAAAAAAGACTGTCTCCGAATAAAGATTACCAAATTCTGAGACAGCCCTCCTGGCTTTTATGTTTGTTATAACTGCGTCAGCAGCTATGACTGTTATATAATTTCCTGCCGCTATTAAGCAATTGCTTTCTTAGCGATTTCAGCTAAAGCTTTGAAACCTTCTGCATCGTTTACTGCCATTTCTGCCAGCATCTTTCTGTTCATATCGATGTTTGCAACTTTCAGTCCGTGCATCAGTTTGCTGTAAGATAAGCCGTTCATTCTGGCTGCAGCGTTAATACGTGCAATCCATAACTGTCTGAACTGACGTTTTTTCTGTTTTCTGCCTGCATAGGAACTAGCCAGAGCTCTCATTACAGACTGTTTTGCAACACGATATTGTTTAGATCTGGCGCCTCTGTAGCCTTTTGCCAGTTTTAATACACGATTATGTTTTTTCTTAGCGTTTAATCCGCCTTTAATTCTTGCCATTTCCTGTTCCTCCTGTTCTCTATCTTATAAATATGGTAATGCTTTCTTCATAACCTTTGCATTTGTTGCGTCTGTAACAGTAGATTTTCTAAGATTTCTCTTTCTCTTCTGAGATTTCTTAGTTAAGATATGGCTTTTATAAGCTTTATTTCTCACTAATTTTCCCGTACCAGTCTTTTTAAAACGCTTTGCTGCTGCTCTACATGTTTTCATTTTCGGCATTGTATTTTCCTCCTTAATCTTTCAATAATTCTATTTTAACGTTTTTCAGTTAAAAACATGGTCATACTTCTCCCCTCAATTTTGGGAGCTTTCTCTACTGTTGCTATATCTTCCAGAAGTGCTGCAAAATCGTCCAGCACATGACGGCTGCTGGCCATATGAGCCATTTCACGTCCGCGGAACCGCAGGGTTACTTTTACTCTGTCTCCTTTGGAAAGGAATTTTCTGGCCGCATTCACCTTGGTTTTTAAATCGTTTGTATCAATATTCGGAGAAAGACGCACTTCTTTAACATCAATTGTCTTCTGTTTCTTTTTAGCTTCTTTTTCTTTCCGCGCCAGCTCGTATTTGTATTTGCCGTAGTCGATAATCTTACATACCGGCGGTTTTGCCTGGGGAGCGATTTTAACCAGATCCAATCCTGCTTCCTGAGCCTTTGCATAAGCTTCCCGGGATGACATAATTCCCAACTGAGCCCCGTCAGTTCCAATTAAACGTACTTCTTTGTCCCGGATTTGTTCATTAATCATTAAATTGCTAATTGTTGTGCACCTCCATACCTGATGATAAATCAATCACTTCTAAATACTGCCCTCAAAAGTATCCGCACATTTCTATGACATAAAAAAGAATCCTGCTCGCAGGATTCTCCGCCTGCGGCGGGGCGCAAAGCGCCTTCTTCCACTCCGGCGCAGTGCGATCCACGCGGAGCGTTTTTTATGTAATAGGAAATCCAACGGAATTTCCTATTATATAAAAAAAGTGCCGATAGTCAGACTATCCACACCACAATTTGACACCGCCTTATACTCTAAGCCGGATTCTCTGTCTCTGCGATATTAACCATTAGTCGCCTCTGCGCTAAGGTGAGAGTGGATACTCTGCTTTCTTTTTTGCTCTATGTAAAAATATCATACCCTTTTTTATATGTCAAGTTTTTTTTCATTATTCTTTGTTTTCTCTTTTTAAGAGGCCCGGCCTCAGCATTTTTATCTGCTGATAACAGCCGGTGTCTCTCATTTTCATTTTTTACTGGCATTTGCACTGGAAGGTGCCGCATTCTGTCTCCTGGCTGCTCTGTGCACTGTTTCCTCCAATATGAACAGAGGCCGCTGTACACTTACACTCATCATTATAGGTACAATGACAGGCACTGCAGTCAATGGCGATCTTTTCACTTCCGCATCCGCAGGCGGCGTTATTGGAAACTGACTCCATGGCGCGCTCACGGAAACTGGAACAGCTTGTCTCATTTGCATACTGGGCATTTTCTCCGGATACCTGAATTTCTCCTTTGGAACAAAGCTCTTCCTTATTGTAAATACAGGTGAGTGCGGAACATTTTAAAATTGGCATAATTTTACCTCCTTTATCGTCTTTCTGACAACTATAGTATGGTCAGAAAAAGGCTGTTTTATGTATTGTTTTTTCCCACAAAAAATGTCATAATGACTAATAGATTCCCTCTATAGGGTTTCAACAACTTGGAAGGGAGAGAACTACTATGGATAACAAACGAGGCAGTTTCACCAACAAACTGGGATTTGTTCTGGCAGCTGCCGGTTCTGCCGTAGGACTTGGTAATCTCTGGAGATTTCCATATCTGGCAGCAAAATATGGCGGAGGAATTTTCTTACTGGTCTATCTGATTCTGGCCATTTCTTTCGGCTTTACTTTAATGATTACGGAGATTGCCCTGGGCCGGAAAACACGGCTGAGCGCAGTAGGCGCCTATCAGTCCCTCAATAAAAAATTCAGTTTTCTGGGCTATCTTTCCTGTCTGGTACCTTTTATTATTACCCCCTATTATTGTGTCATCGGCGGATGGGTAATAAAATATTTTGTGGTATTTATCACCAATCAGGTTTCCCAGGCAGCCAACGATACTTTTTTCGCCGCTTATACGGCGCAGACATCGGCTCCAATTATTTATTTCATGCTATATGCCCTTCTGACCGTTCTGGTTGTTTTAATGGGCGTAGAAGGAGGCATTGAAAAAGCAAGCCGCTTTATGATGCCTGTTCTGGTGATACTGGCTGTATTTATTTCTGTTTTCAGTATTCTTCAGCCGGGGGCCATAGAAGGTGTGATTTACTATCTGAAACCGGATTTCAGCCGTTTCAGCGCTACTACGGTTCTGGCCGCTATGGGACAGCTTTTCTATTCCATGTCTCTGGCCATGGGAATTATGATTACTTACGGTTCTTATATGAAAAAAGATGCGCACCTTGAAAATTCTGTGCATCAGATCGAGATCTTTGACACCGGAATTGCCTTCCTTGCAGGACTGATGATTATCCCTGCTGTTTTCGCCTTTTCCGGCGGAAGTGAGGAGGCATTGGGAAAGGGACCCAGCCTGATGTTTGTTACCCTTCCCAAAGTGTTTGACAGTATGCGTTTCGGCACGGTTATCGGCGCTGTTTTCTTCCTGCTGGTACTCTTTGCCGCTTTGACCTCTTCCATCTCCCTGACAGAAACTCTGGTTTCCATTGTCCGGGATAAATTCGGATGGTCCCGCAGAAAATCCTGTGTTATTATCGGCGCTTACCTGGTTATCCTGGGCGTTCCTATTTCCCTGGGATTCGGTCTTTTAGACTTTATTGCTCCTCTGGGCATGAGCCTGCTGGATTTCTTTGACTTCATCAGCAACAGTGTATTAATGCCGATTGTTGCATTTTTAACCTGTATTTTTGTGGGATTTATCATCAAACCGCAGGCTGTCATCGAAGAGGCGGAAGTAAACGGGACATTCCGTTTAAAGAAATTTTACATGCTGATTATCAAATACATCGCTCCTGTCTGTCTGATCGCTATTTTACTGTTTTCTGTCTTTGAAGTATTCGGCATCATTACCGTGTAAAACTCAAACCAAATTTTTAGACAAGATACACAAAAAAATGGAAGGATTTTTTCTCCTTCCATTTTTTTCTTGAAAATTTTTCCTATATTTCAAAAAAACAACTTGCCAAATCTGCAACATCCTCTATAATTTTAAGTGTAAGTATAGAGTTCTATAATAAATCATAGGAGGAGCATTTATTATGACCGAAATGAATTATTCATCTAATGAGTATCTTGACAAAGTGGATGCTTATTGGAGAGCAGCCAACTACTTATCCGCTGCTCAGCTTTACATGTTGGACAATCCTCTTTTACGTGAGCCTTTAACAAGGGATCAGGTGAAAAAGAAAATTGTCGGACACTGGGGAACTGTTCCGGGACAGAACTTCGTGTATGTCCATATGAACCGTGCCATCAAAAAATATGATCTGGATATGATCCTCATCTCCGGACCGGGACACGGCGGAAACTTCTTCGTTGCCAATTCCTATCTGGAAGGTACTTACAGTGAAGTATATCCAAACGTAAGCCAGGATATTGACGGTATGAAGAAGCTCTGCAAGCAGTTCTCATTCCCCGGCGGAATTTCCAGCCACGTAGCTCCAGAAACTCCAGGTTCCATTAACGAAGGCGGTGAGCTTGGTTATTCCATCGCTCATGCTTTTGGTGCTGTATTTGATAACCCTGATTTAATTGCCACTGTAATTGTAGGTGATGGAGAAGCAGAGACAGGACCTCTGGCAACTGCCTGGCATTCCAATAAATTCCTGAACCCTGCAACTGACGGTGCTGTTCTTCCTGTTTTACACCTGAACGGATATAAGATCAGCAACCCGACTGTCTTCTCTCACATTTCCCATGACGAAGTGGAAAGCTTCTTCCACGGCTGCGGATGGAAACCTTACTTCGTAGAAGGCGACGATCCCAAGGAAATGCATAAGAAGATGTCTGAAGCTGTTGATATTTGTATCGAAGAAATCAAGAGAATTCAGAAAGAAGCAAGAGAAAACAACAATGACGAAAGACCATTCTGGCCTATGATCGTTCTTCGCACACCGAAGGGATGGACAGGTCCTAAGGTAGTTGACGGAGAAGTAGTCGAAGGCTCTTTCCGCGCTCACCAGGTTCCGGTTACTATGGAAAAAGAAGAGCATCTGGATTTACTGAAAGAATGGCTGTTAAGCTACCATCCGGAAGAACTGTTTGATGAAAATGCACAGCTGATTCCGGAATTAAAAGAGCTGGCTCCTGTAGGAAACCACAGAATCAGCGCAAACCCACATGCCAACGGCGGTCTGCTGATGCATGATCTCCGTCTGCCGGACTTCAAAGATTATGCTGTAGACGTTACTGCTCCGGGAGCTGTAAAGGCACAGGATATGATTGAACTGGGTGCATTCATCCGCGACATCTTCCGTCTGAACGAAGAACAGAAGAACTTCCGTATTTTCGGACCGGACGAAACCATGTCCAACCGTCTGTACCACGTATTTGAGGCACAGAACCGTGACTGGAATGCAGAAAACCATGAAAATGACGAACATATGGCAAAAGACGGCCGCATCATGGATGCTTACCTGTCCGAGCATATGTGTGAGGGATGGCTGGAAGGCTATCTGCTTACAGGACGTCATGGTTTCTTCGCAAGTTATGAAGCCTTCATCCGTGTAGTAGACTCCATGTGTGCACAGCACGCAAAATGGCTGAAAGTCTGCAACCAGCTTCCATGGAGACAGAAGATTTCTTCTCTGAACCTTCTGCTTACCTCCAACGTATGGCAGCAGGACCACAACGGATTTACTCATCAGGATCCAGGTTTCTTAGACCATATTTCCAATAAAAAAGCAGACGTAGTACGTATGTATTTACCACCAGATGCGAACTGTTTACTGTCCTGCTTTGATCACTGTATCAGAAGCAGAAACTATGTAAACGTTATTATCGCTTCCAAACATCCGAGCCATCAGTGGCTGACCATGGATCAGGCAGTAAAACACTGTACCCAGGGTATCGGTATCTGGGACTGGGCAAGCAACGATCAGGGCGAAGAACCGGATTTGATTATGGCATGCTGCGGCGATACTCCTACACTGGAAGCTCTGGCAGCTGTTACTATCCTTCGTAAGAACCTGCCGGAAATCAAAGTTCGTTTCATCAACGTTGTTGACTTAATGAAACTGGAGCCAAGCTACAAACATCCGCACGGCTTAAGCGATATTGATTACGATGCACTGTTTACAAAAGACAAACCAATCATCTTCGCTTTCCACGGATACCCGACACTGATCCACGAACTTACCTACTTCCGTCATAACCGTAACCTGCATGTTCACGGATACATGGAAGAAGGTACTATCACAACTCCGTTCGATATGCGTGTCCAGAACGAAATTGACAGATACCATCTGGTAGCTGATGCAATTCACCATCTGCCACAGCTCGGCAACAGAGGAGCATATCTCCTTCAGCAGATGAGAGATACTCTGGTAGAACACAGACACTACATCGCCGAATACGGACAGGATCTTCCGGAAGTACGCGACTGGAAATGGGATCTGTAAAATACAGTCTGAAATAAAATAGCTACATAGCAAACACCGCATGATAATGTGAAGACAACTTCTTCATCATTTCATGCGGTGTTTTT
>ERZ1643250.2778-NODE-2778-length-12696-cov-5.024523_pt1 | contig 12696 bp, 9 predicted proteins | sample MGYA00579262_ERZ1643250 | MGnify/ENA primary metagenome ERZ1643250 (study PRJEB29033, sample SAMEA4952265) | chicken gut metagenome | biome: Broiler Chicken; feature: Gastrointestinal Tract; material: Caecum | place: Ireland | collected 2018 | study: Broiler...
CGCCGATGATCTGGCCCACCGTCATGCGGGGGTTCAGCGAGGAGTACGGGTCCTGAAAAATGAGCTGCAGGTCCTTGCGCAGCACGCGCATCTCTTCCTTCGGCAAGCGCTTGAGGTCGATGGCGCGGCCGTCCTTGTGATAAATGACGTCGCCGTGCGTCTGCGGGTAGAGCTGCAGCAGCGTGCGCCCGAAGGTGGACTTGCCGCAGCCGGACTCGCCCACGACGCCGAGCGTTTCGCCCTCGTAAATATCGAGCGTGATGCCGTCGTTTGCGCGCACATAGCGCTGCTCCTCGCGCAGCTTCGTCTTCTTCACAGGGAAATACTGCTTGAGATCGCGCACCTCGAGGAGGACGTTCTCCCCGTTCGGGCCTTTCCGCTCCGGGGCGCTTGTGGTTGCTTTCACTTGCTCATTCTGCATGTTCTCTTCTCACCGCCTTCTCCGCATAAAAACAACGGACGAGATGATTGGGGGCAACCTCCTGCAGCGGGGGTTCGGCCTCCTGGCACTTCTTCGTGCAGTATTTGCAGCGCGGGCCGAACTTGCAGCCCTTGGGCAGATACAGCGGGTTCGGCACGGCGCCGGGGATGGCGTCGAGCCGCTGGCCCTTCGGCGTATTCAGCCGCGGAATGGAAATCATCAGGCCCTCGGTGTACGGGTGGGAATACGTTCCGTCGTGGAAAATGGTCTTCGCGTCCGCCTTTTCCACGATCTGGCCGCAATACATGACGGCCACCTCGTCCGCCATCTCGTGGATGACGCCGAGGTCATGCGTGATGAACAGGATGGACGCGCCCGATTCGCGCTTCAGATCGTTCATCAGCTTCAAAATCTGCGCCTGGATGGTCACGTCCAGAGCGGTGGTGGGCTCGTCCGCAATCAGGAGCTTCGGGCGGCAGGCCAGCGCCATGGCGATCATGACGCGCTGCCGCATGCCGCCGGAGAGCTGGAACGGATACTGCCGGGCCACGCGCTCCGGGTTCGGGATTTTCACATCCGAGAGCAGGGAAACAGCCTTTTGATAGGCCTGCTTCTTGTTCATGTGCTGATGAATGCGCAGCACCTCGCCGATCTGACGCTGCACGGTGAACACGGGGTTGAGGGAGGTCATGGGCTCCTGGAAGATGACGGAGATCTCGTTGCCGCGGATATGGTACATCTCCTTATCGCTGGCTTTCATGATGTCTTTGCCGTCAAACACAATGGAACCGCTCTCGATATAGCCGTTGCCGTCGAGGAGCTTGATGATGCTCATGGCGGAAACGCTCTTGCCGGAGCCGGACTCACCTACAATGCCCAGCGTTTTGCCGGCCTCGAGGCTGTAGGTCACGTCGTTAACAGCTTTGACGATGCCCTTTTTCGTGGTGAAGTAGGTGTGCAGATTGTTGACTTCAAGCAAACTCATTGCGCGGCTCACCTCTCTTTCGACTTCGGGTCGATGGCGTCACGCAGGCCGTCGCCGATGCAGTTGATGCTGATGGTGCACAGGCCGAGCACCACGGACGGGAAGACCCAGCGCCACCAGTAATTCGCGATGACCTGGCCGTTCCGCGCGCCGTTGAGCATATTGCCCCACGTGGCGTTCGGCTCGGCAACGCCGAAGCCGATGAACGACAGCGAGGATTCGGTGAGCATGCAGGTTGCAAAATCAAGCGTGGCGTTCACGATGATAACCGTGATAATATTGGGCACGATGTGGCGGAAGATGATGCCGAATTCCTTCACGCCCAGCGACTTGGCGGCCGTGACGAACTCCTGCTCGCGCTCGGCCAGCACGCTGCCGCGCACCAGACGGGCGATGCCGGGCCAGGACAGAACGCCGAGGATGACCATGATGAGGATGATGCGTTCTGTTTCACTGATGCTGTTTCCGAGGATAGAGGAAAGGATGATACAGAATGGCAGGAACGGGATGGAGGACACAATCTCCGTCAGGCGCATGAGGAGGTTATCCACCTTGCCGCCCTTGTAGCCGGAGATACCGCCCACCAGGATGCCGATGATGGTGGAGATGACAACGGAGATGGCGCCGACGGTCATCGTCATGCGGCCGCCCGCGAGCAGGCGGCGGAACAGATCGCGGCCGAGGTCATCGGTGCCCATGAGGTAGCCGTCAAGGCCCCAGGAAGTGACATTGCCGTCCTCGTCAATGCAATAATTCGCATAGTAGCCGGCGTCCACCTCTGCGGCAGCCGTGCCCAGCGCGGGCGCGCTGGCCTGGCCGTGAGTGTTGTCGCCCCAGCTGGCCACGGAGCCGTCGTCCAGGATGGCCGTGAAGTGATAGCGGCCGCCGGAGACGGAGACAACATGGCCCTGAATCTCCTCCGGCACAGTGAGCGTGTTGTGCACGTTGTTGCCCCAGGTGTGGACGCGCCCGTCGGACGTGACGGCAGCGCCGCTCTCGTCGGAGAGGTCAAAGTCCACAACATCGCCCTGGATGTCCTCCGGAACGTTCACATAAGCGGAACCGGTGCTCGTGGTGAGCGGGTAGATCTCGCCGTCCTTCGTGAGGGCCATGACAATGTTCGTGCTCTGGGCAAACTTTTCAATGTTGCCCTGCACGCCATCGGGATAAGAAATGTTCAGCAGATAGGCGCTGCCCCAGTTGTACATCTCGCCGTCCTCCGTGAGGGCGAGCGAAACCTGGTAGCCGGCCTCAAGCTGCTTGATCTTGTTGCCGCCCGAGCGCAGTTCCATGGGGATCTGCTCCAGGCCCATACGGTTGTTGCCCCAGGTGAAAACTTCGCCGTCCTCATTGGCGGCCACCACATGATCCAGGCCGGCGGAAACCATCACAAGCTTACCCGTCGCCTCCTGGGAGGGGATGTCGCGCAGCCTGTCGTTCGGCAGGGTGCCCCATTCATAGACATTGCCGTCCTTATCAAGGCCGACGGAGAACGTGCTGCCCACGGAAATGTCCTGCGCATTGCCCTGCATGGCAGACGGCACCTTCAGCATGCCGAATCCGGGCGCTACGTTTGCCTGCGTGACGTCCTGATAATACAGATCAATCGGATAGAAAAACGGCAGAATCACGCAGCAGAGGAAGATGATGACGAAACAGAAGATGCCCGCCATGGCAATCTTGTCATGCAGGAACGACTGGAGGGCCATCCGCATGGGGCTTTGGAGGATCTCTTCCTCCTCCTGCGGCATGCCGCCCATCACCATGCGCTGTGCGGCCTTGCTCATGGTCGAGCGCCGGGGCGCTCTCTTTTTCTTGTTAGCCATGCGATTCCCCCCTTAGTTTTCCAGCCGGACCCGCGGGTCCACAATCGTGTAGGCAATATCCATGAGAACATTGCCCGCAAGCGAGAGCAAAACGTAAAACATCTGCATCGTGAGCACGATGGAGAAGTCGCGGTTCATCAGGCCGTCAATCAGCATCTTGCCAAGGCCGTTCCAAAGGAACACGGACTCGATGACGACGGATCCGCCGAACAGGCCGATGATCCACCAGGTGGTGATGGTGACAATCGGGATAAGGGCGTTGCGGAATGCATGGACATAGATGACCGTCTTTTCCCGCAGGCCCTTGGCGCGCGCCGTCTTGATATAATCCATGCGCAGCACGTCGATCATGGACGCGCGCACATAGCGCGTGATGCCGCCGATGCCGGAAACGGACATGACAAGCACCGGCAGCGTCATGTGCCAAACCATGTCAAGCATCCCCTGCAGGCCCCCGGCGTCCACACCGGCGGAGCGCACGCCGCTGATGGGAAACAGCGGGATTTTCACCGCAAAGGCAAAAATAGCAAGCAGCGCGATGATGAAGCTCGGAAGGCTGTAGCCGATGATGGTGACAACCTGAACCGTTTTGTCGAACACACCGTTCTTGCGCACGGCCGTGACAATGCCGAGCGGGATGGAGATGACAAACACCACAACCATGGTGAACACATTGAGCAGGATGGTGTTGAGCATCGGGGCGCCGATGACGTCGATGACCTGGCGCTGATACTGCGTGGAGTAGCCGAAATTGCCTGTGAGCATGCTGGCGATCCACTTAATATACTGCACCGGCAGCGACTCATTTACGCCGAGGCGCTCCGCCGTGCGGTTATACAGATCCTGATAAGCGTCAGGCCGCATGGTGGTTTTCAGGCTGCCCAGCATGGCGTCCACCGGGTCGCCGGGCATGGATTTATAGATGAAAAACATCAAGATGGAGATGATAAAGAACACAAAAACGATATAAAGCAGCCGTTTGAGCAGGTATCTTCCTTTTCCCATTCACCTTTCCCCCCGTTTTAGAGTAGAGAGCAGAGAAATTTGCTTCAAAAAAAGCCGGCGGAACCCGGATTTCACACCGGATCCCGCCGACAAAGAAATCTCTTTTATTCTACCGATGCGTCAAGGACAGCTCTGGTCCACGACCACACAGGCGTTGCATCCCAGTTCTGCAGCTTCGGCGCAAAGAAATCATAGTACTCGTCGGCGTACAGCGGGATATCCGGCAGACGGTCGTTCCAAGCCTTGATGAATTCTCTCCAATCGGTAAGCCAGGTTTCACGGTCGTCAAACGGGATGGTCTTCATCTCCTGCGTCACAGCGTCCAGCTCATCGTCCGCAATCCAGTTGCTGTTATAACCGCCCTGCATCCAGACCGGATCCTTGGAATAGTAGTACCACGGGGAGCTCGCAAGCGCAAAGCCGGTGGCAAGGTTGTACATGTTGTAGATCTTGTCGCTTGCATGGAGCATGGCGTTCTGCAGGGTGGTGAAGTCCATGGTGGTGGCGTTCAGCTGCATGCCGGCAGCCTCCATAGACTCAGGCAGCATGGTGGCCAGCAGGGTGGAAACCGGGTTGCCGTCGGTGTTCGCCCACTCGATCACCAGGGGCTTAAGCTCGCCGTCAACTTCCTTGTAGCGCAGGCCCGTGCCGGAGTACGGCTGGCCATCCTCGCCAAGGGTCCAGCCGTCGGCTTCGAGCAGCTCGATGGCCTTGTCCACGTTGGGCTCATAGGTGTTCAGATTTTCGTTAATCCAATCCTTGGACTCCTCATACTCCCACTGGGCCAGGCCGTAGTAGCTGTGCACAACCGTGCCGTAGCCGCCGGTGTACTGGCGGACGAACTCGTTGCGGTCCAGGCAGTAGGCGATGGCCTGACGGACGTTCTTGGAGTCGGTCGGGAACTGGCTGCAGTCGAACGCAATCTTGCCGTAGCCGTTGCGGTAATAGGTGTTGTAGTTCACGGTGCCTGCATCGGCCAGATTCAGACCGGCCTCAATGTTGTCGGCGCCGCTGGTTTCCACGAGGAGGTCAACCGTGCCGGCCTCGAGCTCGTTCATCATCGTGTCGGTGGAAGCCAGCTTCACGATGAGGGTCTCGATGGAAGGCTTCACGCCGCGGTAATCGCCGGCGTACTCAGGGTTGATCTTGAAGACAGCCTGCTGAGCGGAAACGTCGAAGGATTCCAGCGTGTAGGGGCCGCTGACAACGGACGGATGAGCACGATAGCCCGTCTCCGGATCGTTGACGGTGGTCTCGAGCAGCTCGGAGGTGAAGTCGCCGGTGATGGCGGCGCCGGCCTCGGATTCCTCAACGTCGGCGTCCGGGGCAATCACATGCATCGGGCGCGGCCACAGGGAGGCGTAGGTGATGTCGTAGTGATACGGAAGTTCGGAAGCCTTGACCGTCAGGGAGTAGGTCATGTCATCCACGAGATGGACGCCGGCAAAGTTCTCGGTGGAACCTTCCAGATACTCGTCATAGCCGACGAGGGAATAGCCGGCCTGGCTCGGATAGCCAATCTCAGCCATCTCCGGGCTGCTCTCGAGCAGCACGGCAAAGACGTAATCCTTCGCGGTGATCGGCGTGCCGTCGCTCCACACCAGGCCGTCGTTGATGGTCACGGTGTAGGTCTTGGTGCCGTCCTCGTTCTCGGTTTCCTCATGGCTGGCAACAACGGTGGGGTCGTACTCATACTCGCCCTCCTTTGTGGCCGTAACGGTGGTGTAGCCATGGAGCAGACCGTACATCTGATAGTTGGTGGCGGCATTGGAGAAGCTTGCATCATAGAACTCGCTCTCCATCTGCGTGATGGTGCCGATGATGAGCTGGTTTTCCGTGGGCTCGGTGGACTCCGCTTCGGAGGAAGCAGTGTCGGAGCTCGCGGCCTCGCTCTCATTGTTCGTCACCGTTTCCTGCCCCTGGCAGGAAGCAAGCGAGAACACCATCGCGCCTGCCAGAAGCAGGGACAACAGTTTTCTGAGTTTCATTTAATCTTCTTCCTTTCCTCTCTCTCCGGTGATGATCGTCTGCGGGCCGCCTCCGCAGCGCCCCGTACAGCGCCACTTTAGCAGGTAAAAGCACACAGATTTTCGTGCACCTTCGAGTGATAACCCTGTTATTGTAACAAAGAAATGGCCAAAAATCAAGGTTACTCGTAAAATTTCCGTAAATTCCAGCTTTTTTTGCAAAAACAGACGAAAAATATCCGCTTTTTCAGCCGTTTTCCGCCGTTTTTATTCCTTGCCGGCCAGTTCTTCCATCTCGCCAATCAGGGAATCGAAGAGACGGAGGGCGTCGTCCACGGGGGCGGGGGTGGAGATGTCCACACCTGCGCCGCGCAGCAGGGAGATCGGATCGGTGGAGCAGCCGCCGGAGAGGAAGCCGAGATAATCCTTCACGGCAGGCTCGCCCTCGCGCAGGATGCGCTGCGAGAGCGCGATGGCGCAGGCAAAGCCGGTAGCGTACTGATACACATAGAAATTGTAGTAGAAGTGCGGGATGCGCGCCCACTCGAGCGCAATCTCCTCGTCGGGCTCGATGTCCTCGCCGTAATACAGGGCGTTGAGCTCGCCGTACTTGCGGCAGAGCGATTCGGCCGTGAGCGCCTCGCCCCTTTGAATCTGCCCGCTGCACCAGAGTTCGAACTCCGCGAACATCGTCTGGCGGTAAAGCGTGGTGCGGAACTGCTCGAGGAAGTAGTTGATAAGGTAGGCACGGCGGCGGGGCTCCTGCGTCTGGCCGAGCAGATACTGCATGAGCAGCGATTCATTGCAGGTGGAGGCGACCTCCGCCACGAAGATCTTGTAATCGGCGTACGTCACGGACTGCGTTGTGTTGGAGAGATAGGAATGGATGGCATGGCCCATCTCGTGCACGAGGGTGAAGGCGTCGTTGAGCGTGTCCGTATAGTTGAGCAGCACGAAGGGATGCGTGCCGAACGCACCGGCGGAATAGGCCCCGGAGCGCTTGCCCTGGTTTTCATAGACGTCGATCCAACGGTTCCGGAAGCCCTCCTCGAGGATCTTCAGATACCCTTCGCCGAGCGGAGCGAGCGCCTTGCGGGCCTGATCCTTCGCCTCCTCAAAGGACACGGCGATCTCCTGGCCCTCCACCATGGGGGCATAGATATCATAATAGTGGAGCTTGTCCGCACCGAGGAGACGCTTGCGCAGGCGGATATAGCGGTGCATAGCCGGCAGGTTTCTGTGCACGGCGTCGATGAGGTTGTGGTAGATCTCCACCGGCACCTCGGTTTCGTCAAGCGCGGCGTGCAGGGCGGATTCATAGTGACGGGCGTCCGCAAAGAACTGCAGTTGCTTCATCTGCGCGCTCAGCACAGAGGCGGAGGTGTTGCGGAACTGGCCGTATGTGCTGTAGAGCGAGCGGAACGCCGACTCGCGCAGCGCGCGGTCCTCCGACTGCACGTAGGCGATGTAGGTGCCGTGCGTGAGCGGGTGCGCCTCGCCCTTGCCGTCCACCGCGTCCGGGAACGTGAGATCGGCGTCGTTGAGCATGGAGAAGATGTCGTCCGGCGCCTGGGAAAGCTGGCCGGCGGCGGCGAGCAGCGCTTCGCACTCCGCGGAAAGCGTGTGGGGCTTCTTGCGGCGCTCGCGCGTGATGACCAGGCGGTAATGCTCGAGCGCGGGCTCCTCGCGGAAGAAGGCATCGATTGTCTCATCCGGGATGGCAAGCAGCTCCGGCGTCTCGAAGGCGAGGGCCTTGCTCATGTCCACCAGGAAATTCTGCGCCTGGGCGCTCATGGCCTGGTAATCGGCGTTGCGGGTGTCCTCGTCCGTGCGGCGGAACGCATAGTTGATAAACTTGTTGCCGGCCGCGTTGATGGCGTCAATCGCGCGCAGGAAGCCAAGCAGGCTGGCGGCGCTTTCGCCGAGACGCCCTTTATAGGAAGCGGCGTCCGCCACAAGGCCGCGCATCGTCTTCAGCTCTTCATACCACGCCTCGTCGGAGGGGTACATATCGGTGATGGCCCAAGTGAACTGCGGATCGACCTCGCTGCGGGCAGGAATGGATTTTGCCATGATACAAGTCTCCTTTTTATAATAAAAATAGCTGTCCCCGGCCGGCAGGGGCGCGCGCACGCGCCTTCTGCCGCCGGGGGCGGCTGCACAGCAGTTGTATTGTAGCACAATCCCGCGCGAATTGCAAAGCGTCAGAAAAACAGTTCCAGCAGGCGCTCCGCCACGAAGACGACAGCCGTGGAACCGAGCGCCACGGTGAGCAGACCGCGTCCGAACCAGGCCAGCAGGATGGCGGCGATGAGGCCGGCGGCGGCGCTCCACCCGCTCGCGGTGGAGGAAAGGATGGCCGGGAACGTCATGGCGGAAAGCACGGCGTACGGCACATAGAACAGGAACGAGCGGAAAAAACGGCTCGTGATCTTCCTGCGGAACACGGCGAGCGGCAGCGCGCGGATCACATAGGTGACGGCAGCCATCACCAGCACACCTGTGAGCACATAGGCATAGGAGATCATGGCGCGGCCCCCTCCTCCCCGCTTTCCTCCGCCACAGGCCAGCGGAAGGCCGCGAAGGCGGAAGCCGCCACGGCGCACAGGATGATCGACCAGCCGCCGGACAGGCCGCTGAGGCCGGGCGTCCACGCGATGAGGCAGGAGAGCGCCCCGGCCAGGACGACGACGGCGCGCACCGGCCTGGAACCGCGCGCCGGCGGGATGATGATGGCCAGGAACATGCCGTAAAGCGCGATGCCCAGCGCGCTGCGCAGCGAAGCGGGCAGCAGGCCCGTGGCCGCCGCGCCCAGGAAGGTGCCGAGCGCCCAGCCGCAGTAGGGCGTGAGGATCAGGCCGGAAAAATAGCGGGCATTGATCGCGCCCTTCTGCTGCACGGCCACGGCGAAGATCTCATCCGTGACGCCGAAGGAGAGCACCCAACGCTGCAGACCCGTCATGGCTTCGTCCACCTTCTGGGAAAGGGAGAGCGACATGAGGAAGTAGCGCAGATTGATGACAAAGGTTGTGACGGCGATCTCGGCATAGCCGGCGCCGGCGAGGATGAGATTTGTGCCCGCCACCTGGCCGGCGGACGTGAGGTTCGTCATCGAGATGCCAAGGGCCACCCACACGGGCAGGCCGCCCTGCGTGGCCATCATGCCGAAGGCGAACGACACGCTGATGTAACCGAGGCAGATCGGCAGGCCGTCCTTCACGCCCTTGCGGAAGGAAAGGGTTTCCATTTATTTCACCACCGTTGCGCCCGCACGGGCGCTTCGTCTTGTGTTTCGGGCGATTTTACAGGCATTCGCAGACGAGCGCGCCCATCTCCGTGCAGGAGAGCACGGGCAGCTCCTTCGAGGCGATATCAGCGGTGCGGCCGCGCGCGAGCGCGCGGGACACGGCGGCCTCGATGGCGTCCGCCGCTTCGGCCTCGCCGAGCGAATAGCGCAGCATCATGGCGGCGGAGAGGATGGTGGCGAGCGGGTTGGCCTTTCCGGTGCCGGCGATGTCCGGGGCGGAACCGTGGATCGGCTCATAGAGGCCGGCCTTGCCGCCGCCCAGGCTGGCGCTGGCGAGCATGCCGATGCTGCCGCTGATCATGGAGGCCTCGTCGGAGAGGATGTCGCCGAAGATGTTCGAGGTCACGATGACGTCGAACTGGCCGGGGTTGCGCACGAGCTGCATGGCGCAGTTGTCCACATACATGTGCGAGAGCTCCACCTGCGGGAACTCCTCGTCGTGGATGCGCGTCACAGTGGCGCGCCACAGGCGGGAGCTTTCCAGCACGTTGGCCTTGTCGACGCTGCACACGCGGCCGCGGCGCTTCTGCGCCATCTGGAAGGCCACGCGGGCGATGCGCTCGATCTCGGGCACGGAATACTGCTCCGTGTCATAGGCGGCTTCCGCGCCGTTCACCGTGCGGCAGCCGCGCTCCCCGAAATAGATGCCGCCCGTGAGCTCGCGCACCACGAGGACGTCGAGCCCGTCGCCGATGATCTCCGGGCGCAGCGGGGAAGCGCCGCGCAGCTCCGGGAAAATCACGGCCGGGCGCAGGTTCGCAAAGAGGCCGAGCGCCCCGCGGATGCCCAAAAGGCCCTTTTCCGGGCGGCGGTCGCCGGGCACGTTGTCCCACTTCGGGCCGCCCACCGCGCCGAGCAGCGTGGAGTCTGCGGCCTTGCAGGTGTCGATCGTCTCCTGCGGCAGCGGCATGCCCGTCTCGTCGATGGCGCAGCCGCCCAGCAGCGCGTAGTGATAGTGCATTGCAAAGCCGAATTTCTCCCCGGCCTTGTCGAGCACGCGGATGGCTTCATCCACAATTTCAGGGCCGATGCCGTCACCCTTGAGCACTGCAATCTGATACTCTCTCATCGGAAGATCCTCCTGTCTTTATTTCTGTTCACCGGAAGCGCGGTTGATCGCGCAGATGATGCCCTTGATGGAGGCGAGGCTGATGTTGCCGTCCATGCCGACGCCGAAGAACGTGTCCCCGGCGCTGTTCTTGAGCTGGATGTAGGAGAGGGCCTTGGAATCGGCGCCCTCGCCCACGGCGTGCTCACTGTAGGATACGAACTGGTAATCGGTAATGCCAACCTGGCGCAGCGCGTGGAAGAAGGCGTCGATCGGGCCGTTGCCGCGCCCGCTGATGAGGTGGTCCTCATGGCGGAAGCGCAGGTTGCCCTCGAAGTGGACGACGGTGTTGTCGCCCTCGGCCTCGTTCTCCTCATAGAGCTTATACGACTTGAGATTGTAGGGGTAGCGGATCTCGAGATACTCGCGGCGGAAGATGTCGAAGATCTCCTCCGGATGCAGCTCGCGGCCCGCCTCGTCGCACGCGTGCTTCACCATGGCGCCGAACTCCGGGTGCATGGCCTTGGGCAGGTCATAACCGAAGCTCTGGTGCATGACGAAGGCGGCGCCGCCCTTGCCGGACTGGCTGTTGATGCGGATAATGGGCTCATACTTGCGGCCGATGTCAGCCGGATCGATCGGCAGATACGGCACCTCCCAGTAAGGGCTGCCGCTCTGCTCCATATACTGCACGCCCTTGCTGATGGCGTCCTGGTGCGAGCCGGAGAAGGCCGTGAACACGAGGTCGCCGGCATAGGGATAGCGCGGCGGCACCTGCATCTTCGTGCATTTCTCGTAAATTTCGCGGATGCGGCGGATATCGGAGAAGTCAAGCCCCGGGTCCACGCCCTGCGTATACATGTTGAGCGCGACGTTCATGATATCGGCGTTGCCGGTGCGCTCGCCGTTGCCGAACAGCGTGCCCTCGACGCGCTCCGCCCCGGCCATGATGCCGAGCTCGGTGGCGGCGGTGCCGGTGCCGCGGTCGTTGTGCGGGTGCAGGCTGATGATGGCGCAGTCGCGGTGCTTCAGATGGCGGCAGAAATACTCAATCTGGTCGGCGTGGCAGTTCGGCGTGGCCATCTCCACGGTGTTCGGCAGATTGAGGATAACCTTCTTTTCCGGCGTGGCGCCCAGCGTTTCCAGCACCTTTTCGCAGATGAGGACGGCGTTGTCCATCTCCGTGCCGGAGAAGCTTTCGGGGGAGTATTCATAGCGGATATTCGCGCCGGTGCGGGCGATCTCCTTTTCCGTGAGCTCGCGGACGAGCTTTGCGCCCTCCACGGCGATGTCGATGACGCCCTGCATGTCGGTGTGGAACACAACCTTGCGCTGCAGGGTGGAGGTGGAGTTATAGAAATGGACGATGACGTTCTTTGCGCCGTCGATCGCCTCAAACGTGCGCTTGATGAGGTGCGGGCGGCACTGCACGAGCACCTGGATGGTGACGTCGTCCGGGATGAGGTTGCGCTCGATGAGCGTGCGGCAAATCTCATACTCCGTCTCGGAGGCGGAGGGGAAGCCGATCTCGATCTCCTTGAAGCCGATGTCCACCAGGGTCTGGAAGAAGAGGAGCTTTTCCTCGAGATTCATCGGGTCGATGAGGGCCTGATTGCCGTCGCGCAGGTCGACGCTGCACCACACGGGCGGCTTTTCGATCACCTTGTCCGGCCAGGTGCGGTCCGGCAGGGAAACGGGCGCAAACGGGATGTACTTCTTGCAGCCTTTGTTCAGCATGACAGTTACCTCCTTCGTAATCTGAGAGACGGGGATAAAGAAAGCCCCGAACTCTCTCAATGAAAGTTCGGGGCGAATGATTTCATCCGCGGTACCACCCAAATTCAGCGCCTTCCCGGATTTTCCGGGCGCGCCCTCAAGCCTCTGACAAGGCCTTGGCCTTTAACGCTGCCGCTGCGTCCGGCCTTACGAGGGGGATTCCCTTCGGGCCGGCGGCTCCGGGATGAGCTATGCACGAACGGGATTCCGCCGGCTCACACCGCCCGCCGGCTCTCTGCACGCCTCCCAAACGTCTTGTTCCCTTCATCGCCTTTTCACAATTTGATAGACTGAACAGTGTTTATTATAGAAGGTTTGGCTCGGTTTGTCAAGACGAGCACAGGCCAAACGGCTTAAAAAT
>ERZ1643250.2781-NODE-2781-length-12682-cov-5.722975_pt1 | contig 12682 bp, 15 predicted proteins | sample MGYA00579262_ERZ1643250 | MGnify/ENA primary metagenome ERZ1643250 (study PRJEB29033, sample SAMEA4952265) | chicken gut metagenome | biome: Broiler Chicken; feature: Gastrointestinal Tract; material: Caecum | place: Ireland | collected 2018 | study: Broiler...
AAGGTCAATATCTTTCAGACAGCGCTGATGCAGCCGGGAATTTTCCGGCAGTACAATGGTACAGATGCTGGCCCGTCCCTTGTTCAGGGTTGCCAGCAGATGCATTTCCGCTGTGCCGATTTCCTGTTCAATGAGCCGGGTAATAATACCGGTGCTGCTGACAGGGATATCCACCCCAAGTGCCCGCATGGTGTCCAGATTCCGGGGGTTATTGGTTCGGGCAATGGTTTTGCCCACATGGAAGCATTCTTTGGCCAGCTGTACTGCTACCAGATTGGTTTCATCACTGCCGGTAACAGCTACCACGCAGTCTGCCTGTTCCACACCGGCGGCCTTCAGAACAGTGGGATCTGTACCGTCTCCAAAAATCACTTCGGTATCAATTAGATCCGCCAGCCGTTCGGCGCGATTCCGATCCGCTTCAATTACTGTTACCCGGTTTTTCCGTTCCAGCATACTGGCCGCCAGATAATGACCTACTTTTCCGCCGCCAATAACGACGATTTTCATATTCTGCATAAAATGATACTCCTTTTAGTCCGCAATGCGGGTATACAGAATCTGGTCTCCCTCTTCCGCCACAATATGGCAGGGGTCGCTGTACAGCAGCAGGGAACCGTCCCGGCGCAGAACGCCCAGCACTTTTTCCTGTTCTGTGTGCAGCATGTTCAGGTTGGTTCCAATCATTCGCCGCTCTGCCGGGCGTGCCACAAAAGAGAGGGTATGGGTGCCGAAAGTCACGGATTTTCCGGTCATGGGCCGGGTGAGAATGGCTTCCAGCGCGTCACAGGCCAGATTGGTGTGGCAAATACACCGAAGCCCCAGAGCGTTGAAAATTTTCTCCCGGGCCGGGTCGGCGATTCTTGCAGCTGCATTTTCAATGTTAAAAATTCTCCGGGCAATCTGGCATACGGTAATGTTCAGATTGTCATCCGGCGTGGCAGCGGCCACTGCGTCACAGCTTTCGATTCCCGCGCTTCGGAGGACTTCCAGATCGATGGGATTTCCCCGATAGGTTACGCCGCCATAACTGGAATCCAGCCGGTCAAAGTTTTCCTCGTTTCTGTCTACCACACAGACGTCGTGTCCCTGCTGGTCCAGGGTTTCCGCCAACCGGGAGCCAAGGCGTCCGCATCCCACAATGAGAATATTCATAATTTTCTCCTTTCCAGAAAAAACAGGGTGTCCCCTGCGGCTATTATACAGCGCACGGTTTGGAAAGACAAGAGGGGAAAGAAAGAGCAATTTTTCTCAAAACATGAAAAAGTCCGTACTTATAAATAAAGCACGGACTGTTCCAAAGGTTTCGGTTGTACCGAGTAAGGGAAAGGTTTCTTTCTTCAATTCTCCTGATCCTCTTCATCCGAAAATGCCAGCACCTGACCGGCTCCGGAAATGAAACTTTCATATTCGCTGCGAATCTGCCAGTAATAGGCTCGTCCCTGAGGCGTGATGGCATAATACTGCCGTCTGCGGCAATCTTCCGCCATCTTTTTTTCCGATTCCACAATCAGCCCCCGGTCCAGCAGACGATAGAAAATATTATAAGGATGGGTAATCGCACAAACGGAACCGCTTTTTTCACTGATGAAACGCAGGATTTCAAAAGTATGCATCGGCCGTTTGTTCAGAAGAGAAAGGATCAGTAGTTCAATAATCCCCTTTTTCAAATTCAGAATCATACCGCTTGAACCGATAGTAATCCCCTCCTTTGTTATTCAATATACCATTATTCTCCAGTTTTCGCAATAGCAAGGGTTAAAGAATCGCAAAAATATAACATTAAAATGGCAAAAAATTACCGAAATTTAGATTTTTATGAAAAAATACTATTGATAGAACTTTTTGTTTAATAAGTATTTTTGAATAGGGTTAAATATTTATCAGGGGCGGTTTTCCGGCAGCATGGAGGGGGAATAGAGCAGCAGATAGAAAAAAGCGCCCCTCTGTCTCATGAAAACAGAGGGGCGTTTGGTTCAGGTGGTAGAAGCGGCGGCTTGATTTCCGGCGCCGGCATGCTGCATGTCGCGCAGCAGCTTGCGGCGGACGGTGTACAGCCGGAAGCGGTTGTACCGCTGAATCAGGGCAAAGGGGAGATTGCCCAGCAGTACCAGACAGGCAAAAATCAGGTTGACGGGGAAGGGGTTAATCAGCAGGAGCACCGCTGCACACAGGCAGTTGGCCAGATGCATCCACTCGCCCCGGCAGGTTTCCATAATAAACTCATCCAGATATTCCAGAGACAGGCTGGTAATATGGGATTTGGAAAATCCGTCTTTGGCGATAAACTGGGGTACTTTGTCTTTCCACAACTGAATTTTCAGATGATCCCGGTACCACCGTCCGCCTTTTTCCCAATTTTTGGGCTGATAGCGTTTGCGGTTTCCGTCGAAAACCTCAGCAGGCAGCCGCACACAGGCGATAAAAACCACCACGTGCCAGCAGGCCACCAGTGCAACGTTGAGAAGAAAAAGATTAAAAGGGTTGGCATTCTTCAGCACAGGGTTTCTTCCTTTCCAAAAATAACATTTCCATATGCACGCGCCCGATTGGCGCATAAAACTTTATTATCATATTATAGATTTCCCGAAAGACTTTTTTGTTCTCTATTGGAAAAATAACAAATTTGGTAAAATGCCCAATGGCTTTTCCATAAAAAACGCCGTGGACAGTCGAATTTATGATGTCCAAAAATCACAAAGTCAATCAGGAAGTGAAGAAACTTGACAGAAAGCCCCGCTTTTTCCGGATGCAGGAGGTGTGCCGCACCAGAATGGTTTCTTCTCCAATCATCTGGATGTCCTCCCAGCGGATGCTCTGATCCTCTTCCCGGCCCAGCAGCCCCAGCCACCGCAGTTTTCCATACACCACAATGGCCGAAAGCTTGGCGGTGTCGGTGTCAAGCTCCACGTCTCCCACAAACCCAAGCCGTGCGCCGTCCTTTACGCTGATGACTTCTTTCCGGTGAAGCTCTTCCAGCCTGCAAACCATGCCTATCCTCTCCTTTTGCTGATGACTGAATGGATACAATCTATCCATATGCGGCGGAACCGGGAAATAAACCGTTTTTCTGAAAAACAAAGGGAGAGAAGGACAGAAACGGGGGAACACACCGCTTGTATTTTGGAAACATACATTGTAAAAAAGTTGTATTTTCCGTTCCTGTATGGTAAAATGTAGGAAAGAAAAACGCCTGCCGGAAAGAAAGACTGTACAGGCTGCCCATGGCAGACCGCGTGCATCAGCCGGGATTGACGGTGGGACAATTGCGTTTTCAATTTGTTTGAAAGGCAGGGAGTATTGTGAACGTCTGGCATGATATTTCACCCAAAAGAATCAAAGCGGAGGATTTTTACGCGGTGATCGAGATCACCAAGGGCGGAAAGGTCAAGTATGAAATGGACAAGGAAACCGGTCTGCTGCTGATGGACCGGGTGCTGTATACCTCCACTCACTATCCCGCAAACTACGGCTTTATTCCCCGTACCTATGCACAGGACGGCGACCCGCTGGATGTGCTGGTGCTCAGCTCCGAAAAATTTGAACCCCTTTCCCTGGTTCGCTGCTATCCCATCGGCGTCATCATCATGGAAGACGGCGGCGCCAAGGATGAAAAGATTATTGCCATTCCCTTCAACGACCCCATGTACAATACGTATCAGGATATCCGGGAGCTGCCCGGCCATATCTTTGAGGAAATGAGCCATTTCTTCTCCGTGTACAAGCAGCTGGAAACCGGTAAGGAAACGGATATCGACGATGTCCGCAACCGGGAAGAGGCGGTTAAAATCATCACTGCCTGTCTGGACCGGTATCTGGAGGACTTCTGCAGATAAACCGACAATTTTCAAAAGCCATCGGGGTTCCCGGCGTCAGCCGGCCCTGATGGCTTTTTTCGTAAAGGAGAAATCCATGCAGGAGCAAAAGTTGCTGGAAAAAATACAGGCTGTCTGTCAAAATGCGCTGACAGACAGCCTGACCGGAATTTATCTTCATGGTTCGCTGGCGTTTGGGTGTTTTCAGTGGGAAAAAAGCGATATTGATTTTCTTGTAGTGGTCCACCGCAAGCCGACGCAAAAGGAAAAAGAATCGCTGCTTTCCGGGTTGCTGGTGTTGGAAGGCGACTGTCCGCCAAAAGGGCTGGAAATGAGCGTGGTGCTGGAAAATGTCTGTAATCCCTTTGTATATCCAACACCTTTTGAACTGCACTATTCCAAGTTTCATCGGGAGCGGGCCCGGAAAAATCCGGCGGATTTCTGCCGCAGTATGAACGGTACAGATCCCGATTTGGCGGCCCATATGACAGTTGTTCAGAAAGCAGGAATCGTGCTTTGCGGTCCGGAAATCTCCCGTGTATTTGCACCGGTTCCCAGAGCGTGCTATTTGGACAGCATTCTCAGAGACGCAGAGGGTGCACCGAAGGAAATCCAGGAGAATCCGGTGTATTACGTTTTGAATCTCTGCCGGGTGCTGGCCTGTCTGGAAGAGGGGCAGGTATTGTCCAAACAGCAGGGCGGCGAGTGGGGGCTGAAACATTTGCCGGAGAAGTACGGCTCATTGATTGGGCAGTCTCTGGATGCATATGCTGGAAAAGGAGAAGTTTGCACTCCGCCGGAATCGCTTGTTTCGTTCGCGGAGGAAATGCTGACGCGGATTCACAAGCTTTCTCATATGATACTCTGAAATCGGGAAATTACAGCTCCTTTTTGATTTTTTCCAGCGCGCCTTTTTCCAGCCGGGACACCTGTGCCTGGCTGATGCCGATTTCCGAGGCAACTTCCATCTGGGTTCTGCCCTGAAAGAACCGCAGGGAGAGAATTTTCCGTTCCCGCTCGTTCAGGTCGCTGACCGCCTGTTTCAGGGCGATTTCATCCAGCCAGTTCCGGTCGTCGTTTTTGTCGCCTACCTGATCCATGACATAGATGGTGTCGCCGCCGTCGGAAAATACCGGTTCATACAGGGATACCGGCTCCACAATGGCTTCCAGCGCCAGTACCACTGTTTCCCGCTGTACGCCGATGGCCTGTGCAATCTGTTCCACCGTAGGCTCCGAGCCGTTTTCGGCGGTCATTTTTTCCCGGGCCTGCATGGCCTTATAGGCGGTGTCCCGCATGGAGCGGCTGACCCGGATGGCGTTGTTATCCCGCAGATACCGGCGGATTTCCCCGATAATCATGGGAACGCCATAGGTGGAAAACCGCACGCCCTGTTCCACATCAAAGTGGTCAATGGCTTTCATCAGGCCGATGCACCCCACCTGAAACAGGTCATCGGGGTTTTCGCCCCGGTTGGTAAACCGCTGGATCACGCTGAGCACCAGACGGAGATTCCCGTTGATGAGCTGTTCCCGGGCTTTGGCGGCTTCCTTGGGCGGTGCGCTGTGCATAATCCGCAGAAGTTCCAGTTTTTCCTTTTCCGTCAGCACTTTCAGATTGGCGGTGTTCACGCCGCAGATTTCCACTTTGTTGTATTGCATGTACCTCATCCTTTCGCTGGCTCCGGATGCCTGTGCATTCAGTATGGGACAGGGAAGAGGGTTTCATACAGTTTTTGGAAAAGCCGGGAAAAGAACTTTTCGACCGTTTCTGCGGGAGAAGAATTTGAAAAAAATACCATGTTTTAACAAATTTTCTCTGGGAATCTGTCTGGTTTTGGGGTATAATATCCTATTATAGGCCTTTTCGTTGATACGAATGATTTTCTTTCGCTTTCGTTGTTACTGTAACCGAAATGGAGGTGCTCGCCTGATGAGCAGTCTGAATCAACTGGAAAAAATCCGCGCATCCCAATTTGAAACCGTACAGAATGGACGTCTGCGGGATACCCATGCCCGTTTGGAGCGGCTGCGGGTCCTGTATCAGGCGCTGAAAAAATGGGAACCCCAGCTTCTCAAAGCGTTGAAGGAGGATCTGGGAAAGTCCCATACAGAAGGCTATATGACGGAAATCGGCGTGGTGTATGGGGAGATTCGGGAGCTGATGCATCATCTTCCCAAATGGAACCGTCCCCGGAAGGCTGCGGCAGGCGTGGCCAGTTTTCCTTCCCGCGGTGTCCGGATTCCGGAGCCCATCGGCATGGCGCTGATCTTTTCCCCGTGGAATTACCCGGTACAGCTGACCCTTTCCCCGCTGGCGGCAGCACTGGCTGCGGGCTGTCCCTGTGTGGTGAAACCCTCCCGGTATTCCCGGGCAGTTTCCGCCGTGTTGGAGGAAATGCTGGAATCCGCTTTCCCCAGAGATGAGGTGGCGGTATTCCAGGGAGGTTCCCGGGAAAATCAGCTGTTACTGGAGAAAAAGTGGGACACCATTTTCTTCACCGGAAGTCCGGCAGTGGGCCGGGTGGTCATGGAAGCCGCTTCTCGCCATCTGACGCCGGTGACGCTGGAGCTTGGCGGAAAAAGCCCGGTGATTGTGGACAGCACCGCAAAGACAGACCTTGCCGCCCGGCGGATCATGTGGGGGAAGCTTCTGAATTCCGGCCAGACCTGTGTGGCGCCGGACTATCTGCTGGTGCACCGGTCACAGGCAAGGGCGCTGCTGCCAAAGCTTCTGGCTGCTGTGAAGAGCCTGTACGGCACTTCTCCCATGGACAGCCGGGATTACGGCCATATTATAAATGAAAAGCACTTTTTCCGGCTGCAAAAGCTTTTGGAGGAGTCGGAGAAAGAGGGCTGCACCCTCCATCGTGTCTCGGAAGAGGACTGGCGGGAAAACTCCCTGCAAATTGCGCCCACCATTATCACCGACGTGACTTGGGACAGCGCCGTGATGCAGGAAGAACTGTTCGGTCCCATCCTGCCGGTGATGGTTTATGACTCGCTGGAAGAGGTATTGGGGGAACTGAACCGCCGTCCGTCGCCGCTGGCACTGTATCTGTTCACCTCAAATCGGCAAACCGCCAGAGAAGTCATGACCCGGGCCCGGTTTGGCGGCGGCTGTGTCAATGACACGGTGCTGCACCTGACGGGAAAAGGGCTTCCCTTCGGCGGCATTGGGGAGAGTGGTATGGGACAGTATCACGGAAAAGCTGGCTTTGACGTGTTTACCCACTACAAAAGCGTGCTGGTGTCCTCTGCAAAGATGGATTTGCCGGTGCGGTATGCGCCATATGGCAGGTTTGACCGGATGACCCGCTTCCTGTTGAAATAAGGAGGAAAAACCATGGAGGAGTATGCTGACAGAATTCAAAAACTGGCCGGTTGGGTGGAAAAAAGCCGGAAACTGGTCTTTTTCGGTGGGGCGGGGGTTTCCACCGAAAGCGGCATTCCCGATTTCCGAAGCCAGGACGGCCTGTACCATCAGTCCTATCAATATCCGCCGGAAACCATTTTGAGCCGCACTTTTTTTATCAAGAACCCGGAGGAGTTTTTCCGTTTTTACCGGGAAAAAATGGTGGCCCCCCAGTGCCGCCCCAACCGGGCTCATCAGGTGCTGGCCCAGTGGGAACAGGAGGGCCGTCTTTCCGCGATTATTACCCAGAACATCGACGGCCTTCACCAGATGGCAGGCAGTAAAAATGTACTGGAGCTTCACGGCTCTGTCCACCGGAACCGGTGCAAGCGGTGCGGCAAAAGCTGGCCGCTGGAAAAGATTCTGAAAAGCGAAGGGGTGCCCCGGTGTTCCTGCGGGGGCATTATCAAGCCGGAAGTCGTGCTCTATGAAGAACCGCTGGACCAGACCGTACTGCTGCAAGCGGTGCAGGCGCTGGAGGAAGCCGACTTGCTGATTGTAGGCGGCACCAGTCTGGTGGTCTATCCCGCCGCAGGGCTGCTTCGCTATTTTGGCGGCAGTCATCTGGTACTGATTAACCGCTCGGAAACCTCTGTGGACGGCAGCGCCGACCTGTGTTTCCGGGAGAACATAGGCCGGGTGTTGGACGATGTGGAAAAAGCCCGAAATTCCGCCGGATGATGCCCCGGTTTTCCGGCAGAAATCATTGTGTACAGTTGACAGAACAGGGGTTATGTGGGATAATACAGAAAAACATTTTTCCGCGGGGCAGCGGGGCTGATTTCCGCAGAATCGAAAAAGGATGTCGAAGAATATGAGAATTATCGCGGGAGAAGCCAGGGGCAGACGATTGGAAACCCGGGAAGGGATGGACGTCCGTCCCACACCGGAGCGGGTGAAGGAAGCCCTTTTCAATATTTTGCAGTTTCAGATCGAAGGCCGCCGGGTGCTGGACCTTTTTGCAGGAAGCGGACAGCTTGGGCTGGAAGCCCTGAGCCGCGGCGCAAAAGAAGCTGTTTTTGTGGACGAGTCCCGGGAATCCATGGCAGTGGTTCGCCGGAACATCGCGTCTCTGCATATGGAAGACCGGTGTCAGACGTTCCAGTGTGACTATGCCGCTTTCCTTCTGCGGAAGCAGCAGCCCTTTGACATTGTGTTTCTGGACCCGCCCTACCGCAGCGGACGCCTGCAAAAGGCGCTGGAACTGGCAAGCGGCGTCATGTCCCCCGGCGGTGTGATGATTGCCGAGCATCCGGAGGACGAAGAAGTGCCGGAGCAGGCGGGTTCTTTCCGCCGCGGCCGTTCCTATCGGTATGGAAAAATTTACCTCACCGTTTACCGGCATGAGGATTTTGCATAAACCGCAGCAGACCATACAGGAAGTTGGGAGAGCATATAGCGTATGAAGAATATCGGAATTTGTCCGGGCAGCTTTGACCCGGTGACCATGGGCCATCTGGATATCATCGAGCGTTCCCGCAAGGTCTTTGACCATGTGATTGTGGCGGTGATGATTAACCCTTCGAAAAAAACGCTGTTCACCGTGGAAGAACGCATTGACCTGCTCCGCCGGGCCACCGCCGGCATGGAAAATGTGGAGGTGGTGGGCTTTGCAGGACTGCTGGCGGATTACGCAAAACAGCGGGGTGCAACGGCTGTTATCAAGGGTTTGCGGGCCGTTACGGACTTTGAGTATGAGTTTCAGCAGGCGCTGACCAATAAAAAGCTGAATCCGGATATGGAAACCCTGTTTATGACCACCAACTCCGAGCACATGTTCCTCAGCTCCAGCATTGTCAAGCAGATTGCCATGTTCGGCGGGGACATTTCCAATTTTGTGCCGGAATGCATATTGGAAGACGTGAAAAACAGAATCCATGAGGATATGAAGATACAGGGATAAACGGCCGGACAGCCGGGCGGTTTCCCGCGGGAACGGAGAAGAAAGGGGACAGGTGATATCATGCAGGTTTCAGTGGAAAAGTATTTGAGAGAGCTGGAGGAAATGATCGAGAAGGCGCCTTCCTTGCCCATGTCCAGCAAGGTTCGGGTGGATGCCAATGAGGTGCTGGATGTGATTCGTGATATCCGCGATCACTTGCCCGGGGAAATCGATCAGGCCAGAGCCGTTGTGGCAGACCGCAACCAGATTTTGGCCGATGCCCGCCGTCAGTCGGAAAAAATCATCCGTGCCGCCGAGGAAAAAGCCAGAATCATGGTCAACCAGAGCGAGATTACCCGTCAGGCACAGATTCAGGCCCGTGATCTGACGGAACAGACCCAGAAAAAATGCCGTGAATTGCGAAGGGCTTCCTATGAATATGCAGACGGGATGATGAAGCGGGCGGATGAAGCCCTGGCGCAAAGTCTGTCGGAACTGCGTCAGACCCGTCAGAATATGAGAGCCAATCAGAAAAAATAACTCTGACTGAAATCAAACGGCGCATGAATGCAGATAAGTGAAAATATTATGGTGTAGATTTGTGCAGTTTGATTGGGCTTTTGGGTATGGTACCGCAAAAAACGTATTTTTTTGGGAGAAAGCACTAAAAAATGTGCTTTCTCCCTTTCTTGTACCCGAAAAAATCGGGAAAATACACAATGTCGAATTTTGTTTTACATAATTATTTTCAAAAAACCGTTGCAATTGGTTCCCCTATATACTATAATGGAACAAAAGTGGCAAAAGGTGCACAAAAGTGGGGGAGCGGGTCAGCTCTAAACTGGATTTTGTGGCCGAATTGCCTAAAAAACCGGGAGTGGCCGCCAAGTGCTGATGGGGGAATACCAACATAATATGGACGCGAAAGGACGGGTCACCATTCCGGCCCGGTTCCGGGAGGATCTTGGCGACCGTTTTTATGTGACAAAGGGGCTGGATCATTGCCTGTTTGTCCTGTCCGCAGACCGGTGGCAGAATCTGGTGGAGAGAATGTCCTCTCTGCCCATCTCTCAGGCCCGGGATATCCAGCGCTTTTTCTTTTCCGGTGCAACGGAAGTGGAACCGGACAAGCAGGGAAGAATCCTCCTTCCCGCCAGTCTCCGGAATCATGCGGGTCTGACCCGGGATGTAACGGTGATCGGCGCCGCCAACCGGGCGGAAATCTGGGATACTCAGCGCTGGAACCACTATGAACAGGGACAAACCCAGGAAACCATTCTGGCAGCTATGGAGCTGCTGGGTATTTAATTCATATAGAAAGGATGTGCCAGACATGGAAACGGTTTCGTTTTCTCATCAACCGGTGCTCTTTACCGAAACCATCGATTCGCTGGACATCCGGCCTGACGGTTTCTACATAGACGGCACCGCCGGCGGCGGCGGCCACAGCGAGGCGATTCTGAAACGTCTGACCACCGGACACCTGTTGTCCATCGATCAGGACCCGGACGCCATCGCAGCCTGCACCGCCCGGCTTTCTAAATATCCCGGCTCTCTCATTCGCCGGGGCAATTTCTCTCAGATGAAGGAGCTGGCTACAGACTGCGGTTTTACCCAGGCGGACGGCATTCTCATGGATATCGGCGTTTCCTCCCACCAGCTGGACACGCCGGAGCGTGGCTTTTCCTATCACACGGATGCGCCGCTGGACATGCGGATGAGTCAGGAGGGACCCACTGCTGCCGATTTGGTCAATACCCTTTCCTGGCAGCAGATTGCGGAAATCATCAGCCGCTATGGCGAGGACAAAAGCGCCGCCCGGATTGCAAAGGCCATTGTGGCCGCCCGGGAAACAGCGCCCATTGAAACCACCCTTCAGCTGGCGGATATTATCCGGGAAGCCGTTCCGGCAGCGGTTCGGCGGGAACCGGGACACCCCGCCAGAAAAACCTTCCAGGCCCTGCGCATTGCAGTAAACGGGGAACTGGACCGGCTGTCCGAAGGGCTGGACGCAGCGTTTTCCATGCTTCGTCCCGGCGGACGGCTGGCGATTATTACCTTCCATTCGCTGGAAGACCGGATGGTCAAGCGGAGAATGAATGACTGGTGTACAGGCTGTACCTGTCCGCCGGATTTCCCGGTTTGTGTCTGCGGCAAAAAGCCCCGGGCACAGCTGGTATATAAAAAAGGTCTGGCTCCTTCACCGGAGGAGCTGGAAGAAAACCCCCGTGCCAGAAGCGCCAGACTTCGTGTCTGCATCAAGCTGGCACAGGATTGATTCTAAAAAGACAGGAGAGTGGAGCAGTTGACACAGAGAAACCGAACCGAGGCATACGATCTTTCCCTTTTTGACACGCGGCCGTTGACCGTGGAAGTGGGCGGCGAACCGGCGTCCAAACCTTCCCGGAAGCAGCAGCGCCGCAGTAACGTCATCGAGCTCCCTCAGGGTGAGCTGGAAAGGAACCGCCGCACCCATCCTCTTTCCCTGCGGGCAGTGGCAGTGGCCGGCTGTCTGGCAGTGGTGCTGGGCGTGGTGAGCTGCGTGGTGTACACTCAGGTACAGGTCAACGAGCTGACTTCCCAGATTGCATCCGTTCAGACCCAGCTGTCTGAGGCACAGAGCGTGGAGGTTCAGCTGCAAATGGAGGCCAGCTCCAATATGACGCTGACCGATGTGGAAGCTTATGCGAAGGATCAGCTGAATATGCGGAAAACCGGAAAAAATCAGGTTACATATATCACCCTTAATGAAGGCGACCAGGGAACCGTGGTGCAGCCCAACGGCGGCAGCGTTCTGGATCAGATCTGGTCCTTCTTTCAAAATCTGCTGTCATAACGGGATAGCAGTACCGCGTACTTATCAATAAAGACCTCTGAGCGGCACAGAGGTTTATACGGCAGAAGGGAGAGAGTTAAGATCGATCTTAACTCTCTTTTTACTAACAGAGTGAAAGCTCAGCTTCTACGGAGGAAAGCAATATGGCAAAAGGTACAACAGTCCGAATGTGGAAGAGAACCAGATGGCTGCTGGTGTTTATGGCGGCGGGATTTCTGGTGACCATTGGCGCTCTGGTGCGCCTTCAGCTGATTGAAGGTGAAGAGCTGAAAAAAATGGCCATCGACCAGAGTTTGCGGCCCACCACCCTCAGCGCCCAGCGGGGCACCATCTATGACAGCAGCGGCACCAAGGTGCTGGCCCAGAGCGCCAGTGTCTGGACCATTGCAGCAGAACCCATTCACATTTCCGATGAAAACCGGGAACAGGTAGCGGAAGTGATGGCAAAGCATCTGGATATGGAGAAAGACGAGGTCCTGAAAAAGATCAGCGATACCAACTCTTATTATACCGTCATCAAGCGGCAGATTGAAACCGACCAGAAGAACGCGCTGGTGGAGGAGCTGAAAGAGAAAAACCTGACCCAGGGCATCCAGGTGAACACCGACTATAAGCGGTACTATCCTTATGGAAACTTCATGGGTCCTGTGCTGGGCTTTACCGGTTCCGACGGACAGGGCCTTTCCGGTCTGGAATATCAGTATGACGCAGAGCTCAGCGGCACAGCTGGACGGC
>ERZ1643250.2787-NODE-2787-length-12665-cov-5.535210_pt1 | contig 12665 bp, 14 predicted proteins | sample MGYA00579262_ERZ1643250 | MGnify/ENA primary metagenome ERZ1643250 (study PRJEB29033, sample SAMEA4952265) | chicken gut metagenome | biome: Broiler Chicken; feature: Gastrointestinal Tract; material: Caecum | place: Ireland | collected 2018 | study: Broiler...
GGTGTTCCTACAGCTAAAGTTCCATCAATATCAAAGAAAAAATATTTCTTTTTCCCCATCTTTATCACCTCAGTCATCTATTTTAACAAAATCATATAAAAAATCTATTTTTTTACAGATAAAGAAAAAACTATTATTTTCAATATTTTATAAATGATAAAAGATATTTAAACTATGTATAGAATTGGTTTTATATTTGAGTCAATATATATATCACAGTATAATTGAAATAGAAAAAGAATAATATGCCAAGGAAGGATGGTACGAAAAAAAAGGCAGTTCTTTCCATTATAGATACAGTCATAAAGGTAAAAATGACATATAAGATTGTATGAAGAAATAATTAAAATTTCTCTATGACTATTGATAATATTATGAATATTCTTATAACAATGATCAATGCAGTATATTTCACTCATATTGTAATCATTCAGTTGAAGAATACTTAGAAAAAGATGTATCCATTCATAATATTTAATTATATCATTTCAATGGAAAACAATTCTATGATTCAAATAAATTGATTGATGATTTTGCTAATACTATGGTGGAAAATAATAATTATTCATATAGAAATAAGTTCTACTATTTTAAACTTGATGATTATAACTTATATATAGCTCTTATGAGCTATAGTTCAATGATTAAACTTTCTAAAAAACTTATAAAAAATAGTAGGATAATGGGAATAAAGCTTGTCGAGGTAAAAATGTAATATGAAAAAACGTATAATAATAGTTTTAGGTTTTATGAGTCTTTTGATAATTGGATTTTTGTTTTCACAATTATGGAGATATAATGACTATAATCCGTATTTCGTGGAGAATTATGATGGCTTTGATTTTATTTATAATAAGGAAAATGAACCTGTTGGTGTTTCATTACAAGATGATACAGAGTACATCTATTTTCTAAAGGAAAGAGATTCTAAAGCGTATATAAATGATTATAATAAGAAACAACATGAATATAATTGGAAATATGAAGGATATGAATGTGAAGTTGAGCTGATGAGTAGCACTTCATTATGGATATACGGTAAAAAAAGTATATATGTATTTATCAAAACTGATGATTTTTGGATTCGAAGATATGTTGACTGTTCAAATATACAGAACAGTTCAGATTTTGAAAATATAAAAAATATTCAAGACATAGTGAATCCGTATATTACAAAAATGATCAACATATATGAAAAATACCATCAGCAAATTATACAAACTTATCAAAATGGCAGTGAAGAATGAATGCGCAGTAAAGATGAATTAGTCTAAGATATGGATAGTGGTTTTATGAAATTTATGAGTCCTAAGATGAATAATTTATGAATTTGTGTTTTAGGTCTTTTAGCACTATTCTAGCAAAACGGCGAATATCACTTTTCGTTTATGAATGATTCAGTTATGTTGCTAATGATTGTTTTATTTATAGGTTTTGTTTTCTTTCCAAAATCATGGTTTCATTGTATTTGGGGATTATTAATGGGATTTGCAGTCAGTATACCTTTATTATTGGAAGTATTTAATGGAACAAATAATATGATTGCTATTGTGTTTGATTCTATTTTATCATTGTTGATCTTTGGTTATTTTGGTTTCCTAATTTATAAAAAGTTAAAAATCAAGGTTCAATAATATTCTATGATTGATTTCATTGATTTTGTCAATGAAGACATTATTAAAAATAACTCAACCAAATATCTTTAAGTAATAATAAAGTAATAATAAAAATGGGCAATAATCATCATTGTCCATTTTCATAGCATAAGTTTATCATTTTTTATTCTCAAAATTTACATAAAAAAGCTGTACGCATTCACTTTTAAAAGCTATTTCGTTACAGCCTCTTTTATTAACTATTGTAAATATTGAGTGTTTTCTAACATAACACCGCATCCTTCAGCGACGCAGTCAAGAGCATTTTCAGCTACAAATACAGGAACTCCTAATCCTTCTTCTAAGAATTTATCTAAGTTATGAAGTAAAGCTCCTCCACCTGTTAAGAATACACCCTTATTCACAATATCTGCAGAAAGTTCTGGTGGTGTTTGTTCAAGAACTTGTTTTGTAGAACGTAAAATTGTCATACAACATTCTTCTAAAGCTTCTTGAGTTTCTTTAGCATTCAATTGAATTGTATGAGGTAATCCTGTAACTAAATCTCTACCTCTTACATCCATTACTTCTTTTGGATCAGCTTCATAAGCACTACCAATTGTCATCTTAATTTCTTCTGCTGTACGGTCACCAATTAATAATTTATATTTATCTTTAACATATTTAATTAATTCAGCATCCATTTTATCTCCAGCAATCTTTAAAGATGTACTTGTAACGATATCACCTAATGAAAGAACTGCAATATCAGTTGTTCCACCACCGATATCTACAACCATGTTTCCTGATGGTTTAGAAATATCTAATCCAGCACCAATAGCAGCTACTTTTGGTTCTTCTTCAATATAAACACGTTTAGCTCCACATCTTAATGCAACATCCTGAATAGCACTCTTTTCAATTGAAGTGATATTTGATGGACAACAAATTAAGATAGTTGGTCTTGAGAAAACTCCTTTTAAATTAAGTTTATTGATAAAATGAGTTAATAATATTTCAGTAATTTGAAAATCTGCGATAACCCCATCTTTTAAAGGACGAATAGCTTGAAATTTACCTGGAGTTTTTCCAAGCATATCTCTGGCTTCTTCTCCTACTGCGATAGGTTTATTTGTTTCAGTATTGATAGTTACAACAGAAGGCTCATTGACAACAATACCTTCACCTTTGACATAAATAAGAATGTTAGCTGTTCCTAAGTCAATACCAATTTCCTTTGATAATTTCATTGAACATTCCTCCTATAAGCATTTCTATTGTATCATTTTTCCTATTAATTACAAGAAAAAATTATTTCTATATCAACATAATTTTTATCTTTTTCAAAACACTTTCTTTTCCTCAATGATAATATACCAAATGTATGAAATTTATGTGAATATTTTAAAAAAATTTAGATTCCTAAGAACCTAAATTTTATTTAATCATATCAAGTGTCTGTCCAATAAATTTCTCTGGATTATACAATTGATCTCCTTTTTGAAGAATAAAATGTAAGTGATTTTTTAAGTCAGCTTCATAAACATTCTCACCACTTTTACCAATCACATCACCTTGTTTGACTTCTTTATTTAATTCTACTGATACTTCTGATAATGATTCATAAGTTGTAGAAATATTATCACTATTGGTAATAGTGATAACCCAGCCAAGTACAGGATCATTTGTTTTCTTTGTAACAGTACCACTGATAGCTGCCAACACATCAAATTTTTCATTCTTATTGGCATAGTCAATACCTTGATTAGGACGATAAACATCTTCAAATAATATTAAAGACTGTTCCTGCTTTGTGGCATCATCATCCTTATCATAATAATATCTCACTATCCCTATACCATCTTTAACCGGTGATTTTAAAGTTTCTACTTTCTTTTCTTCAGTTTTGTTTTCTTTTGTCTGATTTTCATCCACTTTGACAACAGTTTCATCTTCAAAATTTTGAGTACGTTCATCTAAAATATTTTGAACAATCCCAATTCCACCTAAAAATAAAGCTAAAGCTAGTGAGATTCCTAATATCTTCTTATAATGAAAAGATCTTTTCTTCATGTTTTCACCTCAACTTAAGTATGAACAAAAGTTAAGAGTCTATACTTTCAATTTCAACATTTTGATAATAATGATGTAAAATCTCTTTATAACTTTTCTTTTCTAAAGCCATAGCTTGAGCACCATATTGACTCATACCAACACCATGACCATTGCCATGCGTAATAAAAGTATAACCTTTTGATGAAAACTGAATTTGAAAACACGAAGATGGTAGCGATAGTTTTTCTCTGATTTCTCTACCTGTATATGTTTTTTGATTAATAGTGACTTTGTCAACATAGCCACTTGATGTATGGGATGTGATTTTGATTTGTTCAGGAACAACATTAAATATATTGGCTAATTGTTGTTTGGTAAAAGTCTGACTCCTTGTATTATGAGGATCAATACTTGTATCCCAATGACTATCAACCGATTTAAGATAGGCCACTTCTCCCGTAAAATAATCTTCACTATTAACAGTTTTACCATTACTGCTAGAAAAAAACAATGCAGAAATATATTCTCCCTGATATGTCATAACTTCACCTTTTGTTTCTTGAATTGCTTCTTCTATTTTCTGTTTATTTTGTGCATATTGTTTTCCCCATTTTTTCTTCATTTCATCATCATCTAAATAAACCTGTGAATTGGTTGTATTATCAACTTTTAAATTCCTTGATAATACAAAAGTACGACTGGCTACTGCCTGTGCCTTGAGCGCCTCCTTTTCAAAACTGACTGGCATTTCCCCGGCAATAACTCCTATAAGATATTCTTCTAATGGGATGGATACAACCTGATCAGACATTTGAACTTGTACATTTTTTTCCTTTGTTTTCACTTGATATTTTGAATGAATCCAAACCATTGCATCCTGATAATGAAAACAACCGATCACTAATAAAATAGAAAATATAAAAAGAAGTTTTACATATATTTTTTTCATCATTCATATATATGTTGAAAACTTCTTATTTAGAATTGAAAACTTAAACTTCCAAAATCCAATATAAAAGATGCAAATAAATAACCTAAAGCTATTGATGTAACAATAAAGAAAATATGAAATTCTCTTTCTTTACCTTTTCTGATGTATTGATCAAAGCGAAAACAGCTCAAACCAATCATAGCAAGAGTAATCGAAACAATATACACGATAATACTAACAATATGATACATGGAAACACCTCTTTTTCTTTTACATTATAATCATTATTTTATATAATAACAACAGGAGGGACTAATTTATGGAATATTTTCAAATATCAAAAACAGATTTAAAGGCTTCTCGTTTAGCTTTAGGTTGTATGCGTATTGCTGATAAAAGCCTAGAACAAGTCGAAGAACTCGTTCAAACTGCTTTAGATGCAGGTATTAACTTTTTTGATCATGCTGATATTTATGGTGGAGGAAAATCAGAAGAAATTTTTGGTGAAGTTTTAAAAAAGCACCCTGAATATCGTGAAAAAATGATTATTCAAACAAAATGTGGAATTGTTCCAGGTAAACGCTATGATTTTTCTAAGGAGCATATCTTAACAAGTGTTGAAAATTCTTTAAAAAGATTACAAACTGATTATATTGATATTTTATTATTGCATCGTCCTGATGCCTTATGTGATCCAAAAGAAGTTGCTGAAGCTTTTGATGAATTATATGAAAGTGGAAAAGTGAAATATTTTGGTGTTTCTAATCATACACCTTTACAAATAGAACTTTTACAAAAATATACTCAACACCCATTAATTATTAATCAATTACAGTTATCTATCGTACATTCTGTTATGATTGATTCAGGAATGAATATGAATATGAAAGAATCATGGGCTCAAGATAAAGATGGTGGTGTTTTAGATTATTGTCGTTTACATGATATCACGATTCAACCTTGGAGTGTTGTACAGGCATCATGGGCAGAAGGATGTTTTATTGATCATCCTAACTATGAAAAACTTAATTTTGTCATGGAAAAACTAGCAGATGAATATCATGTGACAAAGAGTGCTATTGCAATTGCATGGTTACTTCGTCATCCAGCTTGTATGCAACCTATTATGGGAACAACTTCACCTGCTCATTTAAAAGAAATGGTCCAAGCGTGTGATATTCATTTAACACGTCAACAATGGTACGATCTTTACCTTGCGAGTGATAAGCCTCTTCCTTAAGGAGAGTCTATGATTATTGAATTAAAAACTTTAGATCAAATTGATCCCTGTCAATTAGCATATCATGCTAATGAAAAAAGTATTGGTACGTATTTAAGAAATACTTTTCCCTATCCATATACATTAGATCAAGCTATGTCTTTTATTACTCATTCTTTACAAAATCATGGTCTAGATTTTGGAATTGTTGTAGATGGTATTTGTGTAGGTTGTATTGGTGGAACTTTGCATAATGATATTTACGTCCATAATTGTGAATTAGGATATTGGTTAAATCCACTTTATGCTCATCGTGGTATCATGCGACAAGCTGTACGTTTATTTTGTCAGCATGTTTTTGAATGTTATCATATTCATAAAATTTATGCTGAAGTCTTTGTAGAAAATAAAGCATCATGTCGTGTTTTAGAATGGAATCATTTTGAAAAAGAAGGTTACTTATTTGAACATGTCTATAAGAACTTTCAATATCATGATGTCATCATTTATAGTTTAAGGAGAACAACATGGAAATAAGAAAATCTCATCTTGATGATGTACAAAGAATTATGACACTTATTCATCAAGCTCAAAATTATTTTAAACAACAAAATATTGATCAATGGCAAGATGGTTACCCTCAATCTTTAGATATTATTGAAGATATTCAAAAGAATAATAGTTATGTTATTGAAGATCATGATATTATTGGAACAATGTATTTTGCTATTGAAGACGAGCCAACTTATCAAAAGATTCAGGGACAATGGTTAACTCATCATAAGCCTTATGCTGTTATTCATCGAATAGTTGTAGATGAAAGTCATAAGGGTCAAAATATAGCTCATCAGTTATTAGAATATGCTATTCATGAATGTCAACAAAACCATATTCATAGTATCCGCATTGATACCCATGAAGATAATTTATCTATGCAACGTTTTTTACAAAAACATGGTTTTCATCAATGTGGAGAAATTACTCTATTAAGTGGTGACTTGCGTATCGGTTTTGAAAAAATATTAGAATAATTATAGATAACCTTCATACAGTAGAAGTATGGAGGTTATTTTATGAACTACTTTATCAACAAACCTTATCCAGAAATGACTGATATAAAGGAAAATCCACAATATGCATCTTTAATGTTATCTAATTTAGCTGGACTCTATTCGGAAATGAATGCTGTTAGTCTTTATTTTTATAATCATGTTATTTTAAAAGACGTTTGGCCTGAATTATCTGTAGCAATGGAAAAAATCAGTATTGTTGAAATGCATCATTTAGATATCTTTGCTCATTTAGCTTATCATTTAGGTGCAGATCCTCGACTTTGGGATTGTCAGCAAGGTTGTCTAGAATACTGGTCACCTGGATATAATGTCTATCCTAGTCATTTAAAATCTTTATTAGAAAATGCGATTATTCAAGAACAAAATACAATTGCTATATATCAGCAACAAATAACCTGTATAAAAGAAAGAACAATCCAAAAGATTTTGCATCGTATTATTGAAGATGAAGATTTACACATTCAAATTTTTGAATATTTTTTAAATGAATATTTACAAAATAGTTCAGAAATAGAAAAAGGAAGATTTATATAGAAATACGAAATCTATATAAGCCTTCCTTTTCTTATTCGATAGGTTCTTGATAAAATCTTCCTGTTACACCTTCAGAGTTGATGATATTAATAAAAACATGTGGGTCTAATGCTTTAATCAACTGAACAACATCTTTTACTTCATCTGCTCCAACAACAGTATATAACATTGTTTTATTTTCTTTTAAATAACATCCTTGTCCTTCAAATTGTGTTACACCATGATGTGTATATTCTAATAACTCTTGTCCAATTGTTTCTCCATCTTTTGTAATAATTAATAAAGTCACTTTATGATCTCTACGATGTAATCTTTCTATGACTTGTGTTGAAACAAACTGGAAAATAATTGAATACATGGCAGCTTCAAATCCAAATAAGAAACCTCCTGTTGTCAAAATAACAACATTAATTCCAAATACAAAATTCCATGATGGTTTCTTTAATTTATTTGATAAATAGACAGCAATAAAATCAGTACCTCCACTTGATGCTTTTCCATATAATGCAATGACAATAGCTATACCATTTAAAATACCCCCAAAAACTGATACAAGTAATGGATCATATGTAATAGGTGTGACTGGTATTAAGTCGACTAAAAATGAATTGAGAACAATCATTAGTACTGAATAACTTGTAAATTTCTTTCCTATTATCTTAAATCCAATAAATGCTGGTATAGCATTTAATGAAATATTAATAAGAGAATAAGGTAATTCTAATTGAAAAAAAACACTACATGATCTTTGAATCAATAATGATAAACCAGTAAATCCTCCTGGTATCAAATCCCCTGCTCTAACAAATGATTTTATATTGATAGACATAATAATGGAAGCAACAAGTACACATATAAACGAAGTAATATGTTTTTTCCATTCTTTTTCATTTCTTGTCTTGGCATAAACCATTATATTTCACTCTCCCCTTTAAAACGCCTCTATTATACTATTGTACAAACATAAATACAATATGAAAAGGTATCGCTTTACAGCAATACCTTAACTTTTTAAGCGACCTTCTTGAAGGAGTCTTAATAATTCTAAATTTTGTCTGGCACTACCAGTATAGTTCTCAATTCCATTTTTTTGTGCTAAATCTTTTCTCGATGCAAAAGATGAATCAACTCCTATCTGACTCAAAGCATCTACCAATGAATCTCCACGATATGTTGGATGAGATAAATATCTGAGAGTTCCTGTAATACTTTCATTATTCACCCATCCAAGACCATTTCCTATCAAGTATGGATTTCTCGCATTAGGAACAACTCTTGTAATAGTACCATGATTCATATATGGAACTAAAGGAACACTACTGTCTGAAGAGATAAAAACATGATTAAATGTTACATGATCTCCTACCTGATAGTTTTGTTGTGGTACTTCTGGTTCTGGTGCAGGTTCTGGGTTTGTTTCAACATTGAAGTTGTTATATCCACCAGCTTTAATTTCTGTTGGAAAATCACGATATGAATGATTTCTATCTACAGGTACACTTATTCCTTCAACAAAACCATGATTCGTATATTGCCACATATCAAATCCTTCTACTCCTAATTCTTCAGCATAGCGAGCAACCCATCTTGTATATCTTTTAAATGTTGGACCAGTTAGTTTTGTTGTCCACCAATAATATGAAGCATAGAATCCTGGGAAATAATTATGTTTAGCAAGCTCATCAGCCCAGACTCTTGCATTTTTTTCAATTTGATCATTTGTTAATCTTCCTATACTCGGATCTTCTAAATCCAAATAAATAGGATATTCCATCTGATAATCTTGAATAAGTCTCATAACATGTCTAGCTTCTGATAATGCCGCCCTTTCATCAGTGGCATATGAATAAAGATAAACACCAAAAGGAATACCTAATCTTGTACATTCATCAGCATTACGTTTAAAAGTAGAATCATCTTGCCCAAGCAAATCCTGACCAAAGCCGCATCTCAAAATTGCAAAATCAATATGATTTTTAACAAGTTCCCAATTGATTTCACCTTGATATTGTGAAACATCAATACCATCTTTAACCATTAACTCACCTCCTCAAGATACAATATGTTCTTATAAAAAAAATGCCTCCACATTTGCCATAGTTATAACGACTTTCTATTATATGCTTTATAATATATAAACATGCATCAATACTGACTTTCATAAATTCTATGAATTGGTATTTTTTTTAGAGTTTTTTATGTTATAATGTTTTTTACAGAGGTGATTAATTGAATGAAAAAATTAGGTATAAGTTTTTTAGCTTTTTGTTCAGTATTTGCTATGAGTCTATTTCCAATAGATGTTCATGCGACTGATTTTGAAGGACAGGAAGATAAATATATTAAAATTTGTTCTTCAAATCTAACAAATTCTAATAAAAAAGTATGTCAGGAATTTAACAAATATTTAAAAGAAAAAAATCAAGATTTAAAAGAAGAGATTCAAGATACAAAAGATGATTTAAGTGAAACTAATGATAACATTGAAGAAGTATCTAAAAAGATCGAAACTTTAAATTCTCAAATAGATGAAAAAAACAAAGAAATTGATTATATGTTAAAATCAATCGAAAAAATAAAGAAAGACATTGCAAAGAAAGAAGAACAAATGAGAGAACGTTTATATGTTATGCAAACAACATATAACTCTAACTGGGTTTTAGATTTCTTATTTGGTTCTGAAGATTTCTCAACTTTCTTCTCACGTATAGGAAGTGTTAATGATATTACAGCTTATGAAAAAGAGTTAGTAGAAGAACTCACACAACAAAAGAAAAATCTTGACACACAACAAAAGTCTCTAGAAACAGCTAAAGAAAACTTAGAATCACAGAAAAAATCACAGGAAGCTTTACAAGAAAAATACATAGAACTGAAAACTGCACAACAAGAAAAAATTAAAGATAGTCAACAAGAATCTAAAGAAGTTTCCTCTGCACAAAAGAAAATTGATGCAGCTTTATCTGAATTGATTTCTCGTGCTCCTAGTGGTGGTGGCGGTGGTGGATCATATGTTCCAGGTGATTCAGCCGTAGGAAATGCCATTGCTCAAAAAGCTCTAACAAGACTGGGTTGTCGTTATTGGTGGGGTGCAAATGGTCCTAATTATTTCGATTGTTCTGGTTTAGTTTATTGGGCTTATAACCAAGCTGGCGTAAGTCTTGGTCGTACAACTGCTGCAGGATATGCTGGTAGTGGAAAAGCTATTTCTCGATCAGAATTACAACCTGGTGATGTCATTACATTTAGTTATGGTAGTGGTGTTGCTCATATTGGTATCTATATTGGTGGTGGAAGTTTTGTTCATGCTTCTGGAGAAGGTTCTGGAACTGTTGGACAATATCCTGATCAATGTGTTAAAACTGCCCCATTATCTGGATACTGGGAAAGATATGTTTATAATTATAGAAGATTATATTAATAGCAAAATAAATATCCAATAGTCTACAAACAGGGTAATGAAAATCATTTTTTGATCATCATTACCCTTTTTCATTTCATTGATAATACATATATTCTTCATCAATCATAATAAATCTTCCATAATAAGTAAAGAAATGTTAAAATTATATTGTAAAAACAGATATGGAGTGACACTATGAAACATTTATTGAATAATACTGGTGTTAAAATTTTTTTAGGTATAATACTCAGCATCATTTTAGGTAAAGAAATTGTTTATAGTTTTATATCAAACATGAATGGTACTGACTATATTCTTAAACAAATTTTAGCTATGCAGATTACCATCATTATCTTAATCATTACTTTTGGTTTTATTATATTAAAGAACATAAAAAATAAATAGTAGTCATTTATAAAAAAACAAAGAGAATCAATTTTGAAGATACTATTTTTTTTATCAAAATTCAAATTAAAGAAAAGAAGCTGAACATATCAATTTTTAAAAAGATATTTTGTCACAGCTTCTTTTTCATTTCAATAAATTGCATATAGCAATTTATGCTTTTAGTTTTAACTTATTCATTATAACGATTAATAGTATTCCTATAATCAGTGAAATCATTAAACTAGAAATAAAATAAATTGGATTGTTAATGAGGAATATTGTCCATATACCACCATGTGGGAAAGCTTGACCACATTGAAAATACATTGATAATGCGCCAGCTATGCTTGATGCTATAATACATGGATATTTAACAGCGCTTTTATATTTTTTCATATATGGAATAGCTACTTCACTGACAAAACACAATCCATTTAATAAACAAGACCATTTCTTTTGTTTATCTTCTTGATCAAAAACTTTTGTTGTTAACATTGTTAACCATATGATCAATGGTGGCATCATACCAGCTAACATAACTGCTGACATCATATCATATCTACCTGTAAAGATACCGATAATACCTATTGTATAAGCAATCTTATTAATTGGACCACCTAAATCAATGGACATCATCATACCTAAGATTGCACCAATAATAACAATTACAATACTATCTAGATTTTGATTCAATAAACTGACATAATCAATAAAATATGGGGCTAACATATAAATGAGAAAACTTAATATTGTTGTTCCTATAATAGGTACAAATAAATTTGGAGTTAAACTTTGTAAATCCTTTGGTAAATATGAAAACAAATGTGATAAGCCTAATGCTAGATATCCACCTATGAATCCTACTAAAATCCCTTCTATAATATTACCCTGCACATTAATCAAAAAGATGGATGAAATCAACGAAACAACAAATCCCTGTTTTCCTGCTATACTATCACCAATAAAAGCACTGGTTATTGGAATTGCAATATTAATAGCAAGTGATGCAATATAATACATGATAGTTAAATATTCCTGATTAACATCCATATTCTGTAAGTAAGGAATAAGACTCATTAATATACCTGAAATCATTAAGATAGGTATAATCTGTGATATACCATTCATGAGATGTTGATATATTTTTCTAGTCCCCTTCTCATTACTTTCTTTATATAATTCTTTGCCATGATAAATTTCAGCTTTTTGCTGTAATGCGTTTTTTAATAATTCTTCAGTATGATCAATCGCTTTTGTCACAGGAACTTGAATAACATATTTATTTTGAAATCTTTCCATCTCCACTTTCTTATCTGCCGCTACAATAACACATTTTGCCTTTTCTATATCTTCTTTTGTTAATTTATGTTGAATACCACTTGCTCCATTTGTTTCTACCTTTATGGATATATTCATTTCTTTTGCTTTCTCTATTATTCCATTTTCACTAAACACTATATCTATTGAA
>ERZ1643250.2790-NODE-2790-length-12661-cov-5.027765_pt1 | contig 12661 bp, 11 predicted proteins | sample MGYA00579262_ERZ1643250 | MGnify/ENA primary metagenome ERZ1643250 (study PRJEB29033, sample SAMEA4952265) | chicken gut metagenome | biome: Broiler Chicken; feature: Gastrointestinal Tract; material: Caecum | place: Ireland | collected 2018 | study: Broiler...
TACTTTTTTCTCTCTTCTTTTTCCTCTCTGTCCAATTTGTATTGTAGCTCTACAAGAAAAGGTCATAAAAATTGAGGAACCTTCTTGCGGAAAGTTGTCCGTATGTGGTATAATTATGTAATCCGATAGACTACCGCTTGACGCAGACAGGAGGCCCGTTATGAAGTGTCCATATTGCAGCTTTGACGAGAGCAAGGTGATTGATTCCCGCCCCACTGATGAAGGGGAACGCATCCGGCGCAGAAGAGAATGCCTTCGCTGCGGAAAGCGCTTTACCACCTATGAAGTGATTGAAACCGTACCGGTGGTTGTCATTAAAAAAGACAAGTCCAGAGAACCTTTTGACCGGAATAAGCTGCTCAACGGCCTTCTCCGTGCCTGTGAAAAGCGCCCGGTTCCGCTGGCCACGCTGGAAGAGCTGGTGGACGAAATTGAAGCCATGCTTCAGAATTCTCTGGACCGGGAAGTGCCTTCCAGCCGCATTGGCAGCTATGCCATGGATAAGCTGCGGAATATTGACGAAGTGGCCTATGTGCGTTTCGCCTCTGTGTACCGCCGTTTTAAAGATATCGATTCCTTCCTGGATGAACTGAGCCGGATTAAAAGCGGCCGGGAAAAGACAGAAGGTTCTGAACAGAAAAAAGAGGAAAAAACGGAAGAAAAGTCCTGATTTTTCCATGGTCAAAAACAATTTCCGCCAGTCTGTTGTTCAAAATGCAGACTGGCGGACTTTTTTATTGTAAAACATGACGCTTTCTTGTCAGACAACTTGCATTTTCCGAAGGAAAGTGCTATAATGATACACGTCCTTTGCAGGATATGCTGTCAGAAGCTGCAAAGGGGAGGCATTGATTTCATAATACAACTGAAAGAGGGGCGTTTTCCATGGAGGAAATCCGCATTGAACTGACAAAAGAACCCAAGGCCAAGCCTGCTGATGAAAGCAAGCTGGGATTCGGCACCATTTTTACAGATCATATGTTCATCATGAACTATGACGAGGGACAGGGCTGGCATGATCCCCGCATTGTTCCCTATCAGGACCTTTCCCTGAGCCCTGCCGCCATGTGCCTGCACTATGGCCAGTCCGTTTTTGAGGGTATGAAGGCATACCGCGCTGTTGACGGCCGCATCCTCATGTTCCGTCCGGACCGCAACATGGCCCGTCTGAATGTTTCCAACGAGCGTCTGTGCATCCCGCAGATCGACGAAGCATTCTGCACCGAAGCCATTGCAAAGCTGGTTTCCGTGGAAAAGGACTGGATTCCCCATTCCGAGGGTACCTCCCTGTACATCCGCCCCTTTATTATCGGCATTGATCCCCATGTAGGCGTGCATCCCGCTGCTCACCTGCTCTTCATCGTCATTCTCAGCCCCGTGGGCGCTTACTATCCCGAAGGCCTGAACCCGGTGAAGATTTATGTGGAAAAGAACTATGTCCGCGCTGTCCGCGGCGGCATGGGCTATACCAAGACCGCCGGTAACTACGCTGCATCCCTGAAAGCACAGGACGAAGCTGAAAAGCAGAAGTACACCCAGGTTCTGTGGCTGGACGGCATCGAGCGCAAATATATCGAAGAAGTGGGCACCATGAACGTCTTTTTCAAAATCGACGGTGAAGTGGTTACCCCCGCACTCCAGGGCTCCATCCTGTCCGGTGTCACCCGTATGTCCTGCATCGACATTCTTCGTTCCTGGGGCATGAAGGTCACCGAGCGCGCCATTTCCATTGATGAGCTGGCAGAAGCCGCCAGAGCCGGCAAGCTGGAAGAGGCTTTCGGCAGCGGTACCGCCGCTGTTATCTCTCCCATTGGCGAGCTGAAGTGGGGCGACGAGATTATGACCATCAACAACGGCGAAATCGGACCGGTTTCCCAGAAGCTGTATGATACCCTGACCGGTATCCAGTGGGGCAAGCTGCCGGATACCTTTGGCTGGACTTATGAAGTAAAATAAGTTCTCGGCAAGCAGAGTATATACATTTTTCACTGATAGACAAACCGGCGTTTTTTATTCCGAAACAGAGTAAAGCGCCGGTTTTGCTATGAATAAATGTTTTTTTCTATTATTTGAAATTCACTTTGCCCAAATATTTCAAATGAATTTGATGTAAAACAGGGAAATAAGGGGCTTTTTGTAGAGAAGCCTTGACAATATTAATGTTTTTGATTTATCTTATTAATAGGGTATTTCAAATTTCTGTTGAAGAAGGAGTAAGGAACATGAAAAAAATTTTATCCCTCTTAATGGCTGCTGCCTTGACAGTATCATTGGTTGCCTGCACCAGCTCGCTGAAAGATCAGCTGAAAGAACCTGCGGGTGTTTCTGCAAGCAGTGATACCGATGTCAGCACCGATGAGACCAGCGAAGAAACAGAAGAGAGCAAAGCTGAACAGGAGCCTGCCAAAACGGAAGCTACGATCAGCGAAACTGTACTATTGGATGAATCCGGCGTGAAGATTACCGCAAAAAGCCTGAGCGAAGATGAGCTGTTTGGCACAGAGCTGAAGCTGATGATCGAGAATAACTCCGGTAAGGATTTGACCTTCCAGTGCCGCAATTCCTCTGTAAATGGGTACATGATGGACGCTATGATGTCCGTTGACGTGGCGGACGGTAAAAAGGCAAATGATGCGATGACTTTTATGAGCTCCGACTTGGAAACCTGCGGGATTGAAGCCATCGCTGATATGGAATTCTCCTTCCATATTTTTACTACGGAGGACTGGGACACCTATTTGGACACTCCCAAAATCCAGCTGAAGACCTCCATTGCGGACAGCTACGAGTACAAGTTTGATGACAGCGGTGACGTGGCCTATGAGGGAAACGATATTAAAATTGTTGTCAAAGGTCTGTCTGAGGACGATTCCATTTTTGGACCTGGTATTGTGGTATACCTGGAAAACAACGGGAAAAAGGATATCACCGTTCAGGCCCGGGATGTGTCCGTAAATGGATTTATGATTGACGGTATTTTCTCATCTTCTGTAGCCTCTGGAAAACGTGCCATTGACTCTATTACTTTTATGGAGTCTGATCTGGAAGAGAATGATATTACTTCCATTGAGGATGTAGAGCTTTCCTTCCACATTTATGATGGAGACATGGAAACCATCGCAGATACGGACACTGTCACTATTACTTTCTGATTGATCTAAGAAATCACAAAGGCGCTTCCTGACTGAGTTTAACAGTCAGGAAGCGCTTTTTATTTATTGCATTTTGTCAGTAAATGTGTGTCTGTTTTTCCATTTTTTCCAAATTTGATAGGAAGCAATAATATCAATCACCGTGTCAACAATCAGCAAGGTCAGAAGAAGAATCAGCAAAACAATGCCATCCAGAAACACAGAAGCAGCCATCAACAGGCCTCCGCATACAGCCATGGAATACCCGCCAAATCGCTGGCTTTTCTGCCATACCTCGTCATTTTTCATACTCCAGACAGTCCGCAGTCCCATAAAGGAATTGCGGCGAATTTTGGGCATCAGATTTCCGATCCAAACCAAGGCTGCACCGATCAAAAGATAAATTCCCTTTGAGAGGAAAGCAGAAGCAAAGTCCAACTCATGGGTGTTCCAGCAAATCAGTCCTGCTTGAATTAAAAAAACGAGTTGAAGCAGGTTCAAAATCGTCAGAGCAGGAATTCCACCCAAAAGAATCAAAGCTTCATTTTGTGGCTGGCTCTTTCTTTGGGCTTTAGCCAGTCCGATGAATAAAAAGCCGACCAAAATTGTAGTGGCAGGAAGTAACAGCATTTCATATTTACTCCCGTAACGGTCCACTTGCCAGGAGGCGTCATAATGTACCGGAATGGTATCCGGAAGAAATACCAGAAAAAACAGGCAAACTGTTACAGACAACAGAGATAAAGCAAATAGCCAGCGATAACGATTTTTCCGGAAAAAACCAATTGTTTTTTCAAGGTGTATTGCACAGCGCACATTCCATTTACTCATTGTCGTCTTCTCCTTTCAGAGTTTGAATCCACAACAGGATTTCTTCCAAAATGGAAGCGTTAAGCTCATAGTAGATGAATTTTCCTTCCCGTCGGTCACGAACCAATCCAGCATGTTTTAATACAGAAAGATGGCGGGAAATCGCTGGAGTTGTAATGGAAAAATGACTGCCGATTTCTCCCGCAGTTAAGGAAGAAATTTTCAAAAGCTCAAGAATTTGCCGGCGAGTGGGGTCAGACAGTGCCTGTAATGTATCTTGAATACTCAAATGTGCCCTCCTTTATAATTAACATTTAATTTAATTGTTAATCATAGCATAACACCGCCTTTAGATTTTGTCAAGAAAAAAGCCGGTGCTTTTATGCACCGGCTTAAAATATAAGATCATTATCAGATTTTGGGAGCTTGGTCAGAAATCCGATAGCACAGCGTCATCAAACTGTCATTCAGATGCACGTTCTCCACAATGGCATCAGGATATTTCATGGCAATATCATAGTGGCTGAAATTCCAGAAATTCCGAATACCCATGGCATAAAGCTGATCGGAAAGATGTTCCACAGCAGCCCGGGGCGTGCAGAGCACCGCCATGACCGGCTGCATTTCCTTGCAGAAATCGTCCAGTGTCCGAACATCGCGAATCATCTGACCGCTGAGAGAAGTGCCGATTTTGTGCGGGTCGCTGTCAAAAATTCCGATCAGCCGGAATCCCTGGGCTTCAAAGGAAAGGTGAGAGGCAATGGCCTGTCCCAGATTTCCCGCGCCGATGAGAATACAGCGATACCCATTGGAGACTCCGAGAATATTCCCGATTTCATCGCACAGCTGCTCTACAATGTAGCCGTATCCCTGCTGCCCGAAACCGCCGAAACAGTTCAGATCCTGACGGATCTGGGAGGCAGTAAAGCCCATTTTTTCCGAAAGTTCCTTGGAAGAAATCCGGTTAATACCTGTTTTTTTCAGGTGGTTCAAAAAACGGTAGTAGCGGGGGAGACGGCGTATCACCGACATGGATATGTTATCGCGTTTTGGCATAATTTTATTACCCGTCCTTGGAAAGGCGGACAGCATTTGGAAGACCGGCTGCCGCCAGAGTTGAAAGCCCGATTACAGCAGGGCTTCCAGGTGCTCGCCAATGGCAGCCATAAACGCTTCGGTTCCCACGGTCTGCTTGTTGGGAATGGTGCACAGAGCCGCCAGGTCGCCGGACATAATGCCGTCGGTAATGGTGCCGATGGTGGCCTGTTCCAGTTTGTCGGCAAAAGCGCACAGCTCCGGCACGTTATCCAGTTCGCCGCGCTTGCGCAGAGCGCCGGACCATGCGAAGATGGTAGCTACCGGGTTGGTGGAAGTGGGCTCACCCTTCAGATACTTGTAATAATGGCGCTGTACGGTGCCATGAGCAGCCTCGTATTCATATACGCCATCGGGGGAAACCAGCACGGAAGTCATCATGGACAGGCTGCCGTAAGCGGTTGCCACCATGTCGGACATCACGTCGCCGTCATAGTTCTTGCAGGCCCAGATATAGCCGCCTTCGGAACGAACCACACGGGCGACAGCGTCGTCAATCAGGGTATAGAAATACTCGATTCCTGCGGCCTCAAAGCGCTCTTTGTACTCGTTCTCATAGATTTCCGCAAAAATATCCTTAAAGCGGTGGTCATATTTCTTGGAAATGGTGTCCTTGGTAGCGAACCACAGATCCTGTTTCCGATCCAGTGCATAGTTCATGCAGGCACGGGCAAAGCTCTCAATGGACTTGTCGATATTGTGCAGACCCTGAATGATGCCGGGGGTCTTGAAGTCCAGAATCAGCTCCCGCTCTTCGGTTCCGTCGGGATGGGTCACCACCAGTTCAGCCTTGCAGCCGGCGCCAACCTGCATTTCCACGTTTTTGTAAACATCGCCGTAGGCGTGACGGGCGATGGTAATGGGCTTGGTCCAGCGGGGAATATAGGGAGTGATGCCCTCCACCAGAATGGGTGCACGGAAAACAGTGCCGTCCAGCAGGGCACGGATGGTGCCGTTGGGGGACTTCCACATTTCGGTCAGGTTGTATTCCTTCACCCGGTCAGCGTTGGGGGTGATGGTGGCGCACTTCACGGCTACGCCGTACTTTTTGGTAGCCATGGCGGAATCCACGGTCACCTGGTCCCTGGTGGCCTCACGGTGCTCAAGGCCCAGATCATAGTATTCCGTGTTCAGCTCTACATAGGGCTTAATCAGAATATCCTTGATCATCTGCCAGATGACGCGGGTCATTTCGTCGCCGTCCATCTCCACCAGAGGAGTGGGCATCTGAATCTTTTTAAAATTCTCCATGGGAATAACCTCCTTGAGATATGAGAATGCTGTTTGCCGTTCTCAAATAAGGGGATGACGGAAAAGAGAAAACATCGACTTTTCAGACAGTCCCCGGAAAAACCGCGAAAGAGCTGCGGCAGACATTCTATATTAATAAGTTTATTATGACGGATTCCGGCCCGCTTGTCAATGTTATTTTCATAACAAATACTGATGACGGTCCATTTTTTCGGGAAATTTCTTGTACTATCTCCCAAGAAAGCCGTCGTTTTGCAAAATCGTATACTTGAAAATTGGATAATTTGAACAAACTGTAACAAAATGCTGTCTGTATTCAGCTTCCCGGTCCTCTGTCTTGCTCCGACAGAGAAAAAATGATATACTAATAAGAACCTGTTTCGTGTATGAACCGGCACAAATCCGGCACACTATTGTGCAGGAGGTGTCACTATGAGTACACACGAAATCAGACGATATGCCTGCGCGGCACAGGAAACCGCAGACGGCGGGGAAGAGTCGCCCCGTCAGGAAATGATTCAGGAATCCGGCTCCGTGGTTACGTCCGGCGGCGGCCACACCATTCACTGCCTCACCATTATTGGACAGATTGAGGGCCATACGGCGCTGCCGTCCCAGAACAAAACCACCAAGTATGAGCACCTGATTCCCCAGCTGGTGGCGGTGGAAGAGGAACCGGAAATTGAAGGCCTGCTGATTCTGCTCAATACCGTTGGGGGCGATGTGGAAGCCGGGCTTGCGCTGGCGGAGCTGGTGGCCGGTATGCGGAAACCCACGGTTTCGCTGGTCCTGGGCGGCGGCCATTCTATCGGTGTTCCTCTGGCGGTTGCGGCGAAAAAGTCCTTTATCGCTCCGTCGGCCACTATGACCATTCACCCGGTGCGGATGAACGGCCTGATGCTGGGCGTACCCCAGACGCTGGATTATTTTCAGCGGATGCAGGATCGAATCACCCGATTTGTCACCCACAATTCCCACATTTCACCCGAGCGGTTCACCCGGCTTTCCATGAATACGCAGGAGCTGGTGCTGGACGTGGGAACCGTGCTGGAAGGGGAAGACGCCGTGGAGTGCGGCCTGATTGATTCTCTGGGTTCTCTGTCCGACGCGCTGGAAGCCCTGTATGACATGATTGAAAAGGACGCCGGAGAGGCTGGAAAAGCAAAGAAATCCGGAAAGAAGAAAAAAAGCAAGTGAAAGTTCGGTACAGAGCGCATCTGCGGTATCATGCGCTCTGTTTTTCCGAAAGAGAGGAGGGGGTCTGATGGCACAGACCAGAAAAACAACAGGCGCCAAAAAAACGGCGGCGAAAAAGCCGTCCGGTTCCACAGGAAGCAAAAAAACCTCCGGCAGCAAAAGCCGGAGCCAAAGTCAGAGCCGCAGCCGCAGTCAAAGCAGTCAGAGCCGCGGGCCCAGTAAAGAACAGCTGCAAAAGTTACAGGAATTGCAGCACCGCAGAAACCAGCGCAACGCCATTATTCTCTTTGTGTTCGCTCTTTTTCTGCTGCTGCTGGTGATTTTCCCCGGGGAAAGCGGCTGGAACGCCATGCATGGCTTTATGTGGGGAATGTTCGGCACCTGGTCGATTCTCTGGCCGGTATTGGTGATCTACATAGCGGTGGTGACCGCAAAAGAGCAGGGCGGCAGCAGCCTGCATACCCGGGTACTGCTGTCGGTGTTGGTGCTGCTTCTCTGCTGTTCCGCCAGCTACGTTTTTTCCGATATCCATTTTGACCGGAACGGCGGCTATTTCCCCATGCTGGGAAGGCTGTATGAAGAAAGCCGTCAAATGGGCGGTTCCGGCCTGTTCGGCGGAATTCTGGGCTTTCCCTTTGCCGGACTGCTGGGCAGTCTCGGTTCCAAAATCGTGGTAATGCTGCTTCTGTTTCTGACGCTGCTGATTCTGACCGGAACTACGCTGCTCCAACTGTTCCGCACCGTTTCCAAGCCGGCCCGGTCGGTGGCCAGCCACGTCAGCCGGAACCGCCAGACTCAGGAAATTTACATCCCCAGAGACCAGCGGGAACAGGAGGAGGAAAAACCCTCCAGACAGCGGAGCATGTACATCGCATCGGAAAACGAACTTCCCCCGAAGAAGAAAAAACAGGCGGAACAGCCGTCTCAGCCTGAGCCTGCTCCGGCAAAGGCCGACAGCGGAAAAAAGGATCTTTTCGAGGTGGCGGGTATCGAAAAACCCAAAACATCCCCTGCATCTCCGGCTTCCGCGGAAAAGCTGGCCGCGGCAAAAGAGGCTCTTCTGGAAGCCACCAGCGGAAAATCGGTTGCCGCTCAAACGTCTTCGCCGTCTCCGGCTTCTTCCCGGTCTGTGCCGGAATCTTCCGTGCAGCCGGCTTCCCAGCCGTCCAAACTGGCGCAGGAGTCCCCGACAGAGAAGGCCGCTCCTTCGGTTCCGGAAATGGTTCCTGTTCCGGAAAATGCAGACGGTTATGTGTTCCCGCCGGTTTCCATGCTGGAACCCAGCAAGGTGATCGATGCTTCTTTGGAGCTGGAGGAACAGCAGCATAACGGCCAATTGTTGATCCAGACCCTCAAGAGCTTTGGCGTACAGGCCAAAATTCTGGATATCTGTCGCGGCCCGTCTGTTACCCGCTATGAGCTTCAGCCTGCGGCAGGCGTGAAAATCAGCAAGATCACCAACCTGTCCGATGACATTGCCATGAATCTGGCAGCAGCCGGTGTCCGGATTGAAGCGCCCATTCCGGGAAAAGCCGCAGTCGGCATTGAAATTCCCAATCGCCACAGAAGCGTGGTGCGGATGCGGGAGCTGATTGAATCCAATTCCTTCCTGACGGCCAAAAGCCGCTTGACGGTGACGCTGGGACGGGACATTACCGGACAGATTGCCTGTGCCGACCTTTCCAAAATGCCCCATATCCTCATTGCCGGTACCACCGGTTCCGGTAAGTCGGTCTGTATCAACTCGCTGATTATCAGTATGCTCTATAAGGCCAGCCCGGAGGAAGTCCGGCTGCTGATGATTGACCCCAAGGTGGTGGAGCTGGGCATTTACAACGGCATTCCCCATCTGCTGGTCCCCGTGGTCACCGACCCCCGGAAAGCTTCCGGCGCACTGAGCTGGGCGGTGAAGGAAATGGACAACCGGTATCGGATTTTTGCTGACTGCAATGTCCGCGATCTGGCCGGTTACAATCATCTGGCCAAGGAAAACGACTATAAGGACGAGGATGGACAGCCCATGCCTGCCATGCCCCAGATTGTCATTATCATTGACGAGCTGGCGGATCTGATGATGGTGGCTTCCAACGAGGTGGAGGACTCCATCTGCCGTCTTGCCCAGAAAGCCCGTGCCGCCGGTATGCATCTGGTGGTGGCCACCCAGCGCCCCTCTGTGGATGTGGTGACTGGTCTGATTAAAGCCAACATTCCCAGCCGAATCGCCTTTACCGTGTCCTCGCCTGTGGATTCCCGTACCATTCTGGACACCGGCGGAGCGGAAAAGCTGCTGGGACAGGGCGATATGCTCTTTGCGCCGGTGGGCTGTCAGAAACCCACCCGAATTCAGGGCTGTTACGTCAGCGACAGCGAAGTGGAGTCCATCGTCAACTTTGTCAAGCACACCCGGGAAGAGGTTTCCTATGACGGAGCGGTGATGGAGGAAATCGAGAAAAACGCCGCAGCGGAACGGGAGAAGAACGACGACGGAAACGACCATTCCGAACAGGACCCCATGCTCAACGAAGCCATCAAGTGCGTGGTGGAAGCAGGGCAGGCGTCTACTTCCCTTTTACAGCGCCGTCTGCGTCTCGGTTATGCCCGTGCAGGCCGTTTGATTGACGAGCTGGAACAGCTGGGCGTGGTGGGGCCTCATGAAGGCTCCAAACCCCGTCAGGTGCTGATGTCCTATCAGCAGTGGCTGGAACGGGTTTCCCAACAGCCCGATTGATGGTTATTTTTTACTGAACGATTCAAAAGGAGAACGATATGGCTTTTTTACCCATTACCATGGAGGAAGTCCGTGAGCGGGGATGGGATCAGGTGGATTTCGTCCTGGTGACCGGAGATGCCTATGTGGACCACAACACCTTCGGCACCGCCATTATTTCCCGGGTGCTGGAGGACGCCGGGTATCGGGTGGCGATTCTGGCCCAGCCCGACTGGAAAACCGACCGGGACTTTCAGCGCTTCGGCCGTCCCCGTCTGGGATTCATGTGCAATTCCGGCAATCTGGATTCCATGGTGGCCCACTATACCACCGCACGGAAACGCCGCAGCGACGACGCCTATTCTCCGGGAAAAAAGCCCGGACGCCGTCCCGACCGCGCCGTAATTGTCTATTCGAAAATTCTCAAGCGGCTGTATCCCGATGTTCCCGTGGTGATCGGCGGACTGGAAGCTTCTCTCCGCCGTTTCGCCCATTATGATTATTGGGAAAACAAAATCCGCCCCTCCATTCTGCTGGATTCGGGTGCAGACCTGCTTTCCTTCGGCATGGGCGAGCGCCAGACGCTGGAAATCGCGCGGCGGCTGGATGCAGGGGAATCCGTCAAAACCATGACGGACATCCGGGGAACCTGTTACGTTGTTCCCAGCAATGAATACCAGCCCGGCCCGGCTGTGGACTGTCCCAGCTTTGAGCAGGTCTGCGCTTCCAAACGGGAATACGCCGTGTCCTGCCGCAAACAGCAGGACGAGCAGGATGCAGTTCGGGGAAAACGGGTCATCCAGCGCCACGGACATCAGATTGTGGTGCAGAATCCACCGGCCATGCCCCTGACCCAGGAAGAGCTGGACCATGTGTTTGAGCTGCCCTATGAGGGAACCTATCACCCGGTCTATGAAGCAGAGGGCGGCGTCCCCGCCATTGAAGAGGTGGAATTCTCCATCACCCATAACCGGGGCTGTTTCGGCGCCTGCAATTTCTGCGCCATCGCCTTCCATCAGGGAAGAGCCATCACCACCCGCAGCGAGGACTCGGTGGTGCGGGAAGCGGAAAAGCTGATTCAGAAGCCCAATTTCAAAGGATACATCCACGATGTGGGCGGCCCCACCGCTAATTTCCGGCTGCCCTCCTGCCGCAAACAGGCACAGCTGGGACTGTGCAAAGGGAAAAAGTGCCTGGCGCCCAAGCCCTGTCCTGCACTGGAGGCTGACCACACCGAATATCTCCACCTGCTGCGCAGGCTGAGAAAGCTGCCGGGGGTGAAAAAGGTCTTTATCCGCTCCGGTATCCGCTATGACTATGTGATGCAGGACCCGGACGGCACTTTCCTGCGGGAACTGGTGCAGCATCACGTCAGCGGCCAGCTCCGTGTGGCGCCGGAACACTGTTCCGCCCCGGTGCTGGACTGCATGGGCAAGCCCCACATTGAGCCCTATTACGCATTCCAGAAACGCTTTTATGAAATCACCAAGTCCATTGATAAAAAGCAGTATCTGGTGCCTTACCTGATGTCCTCTCATCCGGGCAGTACCCTGCGGGACGCCATCGAGCTTTCCCTGTTTTTGAAAAAAGAACACCTGCGCCCGGAACAGGTACAGGATTTTTACCCCACCCCCGGCACCATTTCCACCTGTATGTTCTATACCGGCCTGGACCCCTACACTCTGAAAGAAATCTATGTGCCTCGCACAGACCGGGAAAAGGGAATGCAGCGTGCATTGCTCCAGTACTATGAGCCCAAAAATCACGCGATTGTGGTGCGGGCGCTCCGGGAAGCGGGAAGAAGCGACCTGATCGGTTTCGGCCCGGAGTGTCTGGTTCGTCCCTTGCCGGGTGAAACCGTTCCCCAGTCCGGAAAGACCGCTGGAAAACGTCCGGCGGGCAGAAAAGTTCCCCAGAAACCCGGAAAGAAAAACGCCAGACCCAAACACCGCTGAGCGGATGGAAATAAGGAGGAGACAAATTCATGAGAACCCTGATTATTGACCGTTTCGAAGGGGCCCTTGCTGTCTGTGAGCAGGAGGGCAGTGAAAAGCTGTTCGGCATTGACCGTCAGGAGCTGCCTGCCGGAGCAAAAGAGGGCACGGTGCTGAAAATCACCGATGAGGGAGAGCTGATCATCGACGAAGAGGAAACCCGCCGCCGTCGGGAGAAGCTGCTGGCTCGCCAGAAAAAGCTGCTGCAAAAGTAAGGGCTTTTTGATACTTTGTTCGCGGGGAAAAAGCTGAAATTCAAATAGTGGCTATCCCGCGACCATACGGAGTCCAGAGGGCGCCGTGTGCCAGTGGCACACAATAAGGCGCTGACCGAGCCGGTAGGCGAGACCTTAGTTCCTTTGGCGCAGGTGTTGTTTGCCAGTGGCAAACGTTGAACACCGACCGAGCCGGTAGGCGAGAACTGGGGCGCGGAGCCCCAGAGATGCGAAGCGTAAGCGAGCTCGTAAAAAATCCAA
>ERZ1643250.2794-NODE-2794-length-12651-cov-49.708241_pt1 | contig 12651 bp, 8 predicted proteins | sample MGYA00579262_ERZ1643250 | MGnify/ENA primary metagenome ERZ1643250 (study PRJEB29033, sample SAMEA4952265) | chicken gut metagenome | biome: Broiler Chicken; feature: Gastrointestinal Tract; material: Caecum | place: Ireland | collected 2018 | study: Broiler...
ATATCACATAAAAGGAGATTTGTTCACAATTTATTTACTCATGCGTTTGTCCTGCTTTTCCTCCATTTCTTTTTGAGTGTTGTCAAGGAAATCGAAGCAGCTCTGCTGCTGTCCTGCTTCATTTATGCGCAGGTAATATACCCAGTACTAAGTGGCGCAACGCCACTGACTGGGCAAGGCTGCCGCCCTTGACCCGCACAGGGATATTGCATTCCCTATACCCATGCACAAAGAGTTGCACCCTCTGTACTCCTGCCGGACAATCTGTTTCAAACCACTGGCCAGTTGGTTCTCACAGCTTCTCCGTTTTCTAAGAACGCTCCACCGGAGCCTTCTTAGAAAGTTTCAGGCGATAACTATTCACATATATCATGAACTCTCACCGCCTGTTCTCGTATGCCGGTACCTGCATACTCGATTTGCAAATTGCCACGGCAATTTAATTTTGCAAATGAGCAAAACAAAAGCGACCAACTTATCACGGTTGATCGCCTTTGGCTTGGTCATTTATTCAATTAAAATCTTCATTCCTATTTCTTACAACACTTCCACTTCATAGATTTTAATAATTTGGTCTATGGTCTCTTTTAAAGATTGAACAATTGCTTGACTCGTATAAATAATTTCTTCACGCAATTCATACTTCTTTTTTATCCTTTCATCGTTGTTATAAAGATCAAAAAAATCATAATGGAGTGCTATGTATTCTTCTGGCAACATTTTCAACTCGATCACAGGCTTAGGCTTTATATATTTTTCCCCATTGACAATGACGTTCAACGCCAAATGATATATCCTTTTCAATTGTAAATAAATTGGCAAATATAATGCATTTTCTTCATCGACACAAACATCGTCAGAATACATCCCTTCATTTAACAACAGACTCTCTATTTCTTTCGAATAATTACTTTGTCGTATTACCTGAACTGGCTCTGCTATAACTTCTTCTTCCCATTCATTTCCATACCTATCGCTCTGATATGAAATTCCATCAATAACACTGCCATATATTTCGGCATAACCTTTTTCAAAAATACTTGCGATTATTGAATGTGCTACTCTTATCGAATCGACACGGTTATAGTCATTTACAATTTCAAATAAATGATTGCATTGATTTAGAATCTCATCGTTAATTCCATACTTATAAGAATTGTTTACAATATCTCTTAAAAAAGGAACTTTTACTTTTTCTCTAATAGTCCAATCAAAATCAGAGTATTTTTCTATTTCATCAATTAACGGCTGATATATTTCATTCTTTCGTTCAATTGCTCTGGAAGATTCTTTTTTTCCTTTAAAAAGACCTCCGAACCATCCCGCAACACCACCCACAGCAATTAGTATACTTCCAGAAATAACTTCTTTTAATATTTCATTCCAATCCATAGAATTCACTCCAGATAATATTTATTTATTTAATAAAGTATATCATACATATTCCAAAATGCAATTAACTACTGTGTATGTCCGAACCGCCTAAAGTTCAACTCTATTTATAATACTCATAACAAAAGCGACCAACTTTTTACGGTTGATCGCTTTTGGCTTGGTCATTTTCCTATGCTTGTGAAAATTTAGCCGTTTCAACAATATTTATTTCTTCTTCAGTCATGCCTACTAACTCATAAATATATGTATCAAATTCTTCTAATGTCATTTCCTCAAAATTTTGCTCATTATGAGGAAGAATAATTGGCATAGCTTTCAAAAATGCATTTTTGTAAATAGAATACCCATTTGCTTTTGGTACTGATACTTTTTTATAAATATAGGTGGCAAGTTTCGAATTAAGGTATCTATGAATAAAGCTTTCATATTTTTTATAATTCGTTTTCAATTCAGAGCCACAAACACTATCCGTGTAAAAACATTCATCTACAAGCACAAAGTCATTCACCAACCCAATTTCTGAAAACACAAATTTCCTGTTATAAAAATGTTGCATCTTTCTTGGATTCCATAACTCAAACCAGTCTTTACTACTCTTATTAAAATACTCTCTGCTAAGTAAAACTTCTTTTCTTTCCGAAAGATACGCATACATATTTGGTGCATTTTCCATTAACTCATTTTCTGAGATACATACCGTTTTCCCTTTTTTATCAAGATAATATGGATAAAAAACCTTATACCCTCCGTCATGTAAACATCCTCCACCTACATCTTTTCCTTTATATGCAGTATGCAAATATTTCTCTTCAAGCTGTAAAGCCGAAATTACCGAATTATCAATCAAATACACATCATTATTACCGGTAACTATTCCCTGTGATATTGATTCTGTTATATCACCAAAGGTAACCTTCGATGCTTGTTGTACTTTCTCAAGAATAGCATTTGTTTCTGCTTTTTCAAGAATCCATGTTGGTTCTGTCAAAGATATTTGCTCGATTTCATGTGCATCTTTTATATTTAGATTCTTATTTAGGATTCGTATTTTATTTTTATCCTCTATTATTTTACTCGCTCCAAAAATGCAAGTATACGTCAACGCAGTTTCGAAAATCTGATAATCGGAAAAATCTGCAATATAGCGAAGCGATGTATTCTTCAAGAGTAACTCTCGAGTCTTCTTTCCATAATTTCTTTTATAGAAATAAGAAGGACAAATGTACGAGATAAATCCACCCTTTGAAGCCAATTGCAATGCACGTTCGATAAAAAGAACATAAAAATCATATTTCCCATCTGCTGTAAAATAATGCTTTTTATTGTATTCTTTATCTGGAACTTTGTGGAAGCCAATATACGGAGGATTACCAATTACAATATCAAAACCACCTTTTTCACGGAACACTCTTGCAAAATCTAATTGCCAGAGTACATACGGCTTAGACGCTGTTCGTTTGCTCTCGTGATATCTCTGAATTTTATCAGAACCACATCCTTCCAACTGTGACATAATAACCATATCTCGCAGAGATTCGATTTCATCTTTCAGCTGTTTTTTCTTTTCTGTGTCTTCGCAATGGAACAGCTCATTCTGTTTATCAATCAATGCACTGACAATAGATTCAAAACGGGAATGGTTCATATCCAGCTGATAAGTGCTGTCTCCAAACAATTCACTTTCTTTAATCAGTCTGGTTCCCTCAAACTCATCAATCAAACTGTTACCGCAGAGGATATTTCTTTCCAAGTTTGGAAGTGGCAATGGATTTTTATGACCATCCAACGCACTCTGTGCATTTGGATTGATCTCATCATCAATTACCAGCGACAGCCACAAACGAAGCTGTGCAATATCTACCGCAGATGGTTCAATATCTGCTGCGAAAATACAATTCTTGATAGTTTCATATTTCAGATTGTGCGGTGAACGCTCCATCTGATACATCAGTCTGGTATCGTATGCATTCATTGTAATTGCCATGTAAGCAGAAATATTCTGTCTTGCACGGACAATTTCATTCAGCATACCAAGCGGGAACGCACCAGAACCTACCGCCGGATCAGCAACACGGACATTCTTCAATGCTTCATCCACATCTTTCAGTCTGTCTACAACAACTTTTCCGTCTGCATCCAGCTTCAACAGGCTTTCGGAAATATACATACCGCCATTACCCTGACGTTTCTCTTTTACAGTATCTTCATCTTTCATAAAGTCACCGTATAGGATAAACTCACGGATTGCTTCTTCTTCAATCTGCAAAGCATTGGTCAGATAGTTTATCAAACTTTCCTGACACATATAATGCACAATTTCACGAGGTGTATAGAATGCACCTTTGGATTTTCTATCGTTTACCTCCAGCAAGTTTTCAAATACTTTACCCAACATTTCAGGGTCGATAGCAACTTCACGTTCCATCGGTTCATCTTCGCTCATGGTAAAGTTATATCTGTCAAAAATATCCAGAATACCATCTGCTTCACGACCTTTGGTCGCAGCATTGGAAAACACTTCGTTCGGAATATTGAAATTATTGTGTTCCCAATCATATCCATCAATCGGCTCAAACAGGCCACCGGACAAGAACGGAATTCTGCAATGCAGGGCAGGACAATAACCCTGTTCTCCACGATTTACATTCAATGCGTCATAGAACAGTGGTTCCAGTAACTCATCAAAGAAATTCTGGTTCTTCTTTTCTGCAATTTCAAACAGTTTGCGCATGAAGTTGTGAGGACCACTGCCCCAAGGTTTGCCTTTTACACACATAGCCAGAACTGCTTCGTCCTCATCACTGATGCTGTTCAATCCAGCACTGGAAATGCGATATGTATCATCCCCAACTGGACGATATACCATCGGAATCAGTTCTCTGGATTTTGTTCCACGGGCATAATAAGCATTCTTATATTCTTTTTCAGTCAAAGTGTTAGGCCATGCTCCTACACCCAGCCAACCTTTTTTCTGCAAGAAATACAGGAATACAATCTGTCCCATCAGCTTCTTAGCAAACTGTGCCGAAGTGAAATTATGCTGTTCTGCTTCAATACGGAAATCTTCATTTTCTTCCAGCTTTTCACGCAGCTGATGGAATTTTTCACAATACAGCTTGAAGAACTCATCTGTAACCTTTTCTACGCTGAACGCATTTTCCAGATCATCCAGTGTAGGGTGTTTCGGATCTGCCATACTGTCAATGATAAATCGTTCAAATCGACTGATTGCTGTATGGCATGGCTCATTTTCACCCACAAGGTAAGAATATCTCTTTGCTGGAGTAAGATTTTCTGTTGTTTTCAGGCGTCCGTTTTCGATTTTCATTTCATAATCGAGACGAACAAAAGACAATCTCCATTTCGGCTCACCTTCTGTATAGAAAGCGATAAATGCAGCATCTGCATTGGCGTTTTCAATCAGCTTTTTGGCATAGCTACGCTGAGTGCTTCTGGAATTTTCAACATATCCTGCATTCTTTAGCTGAACTGCCATAATGATGATATTCTTTTTGTCTGGTGTTTTATAATTACCCACATGAATGGAACCTTCAATATGGGATGAAAAATTCGTAAATTCTTTTCTGAACTTGTCTGGTGATACCATGCTGACTTTAGGAAAGATTTCTCGAATCAAATCAACATAATTCTTTGTATCATACGGACTTTTAAGTATTGTTTCTATCTTTTTAACCACGGCATTCATTTATCGTGTACCTCCCGTTTTCAGATAGCAGGAAAGAACAATCTGTTTTTCCCCATCTACCTGTGTTTTCTGGCTCTTGCGTTCCTCGAAGTAAGTTGGAGGTACTAATTTCAGGATTTCATAGTAAAGTTCCAGAACATCTCCAACAACTTTGCTCTTTTTCATGACATCCTTCGAAACCTTTGCCGGAATCTCACCGTTTTCCCAAAGTGCTATCAACTTCTCAATCGTCTGCTCCTGATCATCAGTAAGACGTGGCTCTGTTTTCATTGCTTTCAGCAAACGAATAATTTTTGCATCATTGCCGGCAACCATTACTTTTTCTGTAGACACTTCTTCCTCTGCCACAAGCATCTGGTCAAAAGCAGTGCTGTTGCTGTCGAAGTGTTCATAAAACTTACTTGAAACACTGACTTTTGCATCATTCGGTTCTGCCTTAATCAAATCAATCGCCTGCATAAAGGACAGTTGTTTAGTCTCAGCTTCAGAGCTGACAAAAAATGTTTTTAATGCGCCCTGACGGATAAAAGTAACTGTAGAATCTTCTGATAGCTTTTCAGAAGACTTACCTGCCTTTGCTTTTTTTGGCAAACGCTTAATCATCGAAAACAGTTTCGGGTCATTGTCACGAATCTGGCGGATAATAGCCAGATAAGCCAACTCAGGGTTGGTACTTTCTTCCTCTCCATCCAAATCGGATGTCAAATCCGAGAACAGCTTTTTGGAAGATACTTCTTCATCATCAGACAGATATTTGAAGTCCTCACCAAGTGTATCGTGAAAAGCCTGCAATTTTTCCAGAATACGTTCTTCTAATGGCATCTGCTTCTTACTCTGTGCAGTCGGAAAGAAGTTAAATACATAAATTCGGTCGTACTCTGTACCAACACGATTGATACGACCGACACGCTGCATGATGCGAGTTGGGTTCCAAGGAAGATCATAGTTCACAAGAACATTCGCACGATGCAGGTTGATACCTTCTGCCAATACGTCCGTAGTGATAAGAAGGTCATATTTATCGTTGTTTTTATTCTTAAATTTCGGATTGAAACTATCTTCGATTTCGACCTTCAATGCAGCACTGCTCTGACCACTGAAATAGATAATTCTTTCTCCGTAAATTTCCTTTAATTCTTCATACAGATACTGTGCTGTTTCCGTAGATTCGGTAAAGACAATCGCCTTTTTACCTTTCATCAGCGGATTTGTTGTAAGATTTCGCTTAAACTCGTTCAGTTTCGGATCATTGCCAATCAACGACCAGATAAACTGCATAGACTTCAACTGTGCCAAATCTGCCTGCAAATCACGGAAGAACTGGGAAGAAAATTCCTTTGTTTCAAATTCCATGACATCCTGTTGTTCAATCAGATACATCAGCTTCTGTGTATTGCCATCATCCAAAAGGTCGTACACATTTACTTTCTTGCTGATATAAATTTTTCCAGTCTTGGACATTTCAATGAATTTTTCATAGGATTCAATGAAACGCTCCAAAGTCTTACGGAACGCATAAAAACTGCTTTCCAGACGTTTTACAAGGATACCTTTCATAAATCCGCCCATGTTACGCTGTGCAGCAAGCATAGTTGCATACTTCTTTTTATCTTTCAGGTACAACAAAGGTGTATAACGGGCATATTTAAAATCCTTGATGATATTGATAGTCTGGGAGAACGCATCATCCGTTTCCTCGTCAAAGGAATAAATGATTTTCTCCGGACTACCTGCTTTCGGGAATGTCAATCCCTGTTTTGCAAGATCATCTGCATAATATTGCTGAATTTCACTTCTGGTACGACGAATCATAACTTCACGAATCAGCTTGTCACGAATAATTTCCGAATTCTCTCGAAGCTGTTCCATATATGCAGCCGAACCCTTTGGTTTCTTCGCAAGTTTTGCATTTAAGCCACGGAAAAAGCCTTCGATATTTTTAATACCGTTAATCGTGCCACTCTGCTTTGCCTGGAACAGATAAATCTGATTTTCCACATCACTGGTATAATTGTTAATAGGTGTTGCAGAAATTAAAATAACCTTTTTCCCACGACAAATCTGATGCAATTCTGTAAATGCCTCGGTGCCGCTGTTACGGAAACGATGCGCCTCGTCAACAAACACATAAGAGTATTTATCAGTCCCTCTTGCAATAATCTTGTCTAACTTACCAAGAGATTCCACATCACAGCGGGCAACATCAAATTCCTGCAAAACACTTCTCCAGTAATCGACCAATACAGGCGGACACACAATCAGCTTATACGCATTTCTGTTGAAACTGTTTGCAAGCATGGCGCAGATATAAGTTTTACCAAGACCTACAACGTCTGAAATAAATACGCCATTATACGCATCCAGTTTCTGTCTCGCCTGTGTTACAGCATCAATCTGATACTGTAAGCGCATATATCCTTCTGGAAGCAATGTTTCAAAATTCTCTTTGTCTGCATTGATTTCTTCTTTGAAGAATTCATATAGTGTTTTCAAATACAGCTGATAAGGGGTAATATCATCCCTCATCCAAGTGTGCTGTTCTACGGCTTCGATATAAGTGTCACGAATATCCGTACTCTGCATCCACAATTCTTCAAATTTATCCAATGCAAACTTGACATCTGCGTAATCTTTCAATTCCACATTAAATTCAAGATTATTTACTAAACCGGCTTCAGAAAAGTTACTGGAACCAGTAATCACACTTCCAAATGTGTCTGGTACTTTCTCCTGATCCTTGCGCATGATATAAACCTTTGCATGAATCGGTGCTTCGGTGTACATACGCATTTCCAGCTTTCCGGATTTCAGCCAATCCATAAAAACTCGGACACCTTTTTCCACCTGTGCAGAACTTGTTGCTGTTTCAAACTCTTTTTCAATTTCATCTGAAATAATCTCTTTGCCATCGGCAGTTGAGATAGCAGCATACTTTGCCTCATCATTTACACGGTCAATGATTTTAACTGTATATCTATCGACATTTAGACCAACCAATATTCTGATTTTTTCTACTTGTTCCAGAGCTTCGTACATTTTGAAAAAGCCGCTGGCTCTGAAATAACCAACCAGAACATCAAAGAATTGCGTATTGCTTTTCAGAATGGCTGCAAAGCGGCTGTATAAGTCTCTTTCCGGCTCATTCGTAAAAAATTTCAAATCTGTGTGAACCATGATGTTTCCTCCTGTGTTATCTCAAACGGCACTTTCCAAAATGTGTACCTTTTCGATACAGGAAAAAATCTGACTTGACGTACAGTAGAAAGCCTTTAAATATATGGAAAAACGCTTGTTTTTGTGGTATGATTTAGGTTAATGAAAAAAACAGGCATTTTACAGAAAGGTACACATTCCTGTAAAAATACCTGTTTACAACAACTTGGCTTTTTCGTAAATTTCCGCTCGATAGCGAAATGTAGACATTGGCATTCCACACGCCTTAGCAGCTGCCAGACCAGTAATTTTACCGTTTTTCCATTGTTGATATATCTCGTGGAAGTTCTCCGGCAATGGACTTGGAGGTCTTCCAAAACGAACACCTCTCTTCTTTGCAGCGGCAATCCCCTCTGCCTGTCTCTGTCTGATATTTGTTCGTTCATTTTCTGCAACAAAAGACAATACCTGCAAAACAATATCACTCAGGAAAGTTCCCATAAGATCTTTTCCTCGGCGTGTGTCCAAAAGAGGCATATCCAGAACTACAATATCAATTCCTTTTTCTTTCGTGAGTATTCGCCACTGTTCTAAAATTTCAGCATAATTTCTTCCAAGTCGATCTATGCTTTTCACATAAAGCAAATCGTCTTTTTTTATTTTTCTTAACATTCGTTTGTACATCGGACGTTTGAAATCCTTACCGGATTGCTTATCTACAAAGATATTTTTCTCAGGGATAGACATTTCTTGTAATGCGATAAGCTGCCTGTCTTCGTTCTGATCCTTGGTACTGACACGAACATAACCATATACATTTCCCATTGTTCCTCCTTCGTATAGGCAATCTGCCAATTCCAGACCGCACTATTTGAATTGTCGAATTACACCTGATATTTTACCTTGCTGTTATATAAGCATTACAAAATGCCAGCTCTGAAACTGGCATTTTGAATGAATATCGCCTGTAAAACGACATTAAGTTGCAACTTGCTCCAAAAGTTTTCTGCTGGCATTCATGCCGTATTTTTTACCACACTCACTGAAAACTTTTCGTCTTTCCTCAGAAAGCGGCGGTAGCAAACGAATAGATACTCTGGATTTATCCAAAACGTAAGTCACACTGCCTTCGGCTGTCCATCTGTCCAACCTTGCCAGATGCGGATACTTTTCTGCATATTCTGCAAGCCTACGTTTCAACGATGCGTTGAAAGTGTAAATCTGGACAGTGTCATCTCCCTCACTGGTCAAAATAATAGTTTCTTTCTCATACTTAGATAATCTCATCTGTTTTCTCCTTCTTATTTTTTATTTAGAGATTGTCAAAATCTCTATGTAATGTGGAAATGCAACACTACCTGCAATTCCACAAACAAGCTTTTTGCCGTTCTACCCTCGATGTTTCCTTGGAGGCATATCCCCTGTGCGGTGCTGTCCAGTCTCCCTTACGGAAGCGCTCCCTTTATGATCGTGGCGGTTTATTTCATCTCAGACGGTCATTCAATTTTTCGTTCATCTCTGAACTGGCTACATCATACATCGAAAAATCGTAATTCCCGGATTATTTCCATTGTCGAAAAATTGCGCAAAAATACCCCGTTTTTTCCGATTGGAAAATACGGGTCTGATTGTCACTTTATGAGGAAATATGGTAGAATATCTGCATCAGGAGGATGCCTATGAAAAATCAATTATCAATACAAGAAAAGCTGTGGGATCTCAGACGAGACCATGACTATAAATTGGAAGAAGTTGCAGCCGCAGTAAATGTAGTGCCTGCAACTATCAGTAAATATGAAAACAAAGAGAACAAGGAATACAATATTATTACCCTCAACAAGCTGGCTGAATTTTATGGTGTTTCTTTAGAATGGCTTGTTGGCAATACCGAAGTAAGAACATCTTCCCTTACCGATATAGATGAGTTGATGTTAGACGATGAAACCATAGACCTTTTGAAAAGCGGACGCTTTAATAATAGGCTTCTGTGTGAAATCATCAAACACCCAGATTTTATAAAGCTGGCGTTTCTTTTGTGATGAAATGCAGATTCCGTTCGATCATCTCTCTGTGGATGAACATAAGGTCATGAAAGACGTGTTTAAGAGGTCAAAGCTGTTAAAGGCTCTGCCGAATCGTAAAAAAGGTAAGAAATAAAAAGCATATGCAAGGAGATATCAATAATATGTTAGATATGATGACTCAATTAGTATACACTATTGGAAAAAAACATGATTCCAGCATAGAAATGTTAGGAACAGGATTTCTTGTAGGCAATGGGAAATATGTCGTTACCGCAAGACATGTCGTGGGAGACGCTAATGATGGGCTTGTAATTATCTTGCCCTCTATAAGAAACTTCGATGAATATCAAGATACAACTATAAATACCTGTAACTTCGCTGACGTTCACATAAAACACAGTGACCCTTTTAGAGACTTAGTACTATTAGAATTTTCTTCCCCTGTTACAAATGTTCCTATACCTACGCCGACTCTTGGTAGCACAGACGATATTCATGTAGGAGAAGAAATCTACATCTTAGGCTTTCCACATTGTGTTGAGGGTAGGCGTGTTTTAACTATGCAAAACGCAATGATTGGCTCAAAAATACTGATAAATAGCGCTGGAATCAAGTCTAAATATTGCGTAATAAATACACAGACACGACCTGGACAATCTGGTTCCATGATTTATTCCAGAACTCAAAATAAAATTATCGCTGTTTTAATCGGAGCATTTGCTTCCAACTCTGGTATATCTCTCGGCGGTATTAATCCAAGAGAGTTACATCAAACCACACAATGTATTTCTGCTGAATACATATCAAAAATGATTGGAGAATAACTATGAACATACCTGAATTAAGAACTGAAGAATGGATTGAAGTTTTAGAACCATTTCAGCAAGAGATAATTAAAGAACTTTTATTAAACAATTCAGAGGAAACCGCCATGGAATTATGGCTGACCGTATCCGGACCAGAACATACTTCTTCGTTCGGCGGAACTGGGAAAAACGATTATCTGAAAGCTTTTAAACAAGAATTTGACATGCTAATTCTTGGTGATGAAAAATACCACGATATTATAAAAGAATTTAACGAACATTTAACCGTTTCAAAATTTTTCGTTGTTGGCTTTATTTCAACAGCTTTGGCTGAATCTTTAGGAGTAGCTGCTGGAGTAGTTGCACCGTTAATAGTTCTTGCATTAGGTACAATTGGCAGAGTAGGGTTAAACGCATACAGAAATACCATTTCCACCGAACATAACAATTAATCTAACGCTATAAAAAGTGCTGAATATTAATCAAAACATTCAGCGCTTTTCATTTATGAGTCTTTCTTCACTGTAAATATTGCAGTTATTACATAATCGCTCGATAGCGAGCACAATAAAAATTCCAGTCAGATGAAGTCGAAATTCAGTTTATTTTCCATCAAAATAAAAATGGCGAAGTGCTTATCGTAACACTCCGCCGAAAGCCTAACCGGTTTGAGCAAAAAATGCTTGGTTAGGTCTGCTTTACTATTTTATGCAGCTCTGCTGCATTTATACACTTAAATGTGCTTTCCAATCCACCGGAAGATTCATTGCTGCAAGACTGACTACACCAATATTATTTTGAATCAGCTTATCAAAAACATCTACAAATACTGTCCACTCCTCATCGGATGAACGCAGATACTTCATCGCCAGCAGGATTTGATACAAACCATTATGTACCGGCGGTGGTGTAACTTTATCTGCGTCCAGAATTTCCGGTGTCGTATGTATTGTGCGATTGTAAATTCTGGGATTATGAGCACACATATTACGCAAGACCGAAACGCCCTGTATCCATGAAGCAAGCATTTTCTGTGATGGATTTACCAAATTTCCCTTTTTTGATTTATATTGGTAATTAGCCGCTAATATAGAATACGAACTTCCAGTACCTGTTTTCAAATTCTTAATTATCTTCGATAACGTACCAAATGAAAGAACTTCAACAGCTGCCCATACAGGCACCTCTCCATCATGATTATCAAAATTATGTTTGATAAACACATCATTAGAGCGAGCAATTTCTGACGCTACTGTAGACATATTCTGCCAATACAGTTTTTTCTCTTTGAAAATCGATGAATCCTGCAAAACAAGCGGTTCTCCGTGTATAAGCAACGATTCCACTAATCGTACTCTCAAAGCCACTTCAATCTTGGAAATCATTGAAAAAATCAACGCAGATAATTCCTGATCAAACTGATACAGCTTTAAAATATCTTCAAACTTTGTTCCTGGAACATACTTCTTTGAAGCATTATCATATAAATGAAACGAATATCCACGCAAACGGTAAAATCCAACTGACTTTAATGCCTTTTCTACGTCCGCACGAGAAGTAATTACCA
>ERZ1643250.2800-NODE-2800-length-12637-cov-7.813702_pt1 | contig 12637 bp, 9 predicted proteins | sample MGYA00579262_ERZ1643250 | MGnify/ENA primary metagenome ERZ1643250 (study PRJEB29033, sample SAMEA4952265) | chicken gut metagenome | biome: Broiler Chicken; feature: Gastrointestinal Tract; material: Caecum | place: Ireland | collected 2018 | study: Broiler...
GCGGACTGGCACTGCGCCCATTGGACAAAGATTATGCAGTATGCGGGAGAATACATAGACATTGCGCGCATGGCGGACGACCTTGGGTCTCAGAAAGCGCCTCTTATCAGCCCGGACAATTACCGGGAAGTGGTCATGCCGGCCCATCAGAAAATCGTGAACCATATCCGTTCTTTAAAGCCGGACATTAAGATTGTATATCACTGTGACGGTTCCATCCGTGAATTTCTTCCGTATTTTATTAAAGATGTGGGCTTTGACTGCTGGAATCCTGTTCAGGTAAGCGCAGAAGGAATGGACGATACTGCCTGGCTGAAAGAAACTTACGGAGATAAGATTACCTTTTGGGGAGCCGGATGCGACAGCCAGCAGGTAATTGCAAAATGCACTCCCGATGAGATTCGTGCTGAGGTGCGAAGAAGAATTAATGATCTGGCGGCAGGGGGAGGCTTGATTTTAGGATCTATCCACAATTTACAGAAAAACGTTCCACCGGAAAACATGGTGGCCTTCTATGACGCGATCTGTGAATACAGCGTAAAGTATTATGAAAACGGAGGTCATGTGTAAAGGCTGCACGATAAATGAACTGGAGGCTTGAATTTTCAAGCCTCCTTTTTGTCTTTATTCAGATATTTTTTTCATCCGAACCTGCCGGATGGTATTGCCTTCTGTCTGTTCCACACAGAACAGATACCCGCAGGCTTCCACCGGTTCCTGTTTCTGCAGGGTGGGAATATATCCTAACTGTTCGATCAGATAGCCGGAAATGGTATCATAGTCTTCAGATTCCAGTTTCAGACCGAACTGTTCGTTAATTTCGTCAATGGTCAGACTGCCGTCTAAGAGAAACTCATTTTCATTTACCGGAATGACTTCCGGCGCCACCTCTTCATACTCTTCGTTAATGTCTCCCATGATTTCTTCTACCAGATCTTCGATGGTTACAATTCCGGAGAAACCGCCGTATTCGTCCACCAGAACTGCCATATGAACCCGGCCGGCCTGCATTTCCCGAAAGAGCTGTGCGGCGTCTTTTTTCTCCGGTACGAAAAAGGGACTGTGAAGCATCTGACGGATTTCCTCTCTGGAAGGTTCGCCCTTTCTCAGGCGGATCATCACGTCTTTCACATGGAGAATGCCCACAATGTTATCAATCTCTTCCTCATATACAGGAATCCGGGAATGTCTCGTCTGAAGCAGCTCATCCAGAATTTCATCCAAAGGATCTTCCAGATTAAGAACCACCACTTTCTGGCGGGGAACCATAATCTCCCGGGCATTTTTATCGGAGAAAGAAAATACCGAATCAATCATTTCCTTCTCATTGTCGTCAAAGGTACCGTGTTCATGGCCGAGTTTCAGCATGGCCCGAATCTCTTCTTCCGTGACAGCCTCTTCCGTATCCTCCGTCTTTAAACGAAGCAGTCTCAGCACCCCTTTGGTAGAGACGGACAAAAGCCGGATAAAGGGTGACAGAATAACGGAAATATAATGAATGGGCATCACCGTTACCATACAGAAAGTCTCAGCCTTTTGCAGGGCAATCCGCTTAGGCACCAGCTCTCCGAACACCAGATTGAAAAACATAAGTACAAGGGTTACACCGTTATGGGCAATGGCCGAACTGTAAGGGATTTGAAACTGCTCCATCCACTGGGCTAAAACCGGGGAAATTCCGGCTGCTGCGGACGCACTGGAATAAAAGCCGGCAAAGGTAATCGCCACCTGTATGGTAGAAAGAAATTTCGTGGAATCTTCAAAGAGACTCTGAATGACCAGAGCTTTCTTATTGCCGTCTTCTGCAAGGGAACGGATGCGGTTCTTATTAACCGATACCACCGCCATCTCTGCTCCGGCAAAAAAAGCGTTCATCAGAGTAAAGAACAGTAAAAGAAGTAACTGAAAAAGAATAGAGTTACCGTCAGGGTCTGTTTCCATAATAAAATAAAATCCTCCTGTGAAATAATTTTTTAGGAGTAGTATAGCATGGGATTTTAAAAGGCGCAAGTTGAAAATTTTACTGTTTCTGAAACAAATTTACAGGCAGGTATAAAGTAAAATAGAAGAAAGATTACGGAGATGACAGGGGATGAAATTATGGGAGAAAAAGGAGCATTACTCAAAGAGAGATACCGGTTAGAAACACAGATCCAGGAAGGCGGATTCGGCACGGCTTGGCTGGCCAGAGATGAGATGCTGAATATACCCGTTGCAGTGAAGGAATACAGCAGTACAGATCCGAAGAGTAAGGAAAAGTTTTTAAAAGAAGCCAGAAACCTGGCCAGATTCACACAGGAAGCCGGAATTGTAAACGTCCGGGATTATCTGGAAGAGAACGGAGCCGTGTATCTGGTTATGGAATATCTGGAAGGGCAGGATCTGAAATCTTATATTGAAGAGAATGGAACGCTCTCTTTTGAACGGGCGGCCCAACTTCTGTGTCCGGTGATGGATACCCTGATAAAGCTTCACGGGGAAGGGATTTTACATCGGGACATCAGCCCGGACAACATTCGCGTACTGCCTGACGGCTCTATGAAGCTGCTGGACTTTGGTTCCGCTATTGATATGGAACAGAGAGAGGGAAAGACAGTTACCGTGACGGTAAAAAAGGGATATGCCCCCTACGAACAGTATATGGACAAATCTCTGCAGGGTCCATGGACAGATGTATACGCCCTGTGTGCCACCATCTATCAGTGCATTACGGGCAGAACGCCCATGGACAGTCTGCAGCGTTCTTTCCGGGATGAGCTGGAACCTCCTTCCAGACTGGGAGGGGAGATTTCCCCGTATCAGGAAGAAGTTCTGATGAAAGGGCTGGCCGTCAGGGCAGATCACAGGATCCGGACCGTAGAAGAACTGCAGCAGAGACTGTTTCAGGAAAGCCCAAGGCCCACGGAATCAGAAAAGCCCAAAGTGACCGTCTCCAGGAAAAGAAGGGCGCAGAGAAAACCTCCGAAATATCGTCGGAAAAAGACCACCATTGCGGCAGTCCTTCTGGGAGTGATAGGAGGGATAATTCTCTTTTCGGCGGCGGGGATTTCCTATTTTCAAAATCCTTATCGAATCGAAGATTCAGACTGGATCGAACTGAGCGAAGAAACCGTCACAGAAAAAATGGTGAAACGCATTGGACGTGATAAGGAAGTCAGGGGGATGCTTCTAAATAAATGCGTTCTGAATAACGAAACCTTAGAACTCTTTACAGAGCTGGATTCTGTAACCGAGATTCGCCTCAACAACTGTACCGGGTTTACCAGTTTAGAACCTCTGTCAAAAATGGAAAATCTGGAGTACATCGACTTTTCCCAGATAGAAAACTTTGACGGAAATCAGTATTTTTCCGGAGATTTTTCAGGAATTAAGGAGCTGGCAGTTACCAGCACAGACTTGGGAAACGGAACTTCCTTTCTGAAAAATTTCCCGGGATTAACCCGACTCTATATGGGAAACTGCAAAGGAGTGGAGGATTTGGAATTTCTGGGAGGAATGAAAGAGTTGACCAGGCTGTCTTTTTCCAATATGGAACTTGACGGAGTAAAGGCAGACCCGCTTTCGGATTGTACAAAGTTAGAAGTGGTCAATTACAGTAAAACAGGACTTTCGGATTTAAGCTGGACAGCTTCCTGTAAGAATTTAAGGGAGCTTCAGGCGGACCAGTGTCAAATTGTGGATCTGAGTCCCCTGGAAGCCTGTAAAGGACTTACCACCCTTTCCTTAAGCGGGAATCAGATTTCAGACATCAGCAGTCTGAGAGGTTTAAGCGAACTGCTTACGGTGGATTTAAGCCAGAATTCTATTTCTGATATTACAGGGATGGAGGGAAAAACCAAGCTGCAGGACTTTGACATCAGTGAAAATCAGGTGGCGGATTTATCTCCTCTGAAGGACAGCGCCGGCCTTCACATTTTAGATGTAAAGAAAAATAAGCTGACGGAGATAGGAACGGTGGAGAATTTCCCCAAATTGCTTAACCTGTACGCAGATCAAAATGAGATCGCAGATCTCACCCCCATAAACGGCTGTAAAGATCTGGCTTACCTGGGAATATCAGAGAATCAGATTTCCTCTTTAGACGCCTGCCGGGGACTAATAGAGTTAAAGATGCTCTTTGCAGGAAACAACCAGATTTCGTCCATAGATCCCCTGGAAGGATGCACCAATCTGACCAATCTGGAACTTCAGAATAACCAGATACGGGATCTTTCGGCGCTGGGAAATCAATTCCAGGAGCTGGTGCATTTAAACATTTCCCATAACCGGGCAGCAGATCTTTCGCCCCTTGCCGACTGTGTTAAACTTTCCGTTCTGGTGGGAGACCATAACGAAATTACCTCTCTGGAAGGGCTGGAGAATAAAAGCTCATTGAAGGCGGTTGTTTTAAATGATAACCAAATCCGGGAAACAGCTCCGCTGGGAAGCTCTTTCAACCAGTTAGTTTATCTGGATCTGGGGAATAATCAGGTTTCTGATATTTCGCCGTTAAGTAACCTGACCATGGGAAAAGCAGTGCTGCTTTTAGAAAACAATCAGATTAAAGAGATACAGAGTCTTCCAAGCCACATTGAATACCAGGCGTTAATACTGTATGGGAATCCCATTGTGGAGTTATCGGCCCTGGAAGCCTTTGAAAAGGTAAACAGCATATGGGATATTTTGTACTTTTCTTATCAGGCCGGGCAGGACTACACCCTGGTGGGAAATTCCGGCTATAAAGAGAATCTGTATATCGTGGATGCGCCTGTGGAACAGCAGGCCGCTCTGCAAAGGCAGATCAAAGAATCCCGAAGCCGGTTCAGCTCGGATCCCAATTTTATAACGGGACAGGAGGCAGATGCGAATATGGAAGCCTATCGGAAAGAATTATTAAAAACCTGGAATGGAGAGAGAGAAGATGAAAAATAAGAAGAAGCCCAGACTGCTTTTCTTTCACCTTTATGGTTATGCAGGAGAGTTTGTCCTGCAGGGCACAAGCAGTTTCGGGAGAAAAACGGGAGCAGAAGAGACAGATATTGCAGTTCCTTCCGCCGTGGTATCCAGACGGCACGGGGAGTTTACAGAAATTCAGGGGCAGTGGTTTTACCAGGATCTGGGGAGCAGCAACGGAACCTGGATCAATGGGAAACGTTGTGAAGAGCCTCATCTTCTGAAAGAAGGGGATATTCTGGCTGTGACTCCCAGGCGCGGAGAAAATCCGAAACCGGAATTTAAAATGGTATTTCTGAGGAAAGAGGCGCGCCCATGGAGAAAAACCGATTTGACAAAAGAGAATCTGAAGATAGAAGGAGCTTCTTTTTATAAAGAAAATAATGATCTTTTTGTAATAAATCAGGGAGAGGAAAATCACGTGCGGGTAAACGGCCTCCCGGTTTTGGGGCGTGTCCGGCTGGAGCCTATGGATCTGATTCAGGCGGGAAACACCTGGTTTTTCTGTCAGGGAGACAGCCTTTGGACAGAAGAGGAGCGCACCTGGAAGGGAGAGGGAAGAAAGCTGGTTGTGGACATTCAGGAGAAGGCCGTCTGGACCGGTTTCCAGAAGAAGACGCTGTTAAAAGATATTCGGCTGACCATCGAGCCTGGAGAGTTTGTGTTGATATTAGGCGGCTCCGGGGCGGGTAAGACCACTTTTATGAATTCTGTGATGGGGTATGAGAAAGCCAGCGGATGTGTCCGGTACGGAGAGCTGGATCTTTATGAAGAATATGAGAAATTAAAGTACCGCATCGGATTTGTCCCTCAGCAGGATTTGATACGGCTTCAGGATACGGTATTTCATACTCTGTACAGTGCAGTACAGATGAAAATGCCGGCCGGCGCCTCCCGGGAAGACAGGGAGGAACGTACCCAATGGATTCTGAAGCTGATGGGACTGGAAAAAGAGAGAGACACTCTGGCAGGGAATCTAAGCGGCGGTCAGAGGAAACGCTTAAGCATCGCTGTGGAACTGGCGGGAAATCCGGAATTATTCTTTTTAGACGAGCCGGATTCCGGCCTGGATGGGATTATGGCCAGAGGACTGATGGAAAAACTCAGAGCCATTGCAGATATGGGGAAAATGGTTATGGTGATTTCCCACAGCCCTGACCGGACGGCAGAGTTATTTACAAAAGTACTGGTACTTGCCAAAAGCCGGCGGGATAACAGCGGACATCTGGTTTTCTACGGGGGAATTCAGGAGGCGAAAACCTTTTTCCGTGCCGAATCTCTGGAAGAGATTGTACAAAGAGTGAACCGGCCTGAAGAGGGAGGCCAGGGGCTGGCAGATGTATATATAGAAAAAAGAGCGAAGGAAGGGCAGGTGTAGGAGATGGAAGAACGGCATATTTCCAGAGGCAGACAGACAGGAATCTATACAGGACGGTGTTTTCGGGGATTTGTAAACGAAAAAGGATGGAAAATATTTATCAGCGTGGTTTTGATTTCTCTTTTAATCTGTATGGTGACAGGAGAGAATACCTTTGTTACCTATCAGGAAACCAGAAGCGGGGCCTTTGCCCTGATTTGCGCCTGCATCTGGATCGGGATATTCAATTCTGTGAGAACCATCTGCAGAGAACGGGCGGTTATTAAGAGGGAACACCGGACGGGCCTGCATATGTCTTCCTATTTAATGGCCCACTGGATCTACGAAGGGGTTCTCAGCCTGGCAGAGGCGGTTGTTGTGACAGGGATTGTCCGGGTGGCCAGTCACGGACATTTCATCGGAGAGGGTGTGATTTTCTGGCCGTCTCTGGAAATCGGAATTACGTTCTTTTTGACAATTTTCAGTGCGGACGCTTTGGGGCTTCTGATTTCTTCTATTGTAAAAACAGAGAATACGGCTATGACGGTTATGCCCTTTGCCCTGATTATACAGTTAATTATGTCGGGAATGATCTTTGATCTGGAAGGGATTCCGGAAATTCTTTCCTATTTTACTATCAGCCGGTGGGGGCTGGCGGCGGTCTGCAGCAGTGCAGATGTAAATTCCATGAGTTTTACAACACTTTCTGATTATACTTCCACTCCGGGACATCTGCTGTGGCTGTGGATGCTTCTTCTGATTTTTGCTGTTTTCTATGGCTGTCTGGCCGTAATCAGCCTGGAATTCGTTGATAAAACCTGAGAAAATCAGGGGTTATCCTGAAAAAATGAACAAAAAATGAATTTTCTAAAATTTTTGTGTTGACAAATTCTTTGAGCAAGGGTAACATTTGGCTATGATGCTATGTTAAAGCGGAAAAGGAGGAAAATTTTATGAAAAAGATAAGACGCGCAACAAGTCTGATACTGGCAGCAGTTCTTGTAGCCGCATCCCTTACTGCCTGCGGAAGCAAGAGTGAAGAATCCGGCTCATCCAGCTCCGATACTTTTAAAATCGGTGGAATCGGACCAACAACAGGAGATGCTGCAGTTTATGGTATTGCGGTAAAAAATGGTATCCAGCTTGCAGTTGACGAAATCAATGAAGCAGGCGGTATTAACGGAAAACAGATTGAGTATCAGTTTGAGGATGATCAGTCTGATTCAGAAAAATCTGTAAACGCATATAACACCCTGAAAGACTGGGGAATGCAGATGCTGGTAGGAACCGTTACTTCCACTCCCTGTACAGCAGTGGTAGAGGAAACTCAGGGAGATAATATGTTCCAGCTCACTCCTTCTGCAACAGCAGTAGAGAGTATCCAGTATGACAACGCATTCCGTATGTGCTTCTCCGATCCGAACCAGGGTAAAGCTTCTGCTGATTACATCTCTGAAAACGGATTAGCAGAGAAAGTTGCTGTTATTTATAACAGTTCTGACGTATATTCTTCTGGTATTTATCAGAAATTTGCAGAAGAAGCAGGTACAGCCGGACTGGAAATCGTAGCTGCTGAAGCATTTACAGCAGACAATAAATCCGACTTTACGGTACAGCTTCAGAAAGCAAAAGATGCAGGCGCTGACCTGGTATTCCTTCCGATTTACTATCAGGAAGCATCTCTGATTCTGGCTCAGGCAGAGAAGATGGGCTATGCACCTTCTTTCTTCGGCTGTGACGGAATGGACGGACTGCTGTCTCTGGACGGATTTGATACCAGCCTGGCAGAGGGCGTTATGTTCCTGACTCCATTTACAGCAGATGCAGAGGATGAGATGACTCAGACCTTCGTAGCAGATTTTGAAGCAGCCTTCGGCGATACCCCGATTCAGTTCGCAGCCGATGCTTATGACTGTGTATATGCAATCAAAGCAGCAGCAGAGCAGGCAGAAATTACTCCGGATATGAGTGTATCTGATATGTGTGAAGCCATGAAGACCGGTATGACCGAGATTACCATTGACGGTCTTACAGGAAAACAGATCACATGGGGCGAAGACGGAGAGCCTTCCAAAGAAGCAACAGTAGTAGTTATTGAAAACGGCGCTTATAAGGTACTGCAGGTAAACGAGTAAGCTGTCTGTGACAGAAAGTAAGCGGGCGGCAGCATGACAGAAAAGTCATGTTGCCGCTCATTTTATAAGTTGTTTCTTATAAGGCAATGTGCTATAATTGCGCACGTACAGCGAAAGTAAAACCGCAGTACAAAAAAGTGATTTACCACAAAAAAGATGAGAGGGAATGAGTATGAGCTTTATATCGTATTTGATTAATGGAGTGAGCCTCGGAAGTGTCTATGCAATCATTGCCCTTGGATACACCATGGTTTACGGTATCGCAAAGATGCTGAACTTCGCCCATGGAGACGTCATTATGATTGGCGCCTATATGGCTTTGGTGGGAATGACACAGGCAGGACTTTCTCCCGTTCTGGGTGTATTGCTTGCAGTAGTTGTCTGTACCGTACTTGGTGTTCTGATTGAAAGAGTTGCGTACAAGCCTCTGAGAAATGCATCCTCTTCACTGGCGGTTTTAATTACCGCAATCGGCGTCAGCTACCTTCTGCAGAATGTGGCCCTGCTGATCTTCGGGGCAAACGCCCAGTCTTTCCAGTCTGTAATTAAGTGGAAGGGCCTTTCTTTCGCCGGAGGAAAACTCAGTATTTCCGGAGAAACCATTGTGACGATTGCAGCCTGTGTGATTATCATGGCTGTTTTAATTACCTTTGTACAGAAGACAAAACCGGGACAGGCCATGCGCGCCGTATCGGAAGATAAAGGAGCCGCTCAGCTTATGGGAATTAACGTAAACGGAACCATTGCGCTGACATTTGCCATCGGTTCTGCCCTGGCTGCCATCGCCGGAGTTCTGCTTTGTTCCGCCTATCCGAGCCTGACTCCTTATACGGGAGCAATGCCCGGAATTAAAGCCTTCGTGGCTGCTGTATTCGGCGGAATCGGATCCATACCGGGAGCGTTTATCGGAGGAATCCTTCTGGGAATTATCGAAATTCTGGGGAAAGCCTATATTTCCTCTCAGCTTGCAGACGCGATTGTATTTGCGGTTCTGATTATTGTACTTTTGGTGAAACCTACGGGACTGTTAGGAAAGAATATTCAGGAGAAAGTGTAGGTAGATAGAATGTTGAAGAAAATGAATAAAAAAACACGCAGCAATCTGATTACTTACGCGTTGGTAATCGCAGCATATATTGTAGTACAGCTTCTGATTAATACGGGAAGTATTTCCAGTTTGCTGGAAGGACTGATGGTGCCGCTGTGTACCTATGTGATTTTGGCAGTTTCCTTAAACCTGGTAGTGGGTATTCTGGGAGAATTGAGTTTAGGCCATGCAGGGTTCATGTGTGTGGGAGCGTTCTTCAGTGCGTTTTTCTCAAAATGTATGAAAGATGTGATCCAGGCGGATCTGGTTCGCTTTCTGTTAGCCCTTCTGGTTGGTATTGCCGTGGCGGCAGTTTTCGGAATTCTCATCGGTATTCCGGTACTGCGTCTGAAAGGAGACTACCTGGCCATTGTAACCCTGGCTTTCGGAGAGATTATTAAGAATCTGGTGAACGTTTTATATATCGGAAAAGATTCCAACGGATTCCATTTTTCTACCAAAGATGTTATGGCCCTGAATATGGAGCCGGATGGCATGGTAATTCTCAACGGGCCCCAGGGAATTACAGGAACACCCAAAGACGCCACATTTCTCATTGGCGTAATTGTTATCCTGATTACCTTTTTCATTATTCTGAATCTGATTGATTCCAGAGACGGACGGGCGATTATGGCTATTCGTGATAACCGGATCGCAGCAGAGTCCATCGGAATTAACGTGACCAAATATAAACTGATGGCATTTACCATTTCAGCGGCTTTAGCCGGAGCAGCAGGCGTTTTATATGCCCACAATCTGTCCACCTTAACGGCAAATACCAATAACTTCGGATATAATATGTCCATTACCATTCTGGTATTCGTAGTTCTTGGCGGAATCGGTAGTATGAGAGGCTCCATGATAGCCGCCGTGATTCTGACCCTTCTTCCGGAGGTGTTAAGAGGACTGTCCGACTATCGTATGCTGATTTATGCGATTGTCCTGATTATTATGATGCTGTTCAACTGGGCGCCAAAGGCGATTGAGTGGAGAGAGAAATATCTTTCTTTCGGTAAAAAGAAAAAGGAGGCTGTGAAATAATGGCGGCTTTATTAGACGTAAAGAATCTTGGGATTTCCTTCGGCGGCCTCCGGGCGGTAAACGGTTTTGACATTACCATTGAAAAAGAAGAGCTGTATGGTCTGATCGGCCCCAATGGCGCCGGGAAAACCACAGTGTTTAACCTTCTTACAGGAGTATATCGTCCAGATACCGGAAAAGTGCTGCTGGATGGAGAAGATATAACAGGAAAGAAGATTATCGATATAAGTAAGGCCGGTATCGCGAGAACGTTCCAGAATATCCGTCTGTTTAAGAAGATGAGCGTGCTGGATAACGTAAAGGCCGGTCTGCATAACAACCATCATTATTCTACCGTAGAAGGGATTTTAAGACTTCCCAGATACCGCAAAGTGGAAAAAGAGATGGATGAAAAGGCCATGGAGCTTCTGAAAGTTTTTGATTTGGATTCTGTGGCGGATTATCAGGCGGCGAATCTGCCTTATGGACAGCAGAGAAAGCTGGAGATTGCCAGAGCGCTTGCTACGGATCCGAAACTGCTTCTGCTGGATGAACCGGCAGCGGGTATGAACCCCAACGAGACAGAAGAATTAATGGATATGATCCGGTTTGTAAGAGAACAGTTTCATATGACCATTCTTCTGATTGAACATGATATGAAGCTGGTAAGCGGAATCTGCGAGAAACTGACAGTTCTGAACTTCGGAGAAGTGCTTGCACAGGGAACTACAGATAAAGTGCTCAACGATCCGCAGGTTATTACGGCATATCTGGGAGAATAGGAGGAAACGGTTATGGCGATGCTGGAAGTCAAAGATTTAGAAGTATATTACGGAGTGATTCAGGCCATAAAAGGAGTCTCTTTCCAGGTGAATAAAGGAGAGGTTATTGCCCTGATCGGAGCGAACGGAGCCGGCAAGACAACGATTCTTCATACGATTACCGGGCTGCTGTCTCCCAAAAAAGGTTCGGTTATGTTTGAGGGCACAGATATTACGAAAGTGCCGGCCCATAAAATTGTATCTATGGGAATGGCCCATGTGCCGGAAGGAAGACGTGTATTTGCAGACCTCAGTGTTTACGAGAACCTGAAGATGGGAGCGTACACCCGCAAAGACAAGGCAGAGATAGAGGAAAGCCTGAGACAGGTTTATGAGAGATTTCCCCGTCTGGAAGAGCGAAAGAACCAGATGGCCGGAACCTTAAGCGGAGGAGAACAGCAGATGCTGGCCATGGGGCGGGCGTTAATGTCCAGACCCCAGATCATTTTAATGGACGAACCGTCCATGGGACTTTCTCCTATCCTGGTAAACGAGATCTTTAACATTATTGAATCTGTAAGCAAAAGCGGTACCACGGTTTTACTGGTGGAACAGAATGCGAAGAAAGCTCTTTCCATTGCGGACAGAGCCTATGTTCTGGAAACCGGAAATATCGTGATGGAAGGAAAAGCAAAAGATTTACTGGAAGATGACTCTATAAAGAAAGCATATTTAGGAGAATAGGGGGGCGTCTTATGAAAAATGTTGTTATTACCATTGCAAGGCAGTACGGAAGCGGAGGAAAGACCATAGCGGCTATGCTGGCCAAGGATTTGGGAGTTCACTGCTACAGCACGGAAATACTGAGAATGGCATCTGAAGACAGCGGAATCAATGAGCGGCTCTTTGGAATGTCTGATGAGAAAGTGCGTCATGCAGGTTTCTTCCGGCTTTTAAAACGTCCTTATGAGGGAGAACTGCTTCCGCCGGAAAGCAGTGATTTCGTCTCCGATGATAATCTGTTTAACTACCAGGCCAAAATCATTAAAGAACTGGCCCAGAAGGAGTCCTGTGTGATTATAGGGCGGTGCGCAGATTATATTTTAAAAGACTATCCCAATGTTTTAAGTATTTTCATTCATGCAGATGAAAAATTCTGTCTGGAGAGAGCGATGGAACGCCATAGCATGACGGAACGGGAAATGAAGAAATACATAGAGAAGACAGATAAATACCGGGCGGATTTCTACCGGTACCATACCGGTCATGAATGGACAGACGCAAGAAATTATGATCTATGTCTGGACAGCGGAAAACTGGGATTTGAAAAATGCGTAGAAGAAAT
>ERZ1643250.2805-NODE-2805-length-12621-cov-11.750119_pt1 | contig 12621 bp, 13 predicted proteins | sample MGYA00579262_ERZ1643250 | MGnify/ENA primary metagenome ERZ1643250 (study PRJEB29033, sample SAMEA4952265) | chicken gut metagenome | biome: Broiler Chicken; feature: Gastrointestinal Tract; material: Caecum | place: Ireland | collected 2018 | study: Broiler...
CCACACGCATACGTGCTCCGGGCGGCTCGTTCATCTGTCCGAACACCAGGGCTGTCTTTTCGAGAACTCCTGATTCTCTCATTTCTGACCAGAGATCATTACCCTCACGGGAACGTTCTCCTACTCCTGTAAAAATGGAATATCCGCCGTGCTCTGTAGCGATGTTTCGTATCAGCTCCTGGATAAGCACTGTCTTACCAACTCCGGCGCCTCCGAAGAGACCGATCTTACCACCCTTTGCATACGGAGCCAGAAGGTCGATGACCTTGATTCCTGTCTCGAGGATCTCTACGACCGGGCTCTGGTCCTCAAATGACGGCGGATTTCTGTGGATTACCCATTTTTCAGCATCTTCGATGGCATCTCCGTCATCAATCGTCTCGCCGAGCACGTTGAAAAGCCTTCCCAGCGTCTTCTCGCCGACCGGCACTTTGATACCGGCTCCTGTGGCTGTAACTTCCATATCTTTGTGAAGCCCCTCGCTCGCCGCCAGCATCAGGCAGCGCACCTCATTATTTCCGAGGTGCTGGGCTACTTCCATGATGCATTTCTTACCGTTGTTATCGACTTCAAGTGCATCTTTGATAAAGGGAAGTCCGCCGTCTTCAAATACTACGTCAACGACAGGTCCCATGACCTGTGTGATTCTTCCTTTATTCATAATCATTCTCACTTTCTTTCCAAAAGTATCCTGCTACTTCTGCTGTGCCCTTGCACCTGCACAGACCTCGGTGATCTCCTGCGTGATCGCCGCCTGCCGTGCCCTGTTGTATGCGATCGACAGGTCATGGATCAGATCTTTCGCACTGTCCGTGGCTGATTTCATTGCCATCATACGGGCATTGTGCTCACTCGCATACGCCTGCACAAGACATCCATATATCATACCTGTTACATAATTCGGCACGATACTGTCAAGTACTGCCTCAGCCGACGGGTACAGTTCGATTGACTCACGATGCACATTAAGAGGCATCTTCATCTCGTTGAATGAGCTTCTTTCCAGGGGCAGGAGTCTCATTACTTCTGCCTCTGACTGGACAGAATTCTCCATCCTCGTGTACACAATATAGATTTCATCCAGTTCTCCCTGCTCAAACTGTTCGATCAGCACACCCGAGATGTCTCTTGCGCGGTGCATAGTCGGTTTCTGTACCGTGTATTTAAAATGTGTATCAATCTCCTGTCCTCGTTTTGCAAAGTAATGACGCCCCAGCTCTCCCACAACGAACAGCTTATGGATACCCGGTTTTGCCAGGATCTCCTCTTCCAGTTTTTCGATATTATGGTTATACGCACCGGCAAGGCCTTTATCTGCCGTGACTACGATAGAGGCGATCTTCCGCTGGTCCTTTGGCACCTTCTCCCGCCGGTCAAAATACTTATGTTCCAGTTCGGGAAGGTGGCGCAGGATTCTCGAAATCTCACCCTGCAGTGCGTAAAAGTAAGGCTCTGTATCCTGAAGCTTTTTCTTGGCCTGCGTCAGCTTGGAGGAAGAGATCATATACATCGCATTCGTGATCTTCATCGTGTCTTTGACACTGTTGATACGACTCTGTATCTCTCTGATATTTGGCATGTTATCACCTGCTCTCCTTGAACGCCTTCGCAGTTTCCACGATCTTTTCGATCAGTTCGTCAGACAGCACTTTCTTATCCTCGATCTCCTGTCCGATCTCCGGATGTGCAGTATCAAAATATGTAAGCATATCTGACTGGAACTGCTTGATCTCCTTTTTATTGATCCCAAGGAGTACTTTATGTGTCGCCGCGCAGAGAGTGATAACCTTCTCATGCAGAGACAGCGGATGATACAGAGGCTGTTTTAACAGCTCCATCAGGCCGCTTCCGTATTCAAGCTGCTCTTTTGTTGCCGGATCCAGATCGGAACTAAACTGTGTGAACACTTCCATCTCTCTGTACTGTGCCAGGTCGATACGGATACTTCCCGATGCTTTCTTCATCGCCTTTGTCTGTGCTGCACCGCCCACACGGGACACGGAAAGTCCCACATTGACCGCCGGTCTCATACCTGATGCAAAAAGACCACTCTCCAGGAATATCTGACCATCGGTGATAGAAATTACGTTGGTCGGGATATAAGCGGATACATCTCCCGCCTGTGTTTCGATGATCGGCAGCGCCGTAATAGAACCGCCTCCCTTTTCATCGCTCAGACGGCTGGAACGCTCCAGCAGCCTTGAGTGGAGATAGAATACATCTCCCGGATAAGCCTCTCGTCCCGGAGAACGTCCGAGAAGGAGTGACAGTGCACGGTATGCAACCGCATGTTTGGACAGATCGTCATATACGATCAGGACATCTTTTCCCTGATACATGAAGTACTCTGCCATCGATGTACCTGCATAAGGAGCAATATACTGCAGCGGTGCGCAGTCGCTCGCCGTGGATGATACCACGATCGTATAATCCATGGCGCCGTGTGTCTTCAGTGTATTTACTACCTTTGCCACCGTAGACGCTTTCTGTCCGATCGCAACATAGACGCAGATCACATCTTTCCCTTTCTGGTTCAGGATCGTGTCCATTGCAATAGACGTCTTTCCTGTCTGACGGTCTCCGATGATCAGCTCTCGCTGTCCGCGGCCGATCGGGAACATTGCATCAATAGACAGGATACCGGTCTCCATGGGAACGCTGACAGACTTTCTGTCAATGATCCCCGGAGCTTCCTGCTCGATCGGGCGGTAACCATCTGCTTTGACCTCTCCTCTTCCGTCAATCGCCTCGCCGAGTGCATTGACGACTCTTCCTATATATGCTTCACCGACAGGTACGCCGGCTTTCTTTCCTGTGCGGGATACTTTCGTACCCTCACGGATCTCCGTATCACTTCCGAAAAGGATACATCCGATCTCATCTTTGCGGATATCCTGGACCATTCCCTTAAGCCCGGTCTCGAATGTGATGATCTCTCCGTACATGGCGTGGTCGATGCCATAGATCGTGGCGATCCCGTCACCTACTGAGACGACAGTTCCGACTTCACTGTCTTTGCTCATTGTATCAAAATTCTCTATCTCCTCCCGGAGAATAGAGATAATCTCATCTGAGTTGATTGAACTCACCTTGTTCACCTCCAGGTTATATTAAGAGTAAGACTTCTGATGCAGTCCCGTTACCGGCGTCCGCCCAGCGTCTGCGTAAGTCTGTCCAGACGTCCTTTCATACTCCAGTCATACTCATCACTGCCCGCGCGGAGAATAAATCCGCCCAGCAGATCCGCGTCATGCCGCACCTCGATCTGCGCTTCCTTCGCGCCGTACTTTCTGCACAGGAAGCTTTCCATTCCCTTTTTCTGCTCTTCATCCGGCGGGGCAGTACATGTCAGCACAGCCTTGAGGACCTTATTTTTTTCATCCCGGCATCTGTCATATGCGGCGAAAATTTCGTCCATAAGATCCATCCTGTGATACCTGCATGCCGTCTTCAGAAAGTTCCTCATATCTTCCGGAAATACTCTGTCAATGACTGCGAGCTTCTTCTTCAGGGCGACCGTAGGATTCATGAGCAGATCCGGGAGCTGCGGAACAGCCTCTAATATTTCGCGTGTCTTTCTTACACTCTCTTCGGGAATATTCAGCTCAAAAAGAACTTTCCCGTATGAGACCGCAGTAGAAGAACAGCGTATTTCATTATTTGTCTGCATTGCCATTGCCCTCACCTGCTTCTTTCAGGAACTGGTCGTACAGGTCCCGGCTCTCCTTTTCATCCGCATTGCCGCTGATGATCTTTGCCGCTGACGCAGCCGCAAGCCCTGCAATCTGTGACTTCAGTTCTTTCATCGTCTGCTCACGCTCAATGCGTACATTTTCCTTTGCAGATTCGATCATAGTGTCTGCTTTCTCTCCCGCCTCGCTTACGATACGGTCATACTCTGCCTTTGCACTCTTTCTCGCATCCTCTATGAGCTGTACAGATTCCTGTTTTGCTCCGCTTAAAGCTGTCTCATATTCCTGTTTCAGCCTGTTGGCATCCGCCTGTGCCGCCTCTGCATTCTTAAATCCGTCATCTATCATCTGTTTTCGCTGTTCCATAATATTCATTACAGGACCGATGAGGAAATGTCTCAGCAGAAGATAAAGAACAACAAGGTTGATTATGGTCCAGACAAGGTTCAAGTTTATTGAAATCACCTTTGAAACCCACCTTTCATGTTATCGTCTCTAAGTTCTGCCATATTCTTACAGAAGAATGATGATCAGAAGTCCGATAATAAAGCCGTAGATGGCTGTTGCCTCTGCAAGTGCACATCCAAGGATCAGGTTCTTACTGATCTTGCTCTCTGCCTCAGGCTGTCTTGCAATTGCTTCAGCGGCCTTACCTGTTGCGATACCGATACCTACACCTGCTCCAATACCTGTTAATACTGCAATAGCTGCTCCGATAGCAATAATAGTTTCCATGATAATGTTCTCCTTTTTTCATCGTATTTTGTGTTTTATGAATTACTTACTCCATCTCCTCGGTCATGAACAGTGCTGTCAGAAATACGAATACATATGCCTGAAGCAGACCGTCGAAGATATCAAAATAAAAACTCACCGGAATCGGTATGATCAGCGGCACGAAAAACTTCAGCAGTTCCAGCACCACAAACCCGGCCAGCATGTTTCCGAAGAGTCGCATACAGAGCGACAGCGGCCGGATCACAATCTCCAGTACTGTGATCGGTGCTACCACCGGAACCGGCTGAGCGAAATGTTTTACCCAGTGGACCACTCCGTTCTTCCTGATTCCCGAAAATTCGATCAGGCACATGCTCATGATCGCCAGAGCTGCCGTCACGTTCAGATCTTTTGTCGGCGGCTTGAAACCGCACAGCGGCGCGAGCGTGTTCGCTGCAGCCAGATAGAGAAGTACCGTGATCAGATAAGGGATGTATCTTCGGCTTTCTTTCCCGATGATCCCTTCAAAAAAGTCCTGTGCCCAGCCTATTCCCGCTTCCAGCGCAAGCTGGACCTTTCCAGGATTATCCACGCTGAGATTTCTCGTCAGGATAATGGACAGCAGGACAAGAACCGCCATGATGATCCACGTAACCACCACGGATTCAGAGATACCTCCCACGACCGGAAGAGTGAACACTGTCTCACAGTTCAGTTCTTCCATAAGTGTTTCTGTCAGATTTCCCGTATTGCTCCCTCCTTTTTATGATTATTTATCTATGTAAAATATACGCCGGATCTGTGTGTATCCCGGATTTAGGCATAAAAAAAAGAGCTGTTCTCCTTCGAACCCCCTAAAATCCTTTTTTCACTTTTCAGTTCCGCGCAGTCCGCCCTGCCTGAAAGCTGTCCTCTTTTACTTATCACAGGGCATCCGCTCTCCGCCTGTCCTTTCTTATTAAATAGGTACTCCGGAAAGCTGACTAAATATTACGCCCCGGATCGAAATTTGTCAACATTTTCACATAGTAACCATCAGCACAGCCAAAAGGTCATTTTTTACTTCATTTTGTCCTTTTTCACAACTTGCGCAGAATAAAGTTTTATTGAAATTTCATGTGTTTTTTCCCAAAACAGAAAGCCGCCTTAATTCCCTGTATCATTTTGTATAAAATCACCTAAAAAACTTCGTTTTTTTGTATGTTTCATACAAAATCACATTCCTTTTTACAGTTTATCCAGCATCAAAATAGTAATCCGGTATAAACATTCCCTCATTTGCGCTATAATATAGGAGAGGTGCATAAATGAACAGTAAAAAACATTTAATTTCAGCAAATTTTTCCGGCATATCCGATATTTTTTTCTTTGTCTGCGGTATTATCATGCTCATAAGCGAGGTATGGAAGCAGCTCATCCTCACATTTGTCCTCGGAGGCGGCAGCTACAACTGGTGGTATTTCCCGTTCCAGCTCTGCAGCATCCCCATGTATGTGCTCCTCGCATATCCCTGGCTGCACAGAAAGAACGCCCGCCTCACACTGCTCGCTTTCCTTATGTGTTACTGTCTGCTTGGCGGGATTGCTGTGTTCGCCGACACGAGCGGCCTACACTATCCGCTCCCCGCACTGACCGTTCATTCGTATTTGTGGCATATTGTCCTTATCCTGCTCGGCATCACCGCCGGGATCACCTATATCCGCCGGCTTCACTTTGATAGAAAAAGGACGCTGTTTTCCCGCGCGCTTTCCGCCGCGTTCCCACTGCGTCCTTTTATATACTGTACATGCCTGTATCTGGCCTGCTGCCTGATCGCGGAACTTCTGAACCTGTCTCTGGATAAATTCGGCACGATCAATATGTTCTATATTAATCCCGATTACAGGATGCAGCAGGTTGTCTTTCGCGATCTTCTCCCCATTATCGGAAATACAGGCACGATCCTGCTCTATATCGCATCAACTATCCTCGGAGCTTTTCTCCTCTACCTCTTCTGGAAACTGGTCTGGCATCTCACCCTCCGTTCCCGGAACAGCCGTGGCAGAAGCCTCTGATCCTGCGCCGCTGTCCTCCCGGGCGCTTTCGCTCGTCTTCTGACGGATCACATTCTGGCGCATCACGTCTTTTACGTCATCTCCGTTCTCCGAGATTTCTCTGGCAATCTTGAGGAAATCCCTGTCTTTCGCCTTTCTCCTCGGAATAAAGCGGTTCGCAAACCCGCCCTTTCCTCTGTTCTTAACATAGAAGAAACCAATAACGGAAAAAATGAAAGCCCCGATAAAGTTGACGATCAGATCCTGCATCGTATCGATCAGCCCGATATCCAGATATCCGCCCAGTCCGAGCTCCTGACCGTTCACCGCTGTCTCCGTGATATTGTCGATCACATAAGGCACATTATGGCCTGCCGGATCAAGGGTCACAGACCGGATCACATGTATCACCGTGTCTTTCTGCATGTCATATCCGATGATCTGGTCCATCACAAACTCAAAAAATTCCCATACCACTCCGATCGTCATAGAAAAGCAGAATGCAACGATCGCCATAAACAGAGGCGACAGGTTGAACACGATCTTCTCGCTCCGGTTGAGCAGATCCACCATGGAAAAGCCGATAGCCGCCGCAAGGAATCCGTTGATCGTGTGAAGCACCGTATCCCAGAAAGGAAAAACAAGATAAAACTCACTGATCTCCCCGAGAATCTCGGCCGCAAAAATAAAGACCAGGATAAATATCTCCAGCGTCGTCGGCAGCTCTACCTTGAATGTGATCTGCACAAGACTGGGCATGATCAGGAGAACCAGTGTCAGCGCACAGAGGAATACATTCTCATAATTGCGGTTGAGAAGCTGCAGGATCAGCATTACGATCACTATTATGCGCAGAGTAAAATACACAATAAAGGAACTTCTGTGCTCCCGCAGTTCCATATACAGCGCTTCACTCAGATGCTTCAGGCGTCCGCCGCCGCGTTTTCCTTCCTTCTGTCTCTCTGCATCTTTTTTTCTATTATCACTTTGATCATTGTCTTTCGTCATTTTGTTTTGTCGTGTCATATACGTTTCCTCTATAATAAATCTGCCGGGATCAAAAGTCCTTCCAGTCCCGGGCATCATGCATTGTGTATAGTATACCTAACATGGGAAAAATGGTCAATTCTTAATATTCTCTGTAATTTTATTTATTATTTATATAACCCGCTTGCATATGTAATTCCAATCTAGTATATTGAAGCCGCAGTCAGACAATGACTATTCACACTAATAATAAGCATTCATACAGAAGAGGGGAATATGATAAACAAAAACAAAAGACGAAAATCAAGAAAAAGAAAACACAGGCACGCACTTATAATAAAAATCACTGCCGTCCTGCTGATCATTCCGGTACTCATTGCATCCGGCATTTTTGCGTATCTGTATACCCATCCGGTCAGTTTAAAAAAATCCGTCATAGAGCACGAACTGATGGAGCCGTTCGATCCGTGGGATAATGTCAAACACCTTTTCTTTGCCGACAAGAAAGACGTGGATATCAGCTCAGAGGCAAATATCGAACAGCTCGGAGAATATCCGGTCACCTATACCTGCCGCGGACATAAATACAGCACCACTGTCAAAGTGGTAGACACTACGGCTCCGGTGCTGAAAGTCCATCCATACAAGACAGACCTCACAGGGGAGATCACTCCGGAGAAATTCGTAAAAGAAGCAACGGATCTCACAGAGGTAACACTGAGTTTTAAAGATCAGGGCAACTGGGATCAGGAGGGAACTTATGATGTCCGGATCGCGGCCACAGACTCTTCCGGAAACGAGACTGTAGAGACAACCACACTGACACGCATAAAGGACACCACACCGCCTGTCGTACAGGGCGTTGACAATGTGGAGGTCCTTCAGGGAAGGACAGTAGATTTTGAAGAGGGTATTACTGTGACCGATGATATGGATCCGGATCCGCAGGTCTCTGTCAATTCAGATCAGGTGGATTTTGCAACACCGGGCACTTACGAAGTGACATACACAACAAAAGACCGCTCAGGGAATGAGGAGACAACTGTGCGCAAAGTCACTGTAAAAAAGGACCGGGACTATAACCGGAAAGTCGTCTATCTTACATTCGATGACGGTCCCTCCGCACATACGGACAAGATTCTCGAAATCCTGAACAAATATAATGCGAAAGCCACTTTCTTCGTGACCGGGAATAACCAGAAGCACAATGATGTCCTCAAGCGGATCGTTGATCAGGGCAGCGTTGTTGCACTTCACACATATACACATAATTATGCGGAGGTGTATGCATCCGAAGATGCATATTTCAAAGATTTGAAAAAAATCTCTGACATGGTGAAAGAAGCCACGGGAGTCGAATCCAAACTCATCCGTTTCCCCGGCGGCTCGAGCAACACTGTCAGCAAACAGTACAGCCCGGGACTTATGACGAAACTGACGAAAAAAGTACAGGAAATGGGCTACCAGTATTTTGACTGGAACTGTGATTCCACCGATGCCAGCGGCAACAATGTTCCGGTAAAAACCCTTGTGGAAAATGCAACCTCCAGTACTGCGCAGCACATCAATATCCTGATGCACGACACCGACGCAAAAGGAACGACTGTGGACGCGCTGCCGGATATCATCAAACATTACCGCAGCCAGGGATATGCTTTCGAGGCACTCACCATCGATTCATACCCGGCGCACCATTCAGTGAATAACTGAAAAGTCAGGATCTGCCAGACATATAAAACCCAAAAAGGAGGAGAACGTATCTGTTTTATTACTGATACATTCTCCTCTTCTCATTTATTGCTGTGAACAGGTTATTGTTCTTGCTAAATCAGTACATTTCCTGCTAAAATACCTTTTACCCCGTTACTATTTATTTCAAAAAAACAGGTTACTTGTCATGAAACATCCTTTTGAATACGAAATCATATACAGCAGCCGGAAGACCATCGCGATCCAGGTGACACGCGACGGCCGCGTCCTTGTGCGCTCTCCCCGGCGCTGTTCCCGTTCCTATATTGATGACTTTGTCTCCAACAATGAAAACTGGGTGCTGAAACACCTTGCCCGCGCGAAAGAACTGGGAGAGCAGAAAAAATCAGCCGCTTCCTCCCACCCGCCGCTATCTGCCACAGACCGCAGCCGCTACATCGAAATTGCAAGGGATATCTTCACCCGCAAGACAGAATATTATGCCCGCATTATGGGCGTCTCTTACGGCCGCATCTCCATCCGTGAGCAGAAGACCCGCTGGGGAAGCTGCAGCAGTAAGGGCAACTTAAATTTCAACTGGCGGCTTATCCTCGCCCCGGAGGAAGTACTGGACTATGTCGTTGTGCACGAGCTCGCCCACCGCAGGGAGATGAACCACTCAAAGGCATTTTACGCCATCGTGGAATCTGTGCTGCCGGATTACCGGGCTGCACGAAAATGGCTGCGTGATAAAGGGCAGGTGCTGTGGGAGATGGTGTGAACAGCACACTTTCTATACTGCCTCCTCTATACAGCCATCATTCTAACGAATTGTTTTCTCTTTGTCAAAAATGCCGAAAATAAAATTACCTGCATTTCCACATTGCAGTTCTTCTTTGGTTGTGATACTGTATTTGTCACAGACCGCAGTTTCGCACAGATACTGCCGCCCATATTATATATTCGAAGTGATTCTTATCCATTTCGCTTTTCTGGATGTTAGTCATCCAATACCAATTCGAATATCTGCGTCCGTCTCGGACAGATATCCATCGCAACTAATTAATCAGTTATTTTTACAAAAACAAAGCAATCTGCTGTCTGTTATGATATTATAATAGTATGGAGACAGTTCCTGTGCCGCTGGCTCGGAATCCAAGAAAAAGCTGTCCGGTCGGTCCCGACCGAAATCGTGGAACTGGAAACCCGACATATGTATGAGGATTTTCTCTACGAAATGGAGAACGGGAATTGGTATCATTTTGAGTTTGAAAGCGATTCTCTTACCGTCGATGATATGAAACGTTTTCGTGAATACGAGGCATCTACAGCAAGACGGATAAATGCGCCGGTAATCACTTACGTTATATGCTCTTCCAAAGTTAAGAAAATTCGCAGCAGCATATCCGAAGGCATCAATACATACCGGGTAAGAGTTATCCGACTGAAGGATAATGATCCAGGTAAGATCCTCTCGCAGCTCGAGCAAAAAACATCAACCGGGTTGCAACGGGAAGACATTATACCTTTGCTGCTCTCACCGCTCATGGCAGAGAAGCCGGAACAGAAAAACCGTATTATGGACGGTATCCATATATTGAAAAAAGCGGAAAGCTCATTCAGCAGAAGAGAAGTTCAAAAAATGGAAGCCATTCTGTACGCTTTCGCAGTAAAATTCTTAAATAATGAAGATTTGACAGTTGTAAAGAAGGCGAGCGTATCGGGCGTAAAGAAGGTGAACGCATCGGTCAAAAGGAAGCTTCTGAACGCTACAGCAGGCTGATCCTTCTCCTCAGCAAAGAAAAGAAAGACGATCTGATCATTAAAATTGCATCTGACCCGGAATACCGGGAAGAAATGTATAAAAAATATGGCATCTAATTTTTTCGAGAGATACCAAAGGCGCAGCCCGCGTATGGACTGCGCCTCTATGCTTTTCATAAAATGCTTTCTATCAATTCGATTATATGTTATTGTCCCCCACACTCCCTGAGCGTCCGGTATACCCGCGACACCGGCAGCCCTACCACGTTATAATAATCTCCGTCAATCCGGTCGATATATGCAGCGAACCTTCCCTGTATGCCATAAGCGCCTGCCTTATCCAGCGGGTCTTTCGTCGCCACATAGACGCGTATTTCGTCTTCCGTCATGGCATTGACATACACTTTCGTTCCCACCGGATAATTGATCACAGTTTTCTCGCCGTCCGGCCCGAAATCAAGAACAGCCACGCCGGTATACACCCAGTGTTCCCGTCCCTGCAGGCGTGTGAGCATACGGACAGCATCTTCTTCATCCGACGGTTTCCCCAGTATTTCATCGTCCAGTACAACTATAGTATCTGCGCCGATGATGACGGTATCTTCAATATCCCCCTCAAGTTCTGAAGCTACATTCTCTGCTTTCATGAGCGAAAGTTCTTTTACGATTTCTTCAGGTATACTGCTCTTATATATCTCTTCTTTATCACTGACTCTGACCTCAAACTCCACGCCGATCTGTGAGAGAAGTTCTCTCCTTCGCGGAGAAGCCGAGCCGAGAATGATACGTTTCTTCATATTGATTTGCTCTCCTTTTTCTCCAGCGTTTCACCGCTGTTTTTTTATCTCAATCTGGCAGCTGTGCTGCGACAGGCTGTTTCTTCCCATACTTTTTGAAAATATGTCTCAGCATCACAACTGCACAGATGCTCAGGATCAGTTCCGCCGCAAACTGCGCATAGGCAAGTCCGTAGAGCGGGAACAGACGGTTCAGTATGATCAATGCGGGAATCTCCAGCACGACTTTTCTCATAATAGCGAATACAAGCGCATATCTTCCCAGTCCAAGTGCCTGAAAAACACCGACCGCCAGGAAGTCAACACTGAGGAATACAATACCCAGACAGAACCCTCTCAGGAACGCCGAACCGTACGCTATGATCGTCTCATTCTTCATAAACAGCCCAATGAGCGCATCCGCTCCTGCATAGTATCCGATCGTCACCACCGCCAGTACCGGCACGATAAGTTTCAGGGCAAACAGGATCGTATCTTTCATCCTTCGGATCTTCCCCGCGGCAAATGTATAACTTATCAGCGGCATGATGCCCTGGGAGAACCCCAGCGCCACCTGCATAGGCACCATATAGATCTTGTACGTGATCCCCATCGCCGCAACCGCATCAGCCCCATATACGGAAGTAAAGTTGTTGAGGATCGTCATTCCCGTCACATTCAGGAGATTCTGGATTGAAGCCGGAATGCCGACGCCGCACACTTCAATGATGATCCTCTTTTTCAGACGGAACTTCCTCAGATCGATACAGACAAATGTATTTCCGCGTTTCACATAGAGAAGTACGAAGAAATACAGGCACGCCACACAGTTAGAGAGAAATGTGGCAAGACCGGCCCCTGCTGCCCCCATGTTCAGTCCCCACGGAAGTATGAAGACCGGGTCTAAGATAATATTGAGCAGGCATCCGCTCATCGTTCCGATACTGGCATGAAGGGCCGCTC
>ERZ1643250.2811-NODE-2811-length-12612-cov-11.293541_pt1 | contig 12612 bp, 15 predicted proteins | sample MGYA00579262_ERZ1643250 | MGnify/ENA primary metagenome ERZ1643250 (study PRJEB29033, sample SAMEA4952265) | chicken gut metagenome | biome: Broiler Chicken; feature: Gastrointestinal Tract; material: Caecum | place: Ireland | collected 2018 | study: Broiler...
TGTTTCTCGGCTCCGCATTTATTGCTGTCAACAATGTGCTGCTGTGGAGCTACGGCGTTTCTCAGCTTTGCCGCGATACCACTCCGACTCAGAAAATTCGCAATGCAGTGCTTAATCCGGGAGTGGTTTCTGTTGCAATTGCGCTGATTTTTTTCCTAACGTCGTTTGAGTTGCCAACCATCCCTGCAACTTGCATTTCCTATCTTGCATCGCTCAATACACCAGTTGCTATGATCATTCTGGGCGCATTTCTTGCTCAATGTGATCTGCGCTCCTGTTTTCAGGATAAACAAGTGTATTTTGTCACTGCACTGCGCTTGCTCATTCTGCCGCTGATCACGATGGCGTTTTTCCTGCTGCTGCCGCTTGACAGCATCTTGCGCAACGCAATGCTGATCAGCGCGGCGGCGCCGGTTGCCATGGTCTGTTCCATGTTCGGTCAAGTATACGGAACAGATTATCTGTTTTCTACGCGCACGGTGGCTGTTTCCACGATTTTCTCCTCGCTAACCATTCCCTTCATAATTGCGCTGAGCAGTTTGTTCGGAGGCTGAAACTGCATATTTCAAGTTATCGCCAGCGCATTTACGAGTATATATACACCCGCTATTAGGGTGTCGCATCAGAGTTGCTCTCTATTTGTAAGAATTATAAACTTGCAAAAGCATATCCTTATTGAAAAGCGTAAGGGGGAAATTACTCTGCTGTCTATAGAAATCTTTACAGGATCACTGGTTAGGTTGACCCCATTGCATTTTATGCTTTAGGTAAGTTATAAGTAATCGTTAAGGTCATGGAGCTTTACTATATTTTTATAGCATTAACACACCTATCTTTTATGTCGAAGGATAGGTGTTTGTTTTTATATAGACAGCAACAGCCGACAGAGATCTGGATGGCTGCTCTTCGCGATTTTCCCCGCGCAATCGGCACTGCTGAGAATTCAGCATGCGTGTCTGTGGCTGTTTTAACGGCATGGCATCGGCAGCGATACCACATGGAACATTCTTCATGTGAACGCTGTTTGCAGGCGTTGAAAGATGAGATGCCACCCCCACACGAAGGCTCTGAGTAATGCTCCTCACTGCTTTCGTTTTCCTCGCAGAACGTTGTTCCCACACCCGAAAACACGTCCAACTTAACCCAGTGTCATTTTAGCACGCCGGAAACAGGAGGTTTCCATGAATATAAAAGATTCTGTCGGTACTGTGTTTGCGCACGCCTGTCAGGATCGGTTGTCGTCCAGCATTGGCAAGGGCATCAGTAAGCATGAAATGCGTCAAGAAGCAATTGCTTCAGGCAGCGAACGGCATTCCAGTGGGCTGCTGCATGCTGATACGGTCATCGACAAAAATGTGTTTTAATGCCGAAGAATGCATACAGATGATAGAACCATGTTTTGATATATCAGTAAAAATGGGGCATAATAAAACGAATAAATATTCGATATTTGAAAGAGGCTGAACTGATATGAATGCCGTCATTTACGCCCGCTACTCGCCAGACAACCAATGTGAAGAAAGCATCGAAGGGCAGATCCGGGAATGTCAAAGCTATGCCAAGAAGCATACTTATTGACAGGCAAACTGTTTTGTGGTTTGTGCGGTAAGCCAATGGTCGGAGAAAATGGTCGAAGTTACACAGGGGTCAAGTATTATTATTACAAGTGCAGTGCCACTAAACGTAAACAGGGCTGTACGAAAAAAACGATTCGCAAGCATTTGATCTAAGATTTGGTGGTTAAACATATGATGCGGTTGCTATGGAGTGATGCGATGATCAAGCATATCGCGGATCTGATGATAAGAGTAAACAGCAAGGACAGTGCGCTTTTACCCAAGGTGTCCGCACAATTAACGGACATACAGAAACGGTTTACAAATCTGTTAAAGGCGGTGGAAGCAGGGATTTTTAACGATACCACACAGCAGCGCATGACAGAATTAGAACAGCAAAGACAGCAGCTAAAAATTGAAATTGCAAAAGAGAATATGAAAAAAACAAGAGTATCGCGCGAGGACGTGATTGAATGGTTGCTCCGTTTCCGCGATTTGGATATGAAAAAGGAAAACCATCGGTGCATTTTGAATGATTCGTTTTTGAATACGGCATATGTGTATGACGATAAAATCGCCCTCATGTTTAACTATCGAGAAGGCACAGAAACCATTTCACTTGCGCCGGTGGAAGGTTCGGATTTGTTGTTTTTCTGGAGCAATGATGTGAATAGCAAAAAGGGCATACCAAATGGTATGCCCTTTTTGCAGTTACGACTCTTCATCGGATTTGCAATCGTTTTGCGCTGAGTCAGGAGATAGACCGCAAAGGTCTTCCAGAATATCCGGCAGCAAAATACGTGCAATGGAACGAAGTACCGAGTCCGGAACATTGTCCGGAAAAGAGTCAGAATTGGGTTTCATAACAATCCCTCGATCATCACCGAGGTGCGGGATAAACAATAGTGTAAGTCCGTTAAAAAGTCAAGTATAAGTCCGTAAATGATAGATCGGTCCGCACCTGTCCCCGCTCTGAGATTGTTATATTATTGGGTTTAGTTCCAAGATATTTTATTTCGTTCGTTTTGGCTATTATAAAACGCTCTTTTGCCCACTGTCAAATCTCAGAACAAAAAGACCTGCAATATCCGTCACCTCGGATATTGCGGGTCTTGGGCTATTTGTGGTGGGGTAAGTTCAGATCATTTCGTCGGTGTCTAACAGCTTAAAGCGGCCGATTTTTATATAGTGACGTTTGTTTCAAAAAAATGTGTGAGATTTGACAGAAGCAAAAAGGTGGTGTTATACTGGCACCATAAAGAAAACGAACGAAATAATCTGAATTAAGAACTGAAACTTTTATCCGCACAATAACGATGTTATTGTGCGGATTTTTTGTATATTATGTATGCTTTATGAAGTAAGGGGTGAAAAAGGTGAGAACAAAAAATGTTTTGAAAGATCAGAATAATTTTCTATGGAGATGGATTTGGTTCAGAGATGGGCCACAGAAGGATCCGAATGGCATGGGCGGATCAAAGCAGGAAAATAAATTACAAACCATAGGTGAATCATTCATACAAGTGCAATGTAATCAACAAAACACATGCCAAAATTGTATCGGAAAGCTGTCAATGAATGACATACTTCCGCAGTACTGGTTATTTGACCGCCGAAAAGAACGGCGTAAAATAACCAGTACGACCGTTGTTATAACGGTTTCCACCCAGTGGGCTGGAGCAGGAAAGACTATACCAAACGGAACAATTTCGTTTGACAGGGTCTGAATCTGACGCCCACGCCGTCTTATCCCCGCAATCGGCATCACTGCAACAGCAGCGTACATGCCGGTAAGTTTGTTTGAACAGCAAGGGTGTCGGCAGTAATACCATAGGGACAGGTTCCTGTGAAAACTGTTTGCAGGCACACGAATGTGTGAGATACCCACAAGAATATAGTCATTCGGAGGAGAATATGAACATTTTTGAAAAGGTAGGAACGCCTTTTGCCAGAGCGTGTGAGAATAAAATGTACGAAAAAATTGCGAAAGGCGTTTCCAAGCATGAGGAGCGTGCGAAGAAGATACAGAGCGGAAACATGCGGAAATCGAGTGATCTGCTGCATAGTGATAACACGATCAACGGTTATTGTGGCGTTATTACACGCTATGCGCAATGGATGGCAGAGAATCATCCGGAATGTCGTCGTTTGGTTGTGGCACATAAGCGTCATTATGATCGTGAGTATATTCAGGAACAAATCGACGCAGGCAAGAAACCTGCAACAATCAAGAATTATACAGCTGCACTGGCCTTTCTACACAAATGTCCGATGAACAAGGTACATAATTGCCGCCCTGTCGTAAAGACACAACAGGCGACTCGCAGCCGTGGTTATTCGCTAGAAAAGTACCAAAACCAGCTTGCATATCGTCGGCAGCAAGAGCAAACGAGAGTGGCGGATATCATGGAAATCTGCCGTATGACAGGTGTGCGAAGAGATGAGGCAAAGCAACTACGGCCTTCTAACTTTGTTTTTGACGGCAAACAGGTGGTTTGCCATCTTTCAGGAAACAACAATGTCAGCAACAAACTTGGTGCAGAAGCGACCGTATGGACCAAGGGCGGGCGAAAACGTACGATTGAAATTCTCCCTAAGTACACAGATAAATTGCGTAATATAATTGCACGTTATCAGGAAAATGAAAAAATCTGCTCGAAAATTCCGGAACGAATCGACATTCATGGAATTCGCAGTATGTATGCGTGTGAGATGTATAAAGCATGCGCTCGTCCGATTGAGCGCATACCCATCCGCGAGCGCACCATGGAAAATGGCAAAGATTGCCTGTCACGCTATCGCGATGCACAGGGTATGATTTGGGATCGCCGCGCTTTGCTGCGGGTATCAGCTTCGCTGGGTCATAGCCGCTCGTCAGTTGTCGTGGAGAATTATCTCTGGCGACTGCGGGAGTAAAACGTGGAAAACATAAAGTTTCATACTTAGAAACTTTATACAGATTCCTTGTAAAAACAATTCCCATCGATCGGAATGATCGATGGGAATATTTTTATTCTTCTGCATTATCTAATCCTTCAAAAAACGCATCATAACTGCAATTATAAATTTTGCGCAATTCAATAAGAACGCTGGCACGGATATTCAGCTCTCCAGCTTCATATTTGGCATAGGTGGTTCGGCCAATGTCGCAACCACGACGCTGCAGCTCCGCACATAGCTTTTCTTGTGATAAGCCACTATCATTTCTCAAACTGCGTAAGTTATCCCCCATATTTCGGTCGCGTCGAATTTTCTGTTCCACTTGCCTCACCTCGCATACGATTGACCAGTATTGGTTGCAGGATATTACTATCGTATGCTATACTAAAGACAAATATTGACCGCTATACTGGTCAACTTACAAGGTATGGAGTGGAAAAGGCAAGTGTGTGTTTGAGGATATCGTCGTTGATCGAATGCTATATTCCGAGATAGTATGATTCATTGGCTGACTTGATAATCAAGAAAAATGCATGTTTCCATTGAATGTTTGTGGGAAATTGACTTTTTCGGTGTAAATGGGGGAGAAAAATGGTAGTAGCCATTGTAGGTTCCAGAGGATTGTGTGTTACCGATTTAGAAAAATATCTGCCGGAAGGCGTAACAGAAATTGTGTCCGGTGGTGCCAAGGGAATAGATTGTTGTGCCCGAGAGTATGCACTGTCCCATGATATAAAACTGACTGAATATTTACCGGAATACAATAAGTATGGCAGATCAGCTCCGTTAAAACGGAATATTTCCATTATCAAGTCTGCGGATCTGGTTCTTGCTTTTTGGGACGGTTCTTCTCGTGGTACTAAATTTGTCATTGACCACTGCAAAAGACATGGAATTCCAGTAAAAATATTTGTCCCAACCGACCACATTTGATATTTTACTATAAATCCATTGTGCTGTGAATTTTATATCAGCATTTTTGACAGCACGGAAAAAATGCAATATAATAAAAGCGAACAAATATTCGATTTTGGAAGGAGCTGAACCCATATGAATGCCGTCATTTACGCTCGCTATTCCTCAGACAACCAACGTGAAGAAAGTATCGAAGGTCAGCTCCGGGAATGTCAAAGTTACGGCGAGAAGCATGGGTATAGTATTATCGAGCATTATATTGACCGTGCGATTTCTGCAAGGACGGATCAACGTCCAGATTTCCAGCGTATGATCGAGGACAGCGCACAAAGGCAGTTTTCTGTGGTGCTGGTATGGAAGTTTGACCGCTTTGCGCGTAACAAGTACGATTCGGTTCATTATAAGCGACAGTTACGCAAGAACGATGTTAGCGTTGTTTCAGTAGTCGAACCCATCCCGGATGGACCGGAAGGCAGCTTACTGGAAACGCTGCTTGAAGGCTTAAACGAATACTATTCGGCTGAACTTGCGGTGAAAGTCCGACGTGGCTTAACAGAAAATGCACTGAAATGCAAATATAACGGTGGAACAATCCCGTTTGGATATTATGTGGACGAAAATCAGTATTTTCAGATCGACCCAGTCACCGCATCGCTTGTCCGGGAGATCTATCAACGCTATGCAGAAGGCGAAACAATTCGTTCGATTCAGCAATCCATGAATGAGCGTGGTGTCACAACTCAGCAGGGTAAGCCGTTCTCCCCGAATAGTTTCAGTGTCATGCTCAAAAACCGGCGATATCTGGGCGAATATCGATACAGCACCACCGTGCAGCCGGGAGGTATGCCACAGATTGTCTCAGAAGGTCTGTTTGAGCAGGTACAACAGCGGATAGCGCGCAATCGGCGTGCGCCTGCATGTGCTAAAGCGACGGAAGCATACTTATTAACGGGTAAGCTGTTTTGCGGATTGTGCGGTAAACCGATGGTTGGAGAAAATGGTCGTAGCCATACAGGGATCAAGCATTATTATTACAAATGCGGTGCGGCTAAGCGCAAACAGGGCTGCACGAAAAAGGCGATTCGCAAGCATTTGATCGAAGATTTGGTAGTCAAACATATGGTGCGGTTGCTATGGAGTGACGCGATGGTCGAGCGAATCGCAGATCTGGTGGTGGCAGAAAGCAGCAAGGATAGTGCACTCCTGCCGAAGCTGTCCGCGCAACTTGCGGACATACAGAAACGGCTGGCCAATCTGTTAAAGGCGGTGGAAGCGGGAATCTTTAATGATACCACACAGCAGCGCATGACAGAATTAGAGCAGCAGAAACAGAAGTTGGAGATCGAAATTGCAAAAGAAAAGCTAAAAAAACCAAACGTATCGCGCGAAGATATAGCCGGTTGGCTGTGCCATTTTCGCGAACTGGATGTGAAAAAGGAAAAACATCGCCGCATTCTGATTGATTCTTTTGTCAACGCGGTATATGTGTATGATGATAAAATTACCCTGACGTTTAACTATCGAGAGGGCACAGAAACCATTTCGCTTGCGCAGGTGGAAAGTTCGGATTTGTGTTGTGATGCTCCACCACCCAAATCCTGTACAGCCATCAGGCTGTGCAGGATTTTTTTGTTTTACAGCGGAAAGTTCATAAATCCTTCAATTATTTTGCGCGGCACGTGATATACTGAGAACCAGTAAGCAAAGGGAAGGGATGCGCATGAAAACGCTGTATTACGGCGGCCCAATCCGTACGATGGAAACAGATGCCCCGGCCGGGGCGCTGCTGGTGGAAAACGGTGTGATCGCGGCTGTGGGCGATCTGGAGACACTGCGGGCGCGGGCGGGAAACGCAGCGGAGATCGACCTGGAGGGGCGGACGCTGCTGCCTGGGTTTATCGACGCGCACAGCCACTTTTCCGGCGCGGCGTATGCACTGCTGCAGGCGCCGCTCGGAGAAGAAACCGACTTTGCCGGCATCGCGCAGGCGCTCACTCGCTTTATTGCGGATAACCGTGTGCCGCAGGGGACATGGGTGGTCGGCAAGGGTTATGACCAAACCGCGCTCGCTGAGCAGCGCCATCCGGCGCGCGCCCTGCTCGACCGCGTTTCCGCGTCGCATCCCATTATGATCGTGCATCAGTCCGGACATATGGGTGTGTTTAATACGTGTGCGCTCGAGCTGCTCGGCGTAACGCCGGATACTCTCGCTCCGGCGGGCGGCGCGATCGGCAAAGAAGGTGGCGTGCTGACCGGCTACATGGAGGAAAACGCTTTCCTGTACTACCAGCAGCAGGTGCCTGCCCCCGATCTGGCCGACCTGCTGGACGCCTGCCGCCGCACGCAGCAGATGTACGCCTCCCATGGTGTGACGACTGTGCAGGAGGGCATGCTGCCGGAAAGCCTGTTCCCGCTGTACCGGGAGCTGCTGGCACGCAATATGCTGGAGCTGGATGTGGTCGCCTATCCGGGCGTGGATGCGCTGGATACGGCCTGTGATGTCTTTCCCGGATCGGTGCGGCGGTATGACCGCCACTTTAAGCTGGGCGGCTGCAAGATGTTTCTGGATGGATCCCCGCAGGGACGTACCGCATGGATGCGCACGCCCTATCAGGGGACGGAGGACGGTTACTGCGGCTATGGCACGATGACCGACAGCGCACTGCGCGAAGCGCTGCTGCATGCGTACCGCAGCGGCATGCAGCCGATCGCGCACTGTAACGGGGACGCAGCTGCGGCGCAGTACCTGTCCGCGGTCGCGGTGATCGAGCGGGCACACCCGGATTTCCGGGATCTGCGGCCGGTGATGATCCATGCGCAGCTGCTGGATATCGACCAGATGGACAAGGCTGAACAGCTGGGGATCATTCCGTCATTTTTCATCGCGCATGTATACCACTGGGGAGACACGCACATCCGGAATTTTGGTCTGGAACGAGCATCGCGCATCAGTGCGGCGCATGCGGCGCTTGACCGGGGCATCCGGTTCACTTTCCATCAGGACACGCCCGTCCTGCCGCCGGATATGCTGGAAACCGTCTGGTGCGCAGTGTGCCGCTTGACCAAGGGCGGTGTGACGCTGGGCGCAGACCAGCGTATCCCGGCGGAGGCTGCGCTGCGCGCAGTGACCGTGAACGCCGCGCACCAGTATTTTGAGGAGGCGCGCCGCGGCTCGCTCCGTCCGGGCAAGGCGGCCGATTTGGTGCTGCTGGACGCCGACCCGCTCGCCGTGCCGCCCGAAAAGCTGCGCGATATCCGCGTGCTGGAGACCATTAAGGCAGGAGAAACGGTCTGGCGGGCGTAAAACGGCGGTACCATTTGGGATAAAAGAGGGATATCTGCATGGCGGGTATCCTTCTTTTTGCGTGACGGTAGATAAAAGTGAAGTATTTATCACTTTTGCTGTTGACAGCAAATGAGTGAAGTGATATATTTATAACACAGAGAGTTATAAATATATCACTTGGAGGCGCGATACCATGAAAGAAACAATCAGCCTGCGGGCTATGATGTTTGTACAGGCGGCAGTCGCCCTGCTGATCCCGGTTTACTATTTTGTGATGGTGACATATCGTTTGCGCTCCAATGTGCCGCTTTTTCTGGCGATCGTCCTGCTGCTTGTGATTGGGCGGTTGAAAAAACGGACGGAGGCGGCCGACGAGTATGCAAAGCAGACGCTGCGGATTGCGGATTCGATCTGCTTCCGTCTTGCGGTCGTTCTGATGGGCGTGATCCTGCTCCCGCTCCTGTTTATGGACGGCAGTCCGGAATGGCTTGCCGGCGGGCTGCTGACCATGGGGATCTTCCTGCTGATCCTGATCCGCGCCTGCGTTTTCGCATGGATCGACCGGTGCGGCATGGTGTGACGATATGCTGCAGACCAGAATAAAGGAATACCGTGAACAGCGGGGCATGAAACAGAGTGAGCTGGCTGCGCTGGTCGGCGTGCGTCGGGAAACAATCGTGCATCTGGAAAACGGTAGATATAACCCCTCGCTCAAGCTTGCCATGGACATCGCAAAGGTGTTCCATACAACGGTTGAGGAATTGTTTGCGTTTACGGATTAGCATCGGGGAAGGCTGATAGGAACGAAATCCCCCTTGCTTTTCGCGCGCCGTCTGCGGTATACTGAAAAGCGAACGGAGGCGCCATGATGACGATCGCATATCAGGATATCGTGCTGCTGAACGCCGCGCTGCGTGCGCGTAATTTGCGCTACCGCGTGAGCTGGCAGGATGCATCCACCGCCTGTGTCGAGCCGCCGGGCGAATGCTGCCTGACGGACGAACTAAAGCGGCAGGCTTACGACTGCATCGAGCAGTGGTTCGCGGAACGCGGCGCACGTGTCGTGTGGAGTGTGGACGGACTGTATTTTTCGCTCGCGCCACGTGCCTGACAAAAAAACATACTGCACAGAGAAAACGCCTTTTTGCGCGAGCGGGCGTTTTTCTTTGTCCCAAACCAAAGGAGAAATACATCTATGAACATCACCAAGGGCGACGTGCTCGAGCTGCGCCGCCGTCTCAAAAAGACTGAATGCACCTTCGGCAACCTGTGCGGCTGCTATGTCAACAGCGGCAAGCAGGTGGTTGTCAAATTCAGCGAGCCGTTTTCCGAGCTGGAGGAGGACGAGTTCTACAAATACCTCGAGATCGCGAAAAAGACCCTGTCCGGCACGCTGGGCAGCAACCTGCTCGAGCTGGAGTTCGACCGCAACGAAGCGGCGGAGGAGCGGCAGAAGTACCTGCTGCTGCTGAAATCCAGCAAGCTGACAAACGAAGAGCTGCTCGACCGCCTGTATGAGCAGGTCATCGAGCAGTACGCCTATCCGGGCAACTATCTGATCCTGGTTTGCCACGATATTTACGATGTGCCGTCCAAGGCGACCTCAGGTGAGGAGCAGGAGGAGTCCGAGGAGATCTACGAGTACATCCTGTGCGCAGTCTGCCCGGTCGAGCTGGCCAAGCCCGCGCTCGGCTACCGCGAGGACGAAAACCGTATCGGCGCGCGCGAGCGCGACTGGGTGGTTGGCCTGCCCGACCTCGGCTTTGTCTATCCGGCGTTCAGTAACCGTGGCAGCGATGTGAACGCGGTGATGTACTACGTCAAGACCGGCAAAAGCTCGCATCCGGAGTTTATCGAAAACGTGCTGGGCTGCGTATCCCAGCGCACTGCGGCGGAGGACAAGCAGGCGTTCGAGAGCGTGGTCAAAAACGCGTTCGGCGAGGACGAAGAGCAGGCGGACGCGGCGTTTTTCAAGATCCAGAAGACCATCAGCGGCATGGTGGCCGAGCGGGAGGAGGACGAGTCCCAGCCGCCGGTCAGCCTGACCGCCGAGACGCTGGCCGACCTCGCGGCGGAGGCCGAGGTGCCGGAGAGCGTGCGTGAGCAGATCGGCAAGTCCTATGCACATGTGTTCGGCGAAATGCCGCCCGCGGCGCACAATGTGCTGGACAACAAGCTGGTCGAGGAGGGCACGCGCCGCGCGCATACCGCCCAGCTTGAGCAGAAGGTTGCCGCCCTGCAGCAGGAGCTTGCCGCGCAGGCAGCCGGGCGCGCAGGGGAGGATGACAGCGCGCCGTGGGCGGAGGACGTTGCTGCGCCGATCGAGCTGCGCGTACCCGAAAGCAAGGCGGAGCGCATCCACACCGGCATGGTGGACGGGCAGAAATGCCTGCTCATCCCGCTGGACGAGGGCGAATCCGCGCGTATCAACGGCAAAGAGACGCCACTGTAAAAAGAAAAGCCGTGGAACTGCTCGGGCAGTTCCGCGGCTTTATGCAGTTTATGCATCATTTACAAGCTGATCCAATTCGGCCTGCGCATCCTGCGTTGCTGTTTGGCAGGCGGCCTGCATATCATACAGACGGCGCAGGACATCACCGATCCGGTCAGCGGTGTTCTGCACCTGTGCTTCCGATTGCTGGATGCGGTCAAGCACCATCCAGTCGACAAACAGGCCGTCAAAAAAGTAATCCGCAAAGCGCAGGAAACCATCCACCTGTGCCTGTATATCCGCGTGGATGGTCACGTCGCTCAGCTCGGTGCGGAAGCGGCTGAGTTGGATCTGCAATGTTTCGATCTGGTCCTGTGCGCTGTCCAGATGGCTGTGCTTGGCAAGGTCGGCAACCAGCCCGCCGCCGAGCAGATCGAACGTACCCCAGCTGCCGGCACTGTGCAGGCTCGAAAGAATGCTGTCCGCCGTGCCGCGGGCGGAGAGGCCGGCCTCGATCGCCTCCCCGATCTCGCGCTCCTGCGCCTGTTGGCTGGCAATCTCCTGCTCCAGCTGCAGGATGCGTTCAGCCTGCGCGTCTCCCTTCTTTTTCAGCGACTCACGCTTGGCCGCGAGCGCCTGCTCGTATTGCTGTTCGCAGTCCCGGAGCGTGTCCAGCTCGCGTTCATACCGGGCAATGTCCTGCCGTACCGCTTCCAGTTCACGCACCACGCTGTCGTGCTTGGCCGCAGCGGCATGCGCTTCCTGCTGCTCTTTGTCGAGCTGTGCGTCTTTGCTGCCAAGTACAGTGTAGAACAATGCGGTGAGGCTACGCCCCTCCAACCGGTCCACATCCTTCTGCTCGGCGGCGCGCACGGCTTCGAGTTCACGCTCGCGCGTCTCCAGGTCACTGAGGCGGGTGCGCAGTGAATCCAGCATAGCGTGCAGCTGCTTTTTTCGCGCAGTCTGTGCGCGCAGTGTGTGCAGTTCGCTGTCAAAGTTTGTCATGATCGATCCCTCCGGTCCCTGTCCTGATAAAACTATTATAGCATGACAGGCGCGGCTTTTCGAGGTTTTACACAAAAGAGCGGCGAAAACTGCGCGGGAAAACGTAAATTTTCATGTTTTCGGCCGTATAGCGTTGAAAACGGGGGATAAAGTGTGCTATACTACCAATATCTGAAATTCTTTGGAGCGTAATAAAATGGCTTATGAAAAGAACAGGCGCCGTCCCCCGCGGGAGGACGACGGCACGCTGATCGAGGGCCGCAACGCAGTGCTCGAGACCCTGCGCGCGGGCCGGGCGGTAGACAAGGTCTTTGTGGCCGACGGCGCGCGCATTGGCGACGTAGCCGCAGAGGCGCGCCGCTGCGGGGTGCCCGTAGTCACCTGCGACCGCCGCAAGATCGACCATATGAGCCCGACGGGCAATCATCAGGGCGTGATCGCGCAGGCGGCTGCGCAGGAATACGTCTCGCTGGAGGATA
>ERZ1643250.2814-NODE-2814-length-12608-cov-7.460527_pt1 | contig 12608 bp, 12 predicted proteins | sample MGYA00579262_ERZ1643250 | MGnify/ENA primary metagenome ERZ1643250 (study PRJEB29033, sample SAMEA4952265) | chicken gut metagenome | biome: Broiler Chicken; feature: Gastrointestinal Tract; material: Caecum | place: Ireland | collected 2018 | study: Broiler...
GCCGGTCATAAACTCTTCGATTACCATCTCATTTCCGGCGGAGCCGAATTTCTTATCCAGCATGATGGTCTTTACGCCCTCTTCCGCTTCCTGAAGATTTTTGCAGATAAGGACGCCTTTTCCAAGGGCAAGTCCGTCAGCCTTAAGTACGATAGGGAATCTGGCCGTCTTCAGATATTCCAGTGCTTTGTCCGCGTCTGTAAAGTTTTCATATGCAGCTGTGGGAATATTATATTTCTTCATCAAATCTTTGGAAAATGCTTTGGAGCCTTCCAGGATCGCCGCATTTTTCCTCGGGCCGAAAGTGCGGATCCCTGCCTCTTCCAGAACGTCGACAAGACCGCCTACCAGCGGATCGTCCATGCCCACAATGCACAGATCGATCTCTTTATCCTTTGCAAAAGCTGCCAGTTTGTCAAACTCCATCGCCCCGATATCCACGCACTCTGCGTACTCTGCAATTCCCGCATTGCCCGGCGCGCAGTAAATCTTGTCCGCCCTGGGGCTTTTTGCCACGCTTGCCGCAATGGCATGCTCTCTTCCGCCGCTTCCAACTATCAGTACCTTCATAAAGCATCCTCCTCTTCAATAATCGTCCGGTTTTCCACAACCTGTACTTTCCCATTTGCGATCAGGTCAATGGCTCTTGGAAGAATCTTCCACTCAGCCTGCTCCATGACACGCCTCTGCAGGATCTCCGGCGTATCCCCCTGCTGCACTTCCACAGCTTTCTGCAAAATGATGGGGCCGGTATCTGTTCCCTCATCTACAAAATGTACTGTTGCTCCCACTACTTTTACTCCCCGGGCAAGAGCCGCTTCGTGGACTTTCAGGCCATAGTAGCCTTTGCCGCAGAAGGAGGGGATCAGAGACGGATGAATATTGATCATCCGGTTGCGGTAGCGTTCGATCATGGCCGGCGGGATCACTACAAGAAATCCCGCCAGGACAACCAGATCCGGTGAAAATGCCTCCACAGTTTCCAGAAGCTTTTCATTAAATTCCCTCCGGGAAGCATAATCTTTCGGGGAAACGCATCTGCCCGGAATGCCGTTCTCCTCCGCCCGTTTCAGAGCATACGCATTTTTGTTATTGCTGATCACTCCCGCGATCTCTGCGTTCGTAATCTGTCCGTTTTTGATACTGTCTATAATGGCCTGAAGGTTTGTGCCGCCTCCTGATACCATCACGACCATTTTCATCGGGGCATCCTGTCTCAGCATAAGTCCACGCCCTTTTCTCCGGCTTCAATCTGTCCCACCACATAGGGAGACTCACCGGCAGCGCGGACAGCTTCCACTGTTCTGTCCACATCCGCTTCGTCTACAGCCAATACCATGCCCAGGCCCATGTTGTATGTATTGTACATCATATGCTCTTCGATATTTCCTTCTTCAGCAAGCATATCAAAGACAGGCGGCACCGGATAGCTGTCTTTGCGTATTACAGCCCTTGTGCCTTCCTTCAGCATACGGGGTACATTTTCATAAAAACCGCCGCCTGTAATATGGCTGCATGCCTTGACTGTAACCCCGGCCTCTTTTATGCTTTTCAGGGCTTTTACATAAATCTTTGTCGGGGCGAGAAGCGCCTCGCCCAGAGTACATCCAAGCTTATCATAATAAGTCTCAAGAGACTCTCTGCTCATGTCAAATACTTTTCTCACGAGAGAGAAACCATTGCTGTGGACACCGGAAGAAGCCATACCGATCAGCACGTCTCCGGGCTTTAAGTTTTCGCCTGTGATCATATCCTTTTTGTCGCAGACTCCCACGGCAAATCCTGCCAGATCATACTCATCCTCGTCCATCAGTCCGGGATGCTCCGCCGTCTCACCGCCGATCAGAGCTGCATCCGACTGAAGGCATCCTTCTGCCACGCCTTTTACGATCTCTGCGATCTTTTCAGGCTCGTTTTTCCCGCACGCAATATAGTCCAGGAAAAACAGCGGCTCACCGCCCGCGCATGCAATATCGTTCACACACATAGCCACCGCGTCAATACCGATCGTATCGTGCTTGTCCAGCACCATGGCCAGTTTTACCTTTGTGCCGCATCCGTCAGTCCCGGATAAGAGCACAGGCTCCTCCATCTCTTTGATCTTTGCCAGAGAAAAAGCGCCGGAAAACCCGCCCAGTCCTCCCAGGACCTCCGGGCGCATGGTCTTCTTTACATGCTCCTTCATAAGTTCCACCGATCTGTAGCCGGCCTCTATGTCAACACCTGCGTTTTTATAATCCATTGTGCTCTCTCCTTCTATTTTCCGCTGAGGTACTCCTCATATCCCACTTCTTTCAGCTTGTCCGCTTTCGCCTGCACCGTATCCTTCATCTCTGCGGAATATGCTTTCAGTTTTCCGAGAATCTCTTCATCGGACACTGCAAGGATCTTTGCCGCAAGGATAGCCGCGTTCATTCCGCCGTCAATGGCAACTGTGGCAACCGGGATTCCCGGCGGCATCTGTACGATCGAATAAAGTGCATCCATACCGTCCAGATTTTTCCCTGACATAGGCACTCCGATAACCGGCATGGGGAAAAGTGCGGCGCACATACCCGGAAGATGCGCAGCCATTCCCGCTCCCGCGATGATCACCTTGATCCCTCTGTCTTCCGCAGACTTCGCCCATTCAAAAAACACATCCGGCATGCGGTGCGCAGAGATGATCGTCATCTCATAGTCAATCCCGAATTTTTCAAGCATGGAAGCAGCCTTGCTCATCACTTTCAGATCTGAATCGCTGCCCATTACAATTCCTACTTTTGGCATTTTATGTCCTCCTCCAATGGTTCGTTTAAAACTTCTGTTCCCGGTAAGACAAACTTTCCGTCTTTTAATAGTATAATTGCTTTCCCTTCTTTTGTCACTACACTTATTTCTTCTAACTCATCATAAGGCAGGGTTATATCTGTATGACAGTGGAAATATGCTTTGTCCACGTCCTCCTTCCTCAGGATGGAGATGGAGTTGTCTTTCGCCACGATCTCCTTTCCGTTCGGATTGTACACACGGATGTCTTCACTCCAGGAATAGCACGTGTCTCCCACTGCAAAATGAGGGCCTGTTTTTTCTGCGATCAGGATAGGCATTTTATCTTCAATGCCGTATTTTCTTGCAGCTACATAGGCCGTCGTATTTGTTCCGATGGCGAACTCTCCGAGCGGCAGTGTGTCGTGATTTTTCAGCACATTGTCATAGATATATTTTCTGTTCTCTTCTTCGTTTTCAAAATTACCACAGATATAGTCTGCGATCCTGCCCTCTTTAAATGTAAGCTTCAGATCCCGGAACTGTAGTCCTTCCAGATAAACACTGCTTACGTGGAGCACGCCCTCGGTTCCTTCCAGCGCCGGAGATGTAAATACCTCACCCACCGGTATATTTACATCCGCAACACAGTTTTCAAACAGCGTTTCTTTCTCCGGGTCGTCCAGTTCTCTCAAGTTCACCCGGATATCTGTCTGGTTCTGTCCTTTTCCCCGTACCTGCACATAATCTCCCTGATCCAGAGCATCGATCAGGATCTGCTGGACTCTGGTATAAAGCGCTGCATCCAGAGTGTTGAGCCGGATTACCTCATTGAAAATTTGCGGATAGTTCTCTCCGATCTCAGGAACCGGCCAGGCAATGATCGTAAAGCTTCTCTCTCCCCCCTTAATATACCGGTTTGTAAGCTGTCCCGAGCGGCTGTCGTATTCCAGGGCAAGCTTTCTCTGAGCCTCGCTGTACACCGGAGCCGCCTCATTTGCTTCCGGGGAAAAAGGCTTTTCGCCAAAAGTCTCCATTACAGCCGGACCGGCAAATCCTGCAGCCAGTTCTTTATTTTTTTCATATACTGTTTTCGCCACTTCCAGTCTCCGCTCAATGTAGCGTCTGTCCATAAACAGAGCCTGATCCTGGCGGTGGTCATACTCATACTGCTGGCTGGCAATGGCGCCGTGATAACCTATTTTGTACTGCTCCCGCTTTGTGATCACACTGGACGCAGCCCGGTATATAACCGGCTTAAGTCCCATTTTTCTGAAATTTTCTATGGCGATCCGGATAACCTTTTCAAATCCCAGCGTATATCGGATATTGACAGAAGATTTGATGGAAAGATCCTTACCGGTATTGATAAAGCCGATCCGGTATCCTTCCGTATAGACATCCGCCATCTTTTTCAGCGTATCTTCCGGCAGCGACCGCAGATGGCGCGCCGTTCCCAGCTCATTTTCCGTAATATACTCGCCAAAACGGTACAGGTAATCATCCGTCTCTAAATCCGCATGTTCAATAATATCTGCCGCAAAAGAGCACTCTGGATCGATCTGCTCCTCGATCCGGTCTGCCAGGAACACATCGCTGTAATCACTTGCATACCAGTAGAGGATATCCCGGATTTCTTTCGGTTCCGGCTCTTCGGTATTTTCAAAGCAGTTGTACACCTCGATAAAAAGTTCATACAGTATGGTCAGATAATCCATCCGGTTCTCAAAGGCATAGGGAATGCCGCTTCGTATCTCTGCGTAAAGCAGGCTTAGAAGCCGCCCTGTCTCCAGTCCCATTTCCTTTGCCGCGTAAGCAGGATTGGCGTAGCTCTTTTCATAATGTCCCTCCAGTACCGCGCTGTACAGGATTTCATTGAGGCTCTGCTTCTGTTTCAGGCTGTAGTGCTCCCAGCTCCTGTCTGCGATCTTCCGCCTGACATTTTCCAGCTCGAGAAGAAAGATAGAAGCATCCTGAAAATAAATCAGGTATTTCTCCGCAACCGTCTCCTCAGATGCCATTGCTCTCAGCCGGTTTACCGCAAGAGCGTGTCTCTCTCTGCACTGGTCATTTTTCTCTTTTAATCGTTCTTCTCTGCTCATCCTTTCATGCCTCCTATAAAGATTGCCAGAAATACAAGCAGCACAAGCGCATTTGCCGGCAGTCCGATTTTACATGTAAGATAACTCTTCTCCCGTTCCTTAAATCCGCGCACGGCAGAACGGATCCCGTAGATCAGCACGATCATTGCCGTCACCGCAGCGCCGCCCACAATGCCCGCGGCAAGCCCTCTGGTCAGGTATGCATATCCGATGCAGCCCACAAGAATGAGAAGGCCCGCTCCGGCACAGCAGCAGGAAACAACTCCCAGGCGCGACTGCCTAAAATGCGCCTGGCCGTATTTTCTGGCTCCCCGCTTTTTTCTCTCCTTTTCCCTGCGCTTCTTCTCAGCGCTTTTTTTGTCTCCGAACATGATATCTTCTCCTTATCACATTGCATATCACAAACAAAATATATCCAAGCACCCCGCCGATCGTATTCAGCAGGATATCATCCACATCAAAGCTCCCCACCCGCGTAAAAAGCTGAACGACTTCCACACAGAGGCTCAGGCCGAAACTGTAGAATAAGGTTTTGAAAAATCCCCTCCGGACCGCTGCCATGGAGATAAAAAATCCATACGGCACAAAAATAAGAATGTTCCCGAATAGATTAGCAAATACCGCAAACATTCCAAGCTGTTCCCTGTATGTAATAAAACGCCTGATCTCTTTAAATAATTCCAGATTATACCGGTATTCTTCCGCCATGCCTGTCCGTCCGTACCACTCGGCCAGGAACAGAAAGTATACCAGAAAAAATATATATAAAACAAACAGGACCTTTCCAAACGTCCTGATAATCCTTACACTTTTTCGACTCAAAATCTGTAGCTCCTCAAGACCGGAAGAAACAGGCTCTTTCAAAAGGGGACTGACCCCTTTTGAAAAGTGTCTGTCCCCCGTTAAAATGTAATATTCTTTTTATTTTTCAGCAAAGCTGCGCCGTTTACAATGGAAAGGATTCCTGCCGTCAGCCCCACAACCAAAATGACAATTCCGAGAACAAGACTTCCTGTTCCGCTTTTTTTCATAGCAAGATAAGCTTTTTCCATAAAATGCGCCTCCTTATCTGACACCATATGTTTCATAGTATGCATCAATCGCCGCTTTTAATGTATCATCTATGACAACTTTCCCGTGATACGGTTTATTGTAGAGATGCTCTACAACTTCATCCATTGTAACGATCGCCGCCGTTTCAAATCCATATAAGTCTCTGATCTCATCCAGCGCGCATTTTTCACCGCCTTTTCCTACTTCCATACGGTTCAGCGATACCATAAGGCCTGCGATCGTAACGTCGGCAGCGCCTCTCACCTTCGGCACAGTCTCCTCCATTGATTTGCCGGATGTGGTTACATCCTCGATCATGATCACACGGTCGCCGTCCTTTAATTTGCTTCCCAGGAAACTTCCTTTATCAGCGCCGTGGTCTTTTTCTTCCTTGCGGTCGGAGCAGTAGCGGACTTCTTTTCCGTACAGTTCACTGTACGCGATGGCCGTTACGACTCCGAGAGGAATTCCTTTGTACGCCGGCCCGAACAGCACGTCAAAATCATCCCCATATCTGTCATGGATTGCCTTTGCGTAATACTCCCCCAGTTTCTTTAACTGAGAGCCGGTCACATATGCTCCCGCGTTCATAAAGAACGGGGATTTTCTGCCGCTCTTTAACGTAAACTCACCAAACTTGAGCACGTCGCTGTCCACCATAAACTCGATAAATTCCTGTTTATACTGTTCCATATCTTTAAAACCTCCATATTTACAGGCTTTTTACGCCCTTACTTTCTATTTTCATCCTCTGGTAAAATCAGGAAAATGATTCCTTAAATTCTTTTCAATTCTATCATAACCACTGGAGATTTTCAATTCTGGAATTTGACCGGCAAAAAAGGGACTGCTGCATTTTGCGGCAATCCCTCTGAGATTTTTATATTTTTTTATTTATCAGAATATAAACCAGAAAAGCCAATACTATATCTACAGTTATCAGCATGAATACTTTTCCATTATTCATCTGGCCGTTCACGATCGGAAAGAAGTAAAATAAATCTTTCTCCTGTATGACCTGCATCTGACAGGCCGACCAGTACCCCAGCGCGGTCAGATACCCCGGGATTGTACTGTTTCCAAGCTGCGCCGCCACAAGCCCAATTAATCCCATAAATCCGGCATAGAGTATGGTAACTCCGGCGAAACTCCAAAACGGGAACCTGCAGCCCTGCACTTGCATAACACAGGCAAATATTATGATAAAAAACGCCGCCAGCAGCAGACTGCAGACAATACGAATAACAATAGTCTTCAAATACATCCAGGGCTTCGTGCAAACGATTTCTTTGAGGGCGGATACCATCTCCGGTCTGAGGATCGGTACAAAGAGAATGATTCCTGCGAAAGATACCGACTGTGCCAGACACTGAGCCGACTGTATATTATTTAAGTTGCTTATTCCACGGATGGCAGGAATAAGCAGCAGATAAGCAGCCGCCAGTATGATACTATTTCTGTAAACAATCGGGAAATCGATTCTTAAGAATTCTCCAATGCCTTTGCATGGTGTACTCATATTCCAATTTTCCTCCTCTTTTTTTCTCATATACGATCACAGACAACCATAGCAGCAGCACGGACATCAGCATGAGCAGACCGCGGTTCAGCCAGATAACAATAAGATTTTGCCTGATGATTTCAGAACCGCTCAGCAGATTATGACGTATCATCAGCGTATACCATTTTGTATCTCCTGATAACCCTGTAACCGCCGAATCCACAAACCACCAGACAAACTGAACAAGGACTGCCAGCGGTGTGGAAGTCAGAATTGTCAGAAATGTCCCCAGTGCCGTAACGATACTTGCGACAGGCAGCAGCCACCACAAAATATATTTTATAAATGCAAATACGTCTATTGCAATTCCCGTATCAGCGGAATATCTTAACAGAGGGATCAATGACTCAAAGCTCAGAAGAACCACTGGTATCATAACCGCTGTAAGTATAGCTGAAAACCGTGCAAGGACCAGTTTTGCCGTTTTCATCTGCCTGCTGTTGATCAGCTCATGCATACGGCTATGGCGGTCTTTCAGCCAGAAGGCCGCGGCAATAAAAACAGGGTATAACCCCAGCGCTCTTGTCATGTAATCGCAGAACAGCCTGGCAAAAGCGCCGCTGACTTTGTCGTCATTGATTGTTTTGTTATATTCTTCCAGCGCCTCGTCATAGGTCATCTCCACCTGTCCATAATACTCGGTCAGCATATCCATAGAATAATTGGAGCCGGCGCCGATAATGCTTTCTGCTTCCGACATAAGTTCCTTAAATCTTTCGTATGATACCTGTGATATAAAATGCTTTGTACCGTCGTCTGTATCTTCCGGGGCGTTGTTGTCTTCCCCTTCAAACGTAAAGCTGCCGTCTTCATATTGAACATCGGAATTTTCAAAGTGGATAATATTTCCGTTCACCGCAGGAAAATAGTCATCGGGGAGGTGATTTATCTCTTCTTCCGTCAATCCCGTTATTTCTTCAATAATACTTAAAATTTTACTCTGCTCTTCTTCGCTTAATACCACTTCTTTATAGTAGTTAAACGGATATGTTGCATATGAATTTTTTAAATACTCTATGATTAAGATATCCGTTCCCCCGCACATGATTTTCTCCGGTACTTCCTTTTTCCTGGAGCCATAGCTTCCGGCATTTTTCTGCGGTTTTTTCAGAACAGAACCTCCGGCAATTTCTGTATAAACAGAAGATTCCTCTCCCCGGGCAGCAGAGATCTCTTTCTCCGTCACTCCATAGAAACTGTTATGCCAGCTGAATAAAAGCAGCCCTAAAAAGAGGACATACACAAAACTGAAACATATTTTTCTTAATTCCTTTATAAACAGCACTTATCCCACCTCCCGCTTATAATCAGACAACAGATACATATAACTGTCCAGGACGGTCGCTTCGCAGGGAACGCTTTGTATTTGCGGCGGCTCGTCCGCCAGGAAACGGCAGGAGATGTCTTCCCCGTTTTGATGGACGCTGATAACAGGATATCTCTTTTTAAAACCGCTTAGTTCACTCTGCAAAAGTGTAGTGGTATATACTTTGTTTGCTCCGATTTTCAACAGTTCCGGCATATCGCCCGCAAAAATAACTTTACCGTCATACAGTACAGCTGTTTTTGAACAGGCTGCTTCAATATCTGCGGCAATATGGGTGGATAATAAAATAATGCGTTCTGCTGCCAGTTCACTCAGCAGGTTATAAAACCGCAGCCTTTCTTCCGGGTCAAGCCCGGCTGTAGGCTCATCAATGATCAGAACCTTCGGGTTATTTAACAAAGCCTGTGCGATCCCAAAACGGCGTTTCATGCCACCGGACAGATTTTTAAATTTTTTATTCCTTTGCTGCTCCAGATTTACCTGCTTCAGGACTTCCTTCACCCGGGTTTTCCGTTCCTGTTTTGGAAGTTCGGACAAAATACCCAGATAATCAAGAGCGGAACAGACGCTCATATTGGGATAAACAGAAAATCCCTGTGGAAGATAGCCTATTATTTTCCGGATTTCCTTTTTCTGTTTTATGTCAATCCCATTTATTTTTACTGTCCCTGAAGACGGTTCCGAAACAGTCGCAAGAATACGCATCAGCGTTGTTTTCCCGGCTCCGTTTTCTCCCAATAATCCATACAGGCCAACGGGAATATTCAGGTTTATGTTGTTCAGGACTTCCTGTTTCCCATATTTTTTATTCAGATTTTCGATGATAATTTCCATGAAAAAACCTCCTTACGATATTCTGTAAGGAGATTATTTCATAGAAAAGTCAATTTCCAGAAAAGTTCCGGACTATTTTTCGATTACCATTGTAACTGCCGCGCCGGAACCGGGTCTGTTTTTCAGGCGCAGGCTGCCGCCAAGTTTCCCGCAGAGAATTTTGCATATCGAAAGCCCGATTCCAAAGCTGCCCCCGTTTATCGGAGAGCTGTAATAAAATGATGTGGCTGCCTTTAATTCATCTTCCGTAAATCCATTGCCGTCATCCTGGACTGAAAACAAAATATTGTTTTTCTCTTCCGTCACTTCAATTTCAATTTTTTCGGCTGCAAACCGCAGCGCGTTATCAAAAATGTTTTCCAATATCTTTGACAGCATTTCTTCATCCGACACAATCTGTTTTGTCTCGGACAAATCCCGTATTTCCACCTGCTTCCCATACTGTTCTGCTAATATCTTAAAATCTTTTGAGATATTTGATATAAATTTTTTCAGATCGATCTTGCCATTTCTGATTTCTATATCTTCAATTTTTTGTATATCCTTTACGCACTCCACATATCTTTCCAGACGCTCCGCAGCCTGGGTCATATTTCGGACCGTCATTTTCAGCGTGTCTTGTGTTAATGTTTCTTTACTCAATGATTTATCTATATATTCAAGGTACCCTCTTATAACCGTGATCGGCGTCCTCAGATCATGGGAAACGGAAGCGGTCAAAGCCTTGCGCTCCTGCAGCATATCCCACATTTTGCGGTTACTTTTACAGACCTCGCTTCTCATCTGCTCAAACAAATCACATAATTTTCCAAGTTCATCATCCGATTTATAGAGGATCTGAAAGTCCAGATCCTGAGCAGAGATGTGGGCCATCCCGTTTTTCAGAACTTTTATGGGAGTCTGCAGTTTCCATCTGTAATATACTTTTGCAACGGCGATTGAGCCGATTACAACATACAACAGCGGCAGAATAATCATCAGCGCGGTGGCAGCCCAATAAAAAAGCTGATTTTGATCCGTCAGGTCTCCATAGCTGTATTTCCCGGGATGAATGCGGAAGCCGTTTGCAATCTCCGGGCTGCTTTCTACCGTATAGTCTGTAACGGTAATCGGTCTGGTGTCCAATATTTCCTGACGGATATCAGAGGCCGTTAATATTGTTGCTATGGATAAGATGCCGACAATACTCAGACTGATAACAGATACAAATAACAGGGTTTTTCTTAAAGACATATTTTTAAATTTCCGTTTCAGTTTATCCATTTGTAACCCACTCCCCAAACAGTGGAAATATATGTTTTTTCTGTATATTCCGCAAATTTTATCCGTATTTTACGAATATGCTCTTTTATCACCGTACTGTCTCCGCTTCCGTCAATCCCCCAGATAATTTCATAGATTTTTTCCCTGTCAAATACCTGGCCGGCGTTTCTTGACAGAAGCCGGATAATTTCAAACTCTTTATTTGACAGTTCTACTAATTTTCCTTTGATATAGACGCTGCGCTTTCCATAGTCGATCACCAGTTCTTCTGAAAATTTCCCCCTTGTCTTATGATGGCTTCGTTCTTCTCTTCGCAAATGTGCAGAAATCCTTGCCAGCAGCTCATCCATAGAGAAGGGTTTTGTAATATAATCATCTCCGCCTGCCATAAGTCCGTTTACTTTATCCTGCTCTGATATTCTTGCGGTCAGAAAAAGGATCGGACAGGCCACAAAAACCCTTATAGACGCGCACAGTTCCAGTCCGTTTGTCCCTCTCATATTTATATCCAGAAGAATAATATCCGGTGTATACGATAACCTGTTTAACGCCTCAGCCGCATTTTCTGCCGTATATACCTGATATCCCTCCGACTCAAGCTGCAGCTTTAACAGGTCCAATATGGACCGCTCATCATCAACAAGCAATACACTATGACGGTTATCCAAAATCAGATCCCTCCTTCAATGCCATTATAACGGAATTTATAACATAGAAAAGTCAATTTTCCGACAATAAAACAAAAGGAGACTGTCTTCATTCCAGACAATCTCCTGCATATTCCATTATCCTGTTCTTTCCTGTACACTTCTTTATTTAACGATTCCCACCATATCGGAAACTGTCTCAAATCCCTGCCGGCGCATATATTCTTCGATCCCATCCACGATCTTCATTGTCACGCCCGGATCGTAGAAATTTGCTGTCCCTACAGAAACGGCGCTGGCTCCCGCCAGAATCATCTCGATGGCGTCTTCCGCCGTCGCGATCCCGCCCATTCCGATAACAGGCACTTTGACCGCATTCGCCGCTTCATACACCATGCGCACGGCAATCGGATGAATCGCCGGACCGGATACACCTCCGGTCTTATTTGCCAGAAGGAAGGTTTTTCTGTGGATATCGATCTTCATCCCGGTTATGGTATTGATCAGAGAAACGGCGTCCGCGCCCCCCGCTTCGACGGCTTTTGCCATCTCCGCTATGCTTGTTACATTGGGACTGAGTTTCATAATTACAGGCTGTTTTGCATACTTTTTTACAGCTTTCGTTATGTCTTCGGCAGCTTGGGGATTCTGTCCGAAGGCGATTCCGCCCTCCTTGACATTCGGACAGGAAATATTGATTTCCAGCATATCCACGTCCTCATCCGCCAGGCGTTCCACCACTTCACAGTAATCCTCTGTCGATTTTCCGCAGACATTTACAATGATTCTCGTGTCATATTTTTTCAGAAACGGAATATCTCTTTTGCAGAAAAGGTCAATTCCCGGATTCTGAAGTCCCACCGCATTCATCATTCCCGAGCAGGTCTCAGCCACTCTGGGAGTAGGGTTGCCCTCCCAGGGAATATTTGCCACTCCTTTTGTGGTCACTGCCCCGAGCCTGTTCAGATCAACAAACTCTGAAAACTCTTCTCCCGATCCGAAGGTGCCGGAGGCCACAGTCACCGGATTTTTCCACTCTACGCCTGCAATATTAACTTTCATATTCATCAGAG
>ERZ1643250.2825-NODE-2825-length-12574-cov-5.936896_pt1 | contig 12574 bp, 11 predicted proteins | sample MGYA00579262_ERZ1643250 | MGnify/ENA primary metagenome ERZ1643250 (study PRJEB29033, sample SAMEA4952265) | chicken gut metagenome | biome: Broiler Chicken; feature: Gastrointestinal Tract; material: Caecum | place: Ireland | collected 2018 | study: Broiler...
TCGGCGCTTCCACATGATCAAGCCAGTTTTTATAATCTGCAAAGGAAGACTCGTAAATCTGTTTCTTGATATTTTTATAAGCAATAAGCGGTCCGGCGGAAAGTTTTTTGGCAAGTCCCATCACCGTCTCATCCAGTTCTTCTTTTGGTACAACTTTATAGGCAAGTCCCAGTTCCTTTGCTTCCTCTGCTCCCATCGGACGGCCGGTGGCAGAAAGTACAAAGGCTCTTGCAGCTCCTATACTTTTTGATAACAGATAGGCGGCTCCCGTATCCGGCACCAGACCAAGATTCACAAATGCGAGAATGAATTTTGCATTATCTGCACAAACGAGAAAATCTCCGCCCAGAGCCAGACTCACACCGGCTCCGGCTGCTGCTCCGCAGACAGAGGTGATGATAAGCTTGCTCATTTTTTTCATATTGTCAGCAAGGGTTCCTACCCGGGCGATCAGATCATCCAGGCTGATTTCACCGCCAGCCTGCACCTGTTCATAGAAAAATCCGATATCCCCGCCGGCGGAAAATGCCTTTTCGCTACCTTTCAGCACTACAACTTTTACATTCTCATCTTTTTCCGCCTGGTCGAAGAGATAAATGAGTTCATCTGCCATCTGTTCATCGATCGCGTTCAGATTTTTCATATAATTCATGGTAATAACAGCAATATTATTTTCAACCGCATATTCTGTCTTTTTTAATTCCATCCATATTCCCTCCCTGTAGAATGATAGAACGATTCCCGGAAATCTTCTGTTCTTCAAAACATTTCCGGGAAAACGTTCCTTTTATGGCAATTTTATGTGATATATCTGTCTTCTTAAGACATTATGGCAGATTATTTAATGGAAAATCCCATTTTACCTTCTGTGAAGATTCTTGGATCCATCTGTTTCAGATTTTCAGAAATGATCGGCTCAAAATCCATCTGATCAAGGATATCTTTCTGAAGATCTACGCCTGGCGCGATCTCTTCGAGAACCACTCCTTCTTTTGTAAGACGGAGAACCGCCCGCTCTGTGACATAGAGGACTTTCTGTCCGCTCTCTGCCGCATATTCTGCACTGAAGGTAATCTGCTGTACGTTTTTACGGAATTTTTTGGATTTTCCTTCTTTGACGATTGTCAGCTTTCCATCGCCCACTTCATATTTGGCGCCACCTGCCGTGAAGGTACCGGCAAAGATAACCAGTGGAGTCGGCTGTGTAACATCAATGAATCCACCGCAGCCCGGCATCATGGTTCCGAATTTGCCAACGTTGATGTTTCCTTTTTCATCACATTCAGCCAGACCTTCCACTGCCATACTCAGGTTTCCGCCATCATAGAGGTCAAAGTTATACGCCATGGACAGAGTTCCCATTGTGTTGACCGCGCAGCCAAAGGTATCACCGGTTCCCGGGATGCCTCCCAGCATACCGTCTTCCGCACTCATGATCAGATCGTCGCTGAAACCTTCTTCACCGGCTACCGATGCAACCAGGGTCGGAATTCCGATACCCAGATTGACAATGGATTCCGGTTTCAGTTCCATAGCACAGCGACGGGCAATGACAGTACGTACATTGAGTGGAAGCGCTTCCATAGAATCTACCGGTATATCAAAACGTCCGGTACGGGCTGCATCGTAATAAATCTTGCTGGTCATTCTGTGATATTTTTCCGGCTCTTTTGATACAACAACTGCGTCAACAAACACTCCAGGAATCTCAATATCTGCGCCTGGAAGCTTGCTTCCGGAAAGGTTTTTCACCTGTACGATGACTTTACCGCCGCAGGCTTTAACGCCCATGGCAAGATCCCGCATATTCATCGGACCACATTCATCTTCTACGGAGATATTTCCGTTTTCATCGGCTGTCGTACCACGGATAATGGCAATGTCAAACTTCGGAACCGGATAGTATAACCATTCTTCTCCTTCAAATTCCACCAGTTTTACGATATCTTCTGTAGTCACATCGTTCATTTTGCCTCCATCCAGGCGAGGGTCAACGAAGGTTTTAAGACCGATTTTGCTCATAAAGCCTTTTCTTCCTAAAAGAGAAGCACGGTACATATTCTGTACAACGCCCATCGGGAAGTTATAAGCCTGACATTTGTTGGCGTTAATGTACTCCGGCATTTTTGGATTCAGCCCGGTATGACCCATAATAACCTTGCCGATCAGTCCGTCATGGGCCCATCTGTCAAAGCCGCTGTCTTCCAGACCGGCGCTTCCGGTGTACACGCAGGTCAGATTATTCGGATGTCCGGTCTCTAAAAAACGGTCTTCCACTGCCTTAAACACTTCATCCGCCAGTCCCCAGAGGACGAAACCTGTTGCAGCGACAACGGCGCCGTCCTGAATCAAATCCAAGGCTTCATTCATTGTTTTAATTTTACTCATCATATACCTCCAAACTTTTTGTAACATTTATACCTTATCCACAAAACCTTATTCACCGATAATCTGTTTTAAAATAGTCTCAACTGCTGCAACACTTGGTGCATCTGCCGGAAGCTCCCGAAGAGATTTCCCTTCCCGGTCATATTTGTTCAGGATACTGTCTTCCGGTATATAACCGACCACCGGCACGCCGACCTTTTTCACAAGATCATGGAGTGGTTCATCATTTCTTACTCTGTTGAGTACCAGCCCCGCCTTGCGGACACTGATGCCATTTTCATTGGCCATGGCAATCTCCACGATTCCGCGGGCAGTCTCCAGGCTTCTGGCCGACATATCGGAAACCACCAGCAGCATATCCAGATCTTTCAGTACTCTTCGATTGATCTGTTCCGGTCCGGCTTCCCCGTCCACAATGGATATGCTGTAATCCTGAACAAGCATATCCATTCCATGACGGAGAAGATCATTCACTGCACAGTAGCATCCCGGTTCTTCCGGACGTCCCATGAGAAGGAGGTCAAACCCATCGCCATGATGAACCGCATCCCGGATTACTTCACGCATCGGTCTGTCATTCATTTTCTTTTTTACATCATTGTATCCAACGATAGACCGACGCATTGCAGTGATTGTCTTCTGCGGATCCGCTTCGATACCAAGTGTATAAGGCAGACTCATGGCCGAATCCGCATCAATGGCCAATATCTCGCCGGGATATTTCTTCGCCAGCTGAGTAATCATCAGGGACGCGATAATTGACTTCCCTGTTCCGCCTTTTCCCGTAATCGCAATTGTTTTTCCTTTTATCATAAATATCAACCTTGTTTCTTTTTATTTTCTATTAAAGTCTCCATATATTCCGTGATGACAGCCTTAATCTGGTCTGCGGTCTGGTACCGGATATCAATGCCATCCTCATCAAACGTCAATGTCGGCAGACCATATTTTTCATAGACATAATCCTTCACCAGTTTGCTGGCAGCCCAGGTATGCTTACATCCCACATGGCCGGCAAACATGGAAACATTGACTTTATATTCCTGGATCATTCTGTCTACCATCTTAATCCACGGTTCTGCCGGTCCGGATGCGCCGTGCACCATTGGAGAATTCAGAGCTCGCTGTCCCAGTCCCATAAAAATACTGTCTTCTGAAGATGTATCAATTTCTTTATATCCTTCATATCCAAAACCGTCCATGACGAGCACTGCGTTGAATTTCTTTTCCATCCATCCCACAATACCTGCATTATTCCAGAGCATATTCTGAAGCCAGATGACACGGAATTCTTCTTTTCCCGGCGTCACTCCACGGCCGGCTTTGAGATTCTTTACACCATAATCATATTCCGCCTGGAGATAATCCACTGCTCCCTGGCTTCCCATCATGCCGCCCACCATTTCATTAAGTACAAGGAGGCTTCCCGGGAGAGGGCAAGGTGTAATCTGACGCAACTTCGAACAGGCGGTAAGGAGTCTGGCAGCTTCATTGCCCCGTTCAATGATTTCTTTAAAACGATCCCAGTCCAGTTTATTTCCTGTAACTTCTTCCAGGAACTTACAGGCCTCTTTGATCTGTTCACCCAGATAACGGTACCCTCTCTCATCCTGACGATACGGAGTATCCAGGCAGAAACTCGGAACGTCGAGAATTTTGGAAGCAGCCGTATAAGCAACACGGGAAGAATCGCATGGCGTTACTGTCGCGAGGACTGCATCCGGCTTCATTTTCAGATCGCCGGACAGATAATATCCAATCTGTCCCCTGTTGATGGAACAGAGCTGGTGGCTGACATACTGGTCTGCCAGATCCAGATACTTAAATGTTTTATCAGAACCTGCATAACGCATAATCAATGTTTCCGGTACAAACGGCACCGCATCAAAGGCGTAAATCAGTTCTGCCGGAGTATTGGTGCTGGTCAGAATTAATTTTTTCCCTCTTTCGTGGGCAGTACAGATATCATTCCAGTGATCCATCTGCAACTGTGCCATCCACAGGCGATCCGGATGTTTAGTTTTCATATGATTGTACATATTAACGACTTCTTTATGTACGTCCGGGAGAAGATCAATTTCATGAATTTCATTATTTTTCATATCACTCATCAGTCCATACCTCCTTCAAGCATTTCCACAAACGCTTCCGCTCTCACACCAACCTGGCCTGCGTTGGTTGTGATCTCTTCTTTTTCCAATGTCAAAACTTTATAACCGTCCTTTTCAAACCGGTCATAGAAAAATACGCTTTCTCCTCCCCAGAGACAACAATTTTTCAGTCTTACATAAACGATACCGTCCACATCAAATTCTTTTGCAAGATGCAGCATATCCTCATACATTTCATCATGTAAATCTGTCATTCTCGGGCAGGTAAGTTTTTCCAGATAGGAACGGGCAATGGACTGAAGTGGAATTTCTCCTTCCTTGCAGGTAACGTCCTGCCACAGATAACGGGTTCCGTAACAGTTATAATCGGTAACAATCAATCCACCGTGTTCCTCAAAAATATTCACGTATTCCGGATCATCCACCGCAGAACCAATCATCATAAGTCTTGCGCCATAATTTTCAATCGGCTTGCGATTTCTGGCTTCATCGATAAACGCTCTGAGTTCTTTATTGTATATTTCTTTTGGCATGGACATTGCCTTAATTGTCCACTGCAATGTCTCCGTACCGCTGACCAGAGGATTCTTTCCTTTTGTAAGGCTGTAAAGTTCACGAATCAATCCCCTTGTCTCGTTATACAAATTGATGGATGCAATTAAAGCTTCGTCCGTAATTTCATGCCCGGACAGTTTTTCCATCTCTTCTTTTAATATTTTTAACTCATCCACAAAATAGTTGACAGCCAATTGATCATGATTTCTCGGAATATTAATATTCAGTTTACATCCTGTGTTTCCAATCACTGCCCAGTTATCATATAATCGCTGTACAAACATACAGCCATCAGAAACTATAATGCCATCCAGAAAATCATACTTTCCGTCAATCAGATTCTGGAGACAGGCTCTGCAGAATCCGCAGGCATAATCGGTCATCCATAATTCTCCTTCCCGGTCATCGGTACACTCAGTTCCTCTGATCCGGACAGGCAGCATTCCCGCAGCATGAATGATTTCCTCAGGGATATGGCAGCAGACTGTTCCGACCACTTTTCCGCCTTCTTTTTTCCAGCGTTCGATATACTCGTTATCGATTGCTATAGTTGGTTTCATAATCGCATGTTCCTCCTTTAAAAAATGATGTTTGCATAGTTGCTGTATTTATCATCGACATACCTTTATTACCAGGTATGTTTCAAAGCATCGTAAGGACAGGCCTGCATACAGCGCAGTCTCTCCTGTTCTTCTCCGGAATTTTCCCGGTTTTTACAGACGACGCATTTATCTTTGAGCTGATTTCGAACGTCCTCCCGAATTTTTACAATTTCGTCGTCGTAGTCATCCAGACAAATCTCAAACAATCCGGCCGGACACGCTTTCACGCAGGGTTTTTCCTCACATTCACAACATTTGTCCGTATCAATCCGGATGTAATATAATCCGCTGCCATCCTCATAACCATAATTACAAAGCATTTTTTAACCTCTGTTTCTTTTCTCCCGCCTTTTCCTTCGTTCCAGCAGGTCATAAGCCATAATTGCTCCTCCCAGCGCTCCGGCAATCTGAGAATCATAATCACTTTTCAGCGCCTTAACATTCATCAGTATTTCTATTCTTCTGACAACACCAATATTTTTTGCAATTCCACCGGTAATGGCAAAATCTTCCACCATTCCGTTCTGCTTCAAAAGTTTAACCACACGTTCCGCCATGGCCTGACAGTAAGCTGCCAATACCTCTTCTTTGGTCCATCCTTCCCTCATCAGATGCCCGACTTCTGTCTTGGCAAACACTACACACTGATTGGTAATCGGCTGCGGATTTTTTTCTATCATAAAAGACCTGTCTCCGATTTCTTCAATGGGAACACCCAGCAGATCAGCGATCACTTCCATTCCTCTTCCGGTCCCGGCTGCGCATTTATCATTCATCATAAAAGAAACAACTTTTCCATTTTCATCGCAGTGGATCGCTTTGCAGTCCTGCCCTCCCATATCCAGTATTGTTCGCACTGTCGGACCATATATGTAATTGGCTCCTCTGGCGTGACAGGTGATTTCCGTAACAGTCTTATCGGCAAATGGTATATTAACCCTTCCATACCCTGTTCCTACCGTAAATGCAATATCTTCTATATTTATGCCTGTCAGCTCCAACACCTTGTTCATGGCATTGACCGCGGAATTTTTACTGTTTGATCCTGTACGGATACTTGCATAAGCTGCAAGCTTTTTATCCGCCATTATGACCGCCTGGGTACTGGTGGAGCCAATGTCCACTCCTGCTGTTAAACAGAGCCCTTTCCACTCACTGATATCGGGATTTACCCAGCTTTCTTCTGTCCATCTCCAAAATTCTTTTTCCATCCGAATCCCCCCTAAGCCTTGGCAGCCAAAAGTGCTGCTCCATATGCGCTGACATATTCCGAGTAAGGTGCTATCATAATTCCCTGCTTTATCTCTTTTCTCAGTGCTTCCACGAGACCACTGTTTAAGGTCGGGCCGCCTATGACGCAAATGTTCTCCACTTTACCAAAGCGATGGGCCAGCGCAACTATATGAGAAGCCACGCCACTAAGAACACCCCAGGCAATATCCGCTGTGTCTTCATTTTGATGAATGAGAGAGATTACCTCCGATTCCACAAAAACCACACACTGTGCCGAAAGAATAATATCTTTTTTATGGCGCAGGGCAAGATCTCCAAATTTATCGATAGATGTCTCCAGCACGCGGGCCATCGCTTCGATAAATGTCCCGCTTCCGGAAGCGCATTTATCATTGACCTCATATCCCTCTACAATATGATTATCTCCAAGACGGATTGCCCGGTTTCTTTCCGCTCCCAAATCAAGAATACATTTGCATTTTGGAACCAGACGTTCAATTCCCGCTGCCGCAGACATGATCTCATTGACTTGCCCGTCTCCCATTTTTATGGTGTCAGCTCCAATACCGGTAATATATATCGCATCCACATCCTTTTGTGTGATATCACAACTTTCAAAAAGCATCTGTAATACATCCGATGCGGCTTTATTGGTATCAAACTCCGTGCGTGTGATTGCCGTAGCCTGAATCTCTTCATTCCGGACCAACACAGCTTTTGTCCGCTGCGTTCCGCAATCAATGCCAACTGTTATCATAATCATCCTCCGCTCTGTTTACTTCTTTTATTACTTTGTCACCAGGTCTGCTGCTTTAGCGATTTCCGGAATTGTGACAGTGATTTCCTTACCGGATAATCCTTCTGCGAGAAGTTCCGGATTCGCAGGAATCACACCTGCCACATTCTCTTTTCTCTTTATCGCGTCTTTTATGATGTTTTCTGAAACGTCGTCAACTTTGTTCAGAATATAAAATACCGGTTTTCCTATATTGTCCGCCAATGTCGTCACCTTATCTGCCAGCTGTACGGATTCGTAAGAAGGGTCACAGACCATAAAAATCATATCCATATTTTCATCAATGCCCCTGCCAAAATGTTCAATTCCAGCCTCCATATCAAGAATTGCCACCTGTTCATCGGTCAGTTTCAAATGAGTGATAAAATTTTTTAACACCGCATGAAAAGGGCAGGCACATCCTTCTCCGGCTTCCTGAATCTTACCGCTGCACATCAGCCTGATTCCATTCTGCTGCGTATAATATCTTTCAGGAATATCTGCGATTGTCCATTCCTCCTTAAAATATTGCTCCATAAAAGCTTTGGAATCGATCATGCCTTTATTCCTGACAAATCCGGCTTTCCCACCGACGTATTCCATGAAATCTTCCGGCTTCTCCATGCCAAGATGGCGATGCAGCCCATAATTGGATTCATCGGCATCCACGATCAAAACTTCTTTTCCTCTTTTCACCAGTTCCTGTGCCAGTAAAGTGACAATAGTACTTTTTCCCGAACCGCCTTTTCCACAAACTGATATTTTCAATATAATTCCTCCCTGCTTTGCATAATTTGATTTAATGCAAATTATTTTTTGTCTATTTTTCTTATTTTTCCTTCGCTTTTCCTGCTCTTAATATACACTTTTTACAAATCAGATTTTTCATCCTTACATCGCAGTTTATCTGCTATTTTTTCATCTTTGCATTGAAGAAAAATCATAAAAAAATCATCCTGAAAGATGATATTATGCGGCTTAAAAACTGGTATAATCAAAAATAAGGCTTTGAACAAAAATATTCAAAGCCTTAATGTTTTTAAAGATTTAAAATAATACTGTTGTTTTTTATTTATGTCTGTAATTCATCAGATATAATTTTGAAATCAGCTCAGACCGGTTAGCCACGTTAAATTTCTGATAAATGTTTCTCTGATGCGTTTTAATTGTATTTAATGAAATACAACACTTCTCTTCAATCTCATGATTATCATAGCCATAGGCCATCATAGTTAATATTTCAAGCTCTCTGGGCGTCAGGGTTTCTAAAGTGTCTAAAACCCACGGATTACATATCTTTTTATATTCTGTCAGATATACACAGGTTGCCGTATGAATTCTCCCAAAAATCCCATTAAATACTACAGATTTTGCATACACCCGGTAATTGTAGAGCAGGCAATCAATTTTTATCTTTTCCGGCCGCATGATAATATTAGCACCAAGATGATTTATGACACTTTGTGCATAATTTTTTTCATTTTGCTTTCCTTTCAGGTTGCTCATCACTGACTCCGTATCAATGGAACCGTGGCGCACGATGATCTTGCAGAAATCAGAAAACGTCTTGTTCATATCGATGATTTCCATTTTCTGATTTAATATGGCGGCTCCAATATTAATTCCATCAAAAAATTCATGGAAAAATTTCTGTTTGGTAATCACCTTTTTCTGAGCCACTAAGTACATTTCTGAAATACATTTTCCAGTACTTTTTAAAATCTCCCACTCATTTTCCGATAACGTCTGTGTATTCAAAAAAAATGAGAGCGCCGCAATATATTTTCCATCCTTCTGCAAATACATGCATACTTCTCCTTCTGCTTCAATATTTTGCAGAAAATTGCAATACTCTGACGGTTTCGTCTCTCCTTCCGCCAGAAGATCCTCCAGCGAAACCATCCCCTTTTTCAATAAATCCTCCGGCGGTTCTGCCCGGCAAAAAGGATCTTTACACGTACCAGCAAAAAATGCCCGCACACAATCATAATCTATATGTCGGCAGATATATTTTACCGGCTTTATTTTTCCTTTTCTTTCCGGATCATTTTCCTCGACCGAGCCACTGACCAGGAGAATCTTCTCTACACCGTAATACTTTTCTAACAGCTTAAAGAGGGATTGATAACCAAATGTCTTCTGGCTCTGTAATTCACATATAAACTCTGTAAAACGTGAAAGACTGAAATTCATCATATCACCTCGTTAAAAAATTTTACTGACTTAAATTTAAAATATTAAGACAGGATTAAATTCAGATTGATATAATTATGTCATTTTTTGTGATAATTTAAAAGAGTTTTTTTCTTTCACCGTTGCCAACTTTACGTTGCGTTAATGCAATATATTTTTTTCTTTTCAAAATCACAATAATCTGGTTATCATAGGTGTACAAAAATAAATGCAGATGCAGGCCTGTTATGCAGCAAAAACAACAATTGTATATTGCTATTTTATGCTAGAAGGAGGAACTATGGCTAAGATTATGTCAACGAAACCTAACAAACAGGTCATGGGTGGTAAAGAGAAAGTAAGAGTGGCAGCTATCCAGGCTCCGCAAATTGTTTTCAATAAAGATAAATCCATCGATGTCGCCATTGAAAAAATCAAGGAAGCCGCCGCCAACGGAGCAGAGTTAGTTGCTTTTTCTGAAAGTTACATTCCTGTTTTTGGCCCTTACTACAGCAGTACATACAACAGCAAAAGCGACGAATGGCAGATGTGGAATATGGGACTGCAAAAAAATTCCATCGTGATTCCAAGCGACGATACAGACCGTCTCTGTCAGGCCTGCCGTGACGCAGGTGTGTATTGTGTCATGGGCGTTAATGAGCTGGATGACGCAAACGGAGTCTTCACTTTCTACAATACGCAGATTCTTTTCGGACCGGAGGGAACCATTCTTGGCAGACACAGGAAATTAAAACCAACGTACAATGAACGTGTGTATTGGGGAGAAGGCGACGGAAGTGATATCGGTGCATATGACACCAATATCGGACGTGTCGGAATGCTCTGCTGCTGGGAACACCATACCATTGCCATCCGCGCCGCTCAGATTCTTCAGGGCGAAGAATTCCACATTGCCAACTGGCCGGGCAATTGGACTTTCAAAGGACCAAAGGCAGTCAGCCCAATGCTCGATCCTTCGGGATGCGACGGAAATCGTGCCGCCAGAGCCTATGCTTTTGATTCCGGTTCTTTTGTTCTCAGCGTCCACGGACTTTTAAGAGAACAGGATTTCGAACCTGAATATCAGTGTATGATTGGCAGCAAAGACCTGGAATTCGACTGGGCGATCGGCGGAAGTTTTATCTGTGATCCGTTTGGAGATTATCTTGCGGAACCAGTTCTCAATGAAGATACCATTCTTTATGCCGACTGTGAAGCCAATGTACTTCGCGCTCACGATGCTGTATTTGATGGTCTCGGACATTATTCACGTCCGGATGTCGCCAGAGTATATCTGAATGCAGAACATCCAACAAACCTGAATACAATTCACTCTTCCGATCTGAGCAATGCCATTGCTCCGGAATACAAAAAATTAAAAGAAATTTCTGAAACTTTTGAAGTAAAGCTTTCCAAACTGGAAAAACTTGCTGACAAACTGGAAACCCGATAACTTTTTCAATTATTTACTTAAACAACTTTTTTTGCCATTTAACAATTTTCCATTTACTAATTTTTTCGATTCATAATGATAGTATAGTTTTTAACAGGACAACCCTGCTTTTAATCAATTATGATTATCAGGGTTGTTCTTTCACTATATTTTTTTATAATATTGTTATCCTGAAAATGATTTTTAGCAGATATATAAAATATTTTAAAGCTGTTTTTTGGTATAATATTTATTGGCAAAAATGTTATTCATATATTTTTAGAAACTGATCATTTTATACTAATCAAGAAATGGATGATACACTATGAATTTATCAAATCTCACCTACAATAATCTTATGTATTTTTCTGTAGTATTTGAAGAAAGGAATTTATCGAAAGCTGCGGAACGAATCTCCATTTCCCGCCAGGCCCTCAGTAAATCAATTTCTTCTCTGGAACATAATCTGGAAAAAGTATTATTTATCAGAAGGCAAAATGGAGTGGAGCCAACCCCGGATGCCATCGAACTCTTTCCACATGTGAAAACAATTCTTAAAGAATACAATCAAATTTCCAAACAGGGGAAAATGGAACAGATGGCCAAACGGCGCATTACCATATATACGATTGATGAAATCTCGCAGGTATTTCCCAATTCGTTTTATGAAAATTTTTTTGATCAATATCCTGATATTATTCTGACCATAGAAGAGCGAAATGAAAACTACGCCATACAGCAGCTTCTTACCAACAATTGCGATTTTGCCATCGTATCTAACGAAAGCAATTATTATGACTTCAACTATACTTTTCTTTTCCACGCTGACTATGGTTCCTTCATGTCCGAAAATCATCCTCTGGCTGCCATTGAAAATCTCCGTCTTTCGGATTTTCAGAACACTAAATTTATCGGCAAAACCATGGATTTAGAATATTACAATAAAGCAGTCCAGGCAGTCTATAATAATAATCTTGAACTGGACTTTTTTCTGGAAATTACAAATTCCGGAAAGCGGCGGGAACTGGTGCGAGGCGGAAAATTCGTTTCCTGTGCCTGGAATACAAATATTTTTTATAATTTAGATGACGGCGTCATTTTTAAACCAGTCAGAGAAATGGGAAAGGGCATTGATTTATATCTTATCGAAAATAAACACATTAAAAACCCCAATAAAAACGCCGCCGTCTATAAACAATATCTCATTGACTGGATTCGTTCCCATACAACATAGATTACTTTTATATTATCGCTTCCTCGCCGCCACCAGAAGCATCATCGGCCGGCGCATCTCATCTTTCATGCC
>ERZ1643250.2833-NODE-2833-length-12523-cov-44.463827_pt1 | contig 12523 bp, 13 predicted proteins | sample MGYA00579262_ERZ1643250 | MGnify/ENA primary metagenome ERZ1643250 (study PRJEB29033, sample SAMEA4952265) | chicken gut metagenome | biome: Broiler Chicken; feature: Gastrointestinal Tract; material: Caecum | place: Ireland | collected 2018 | study: Broiler...
AATATATACGCAAGTAAAAGTAACACAAAAAACTAATACTATTTGTAACTGTACAAAAAACTAATACTATTTGTAATTTTACAAAAAATTAATACTATTTGTAACTTTACAAAATAAAAAAATGTGCTATACTAATATTATAAAATTTTATTTATAATTTTTAGTTTTATTTTCGTTATCTAATCTAAAATTATTTTATTGCTATATGTTATAAAGGGGTTGATGTTTTGGAGGATATTATTATTGAAATTATAAAACACGACTTTTCTAATAACGAGTTGTTAAAATTAATTCTACTCCTTGTTTTTGTTTGGTTATTAAAGTATACAAGAAAAAAAAGGAAATGAGGTTTTTATAATGAGTTTTTATAATGGTAATTTTATTCTAAAACAGAACACCCCTTTTAACTTCTGTTTAGGTTCTCGTTCGGCTGGTAAGTCTTTTTTTTGGAAAAAATACTGTGTTGATAATTTTTTAGAATACAATAGAAAATTTATTTTTATGAGACGCTACTATACCGAACTAGAAAAAATAAAAGATAACTTATTTAGTGATATAGAAAACGCTTTTAACGATATTAGTATAGTTGTTAAGGGTGATGAAATATATATCAATGATAAGTTAGCTGGTATCTATGTTCCACTAACAAGTGTTTATAAATATAAATCTGTCAACTGTGAAGACTACGATACTATTGTATTTGACGAATTTTTACCAGAAGACAACCTTTATTTAAAGAAAAATATTAATTATTTTTATGAGGTTGAAAGTTGTTTTAACTTTTATCAAACAGTAGCCCGTGGTTATAACCAACCTATTAGAGAAAATGTAAAATTTATTTTTATTTCAAATACTGTTACTACTGCTAACCCTTATTTCGCCTACTTTGGTATAGACAAACTACTTTGGCAAGGGGCAAAAAAAGTAAAAAGAAAATCTTTTACACTTGAAATAACAAACTCTAATAATAAAGTTATAACAAATTCTTTATTTGGCGACATTATTAAAGACAGTGCTTATGGTAATTATGCATTATCGAACGACTTTAAAGATGACGACACTTCACATTTATTTGATAGATTACCACAAAACACTACACTATTATACAACCTACATTTTGAAAACAAAATGTTAGGTGTTTATATAGATAATGATTTTAACTATTATATAAGTGATAAAACAAACACTAATTGTAAAAATGTTTTTTCGATATTTCACGACGGTTTATACCCTTATTTTTTAGTAAGTAAAGCCTCGTTGAATATAAAAAAAAGTTACTTGCTTAATAAAGTGTATTTCAGTAACTTAAGAATTAAGTCGCTATTACACTTTATCACAAGTTAACACCCCACACTTTTGTCATTAAATAATAAAATAGTCTGTTTTGACTAACCCAGAACGGTAAACAGACTAAAGAAACTAGTCACTTCTTTGTTTAATGACAAGCCCTCTTATGAGGGCTTTTTTATTTTATCTCAAATATGCTTTTTACTAACACAACTCCCCCTTTTACTTGTTTTGGTTTTAATACCTGCAGACAAGTACCAAGCTTAAAACTGTCCCAGTCTAGTTTCTGTGCATACTTGTGCGAAAGTCCAGCTGTTTTAATAACTCTTTCATTTTCATTTTCTTCATAGTAACATTTAGGTTTTATATACCTAGCCTTATTAAATTCAAACTCACAATCCCAACAACCGAATTTTGTTTTGTGTATATTCTCTATAACTGCTTCCTCTTTAGGACAACTTAAATGAACACTATCTGTATCACAATATAAAAAATTATTAAAGTTCTTATATATTGTTGTAAACAACTCGTGTCTTGCATAAGCTGTTATAAACGTTGTAACGGGTATATATTCAGTATTTTTTTCACTAATTTCAGTTTTAAATCCAAGAACACCGTCATATAAATAAGGTATTTTAATATCATTTTTAGGTGATGTTGCGAACTTTCCTGTTAATGAGTTCATAAGTAACTTAGCTAACATATATCCACCTTCGTCTACTCCTTTACACTCTTGTTTTAATTTTGCAAACTCATTTATGTAATTATCAAATATACCTCTTTTTGAGTGGAAATAATATCCACCAATATACCTTCTAATTTGAACGTCATAGTTTCTTAGCATATGATAAAAATCTATATGAGTAAGTGTAAGTTCAACAAAACACCCGCTGTCTGTAATATATTCATTCGGGCTATATAACAAGCTATTTTTAATTTGAATTGTAGGTATAACATTTAACCCCTCTTTAAGTTTAAATTTACATTCTAATTTTATAACGTATGCTAGATTTTTTGTACCGTCTGGTTTACCCTCAAATCTTATAGGATAAAATAATGGTAAAGGATATTTAAGCATAACTGACGGGTACATACTGTTATAATCATATACACACCCCTTTTTATTAATTTCAAGGTAAGAAGCGTATGAGGGTTTATTTATGTATACATATCCTCCCCTGTAAGCCTCTCTTATTAGTGTGTCTTCTGTCTTATTTAATTTCGGGAAAAAATATGTATAGTTTTTAGTATTTTTTTTAAAATATGCTAAAGCATTACTTCCTACTGTCATTTTGTCCATACCTTTTTTAAAAAATGTTTCATACAAGCCTTTAGCTACGATAATAACGTCATTTTTTAGATATTCTACTTCCTCATTACTTAAACAATGGTTTTCTTCTCTGTGTAATGTATAGTCTATTTCACCTTTTAATGTGTCTAATTTTAAAGATTTAGCTATCTGTGCTACACTTCTATTAATTAAATTTAAACTATTTTTTATTGATAATTTTAAAAATTTGTAGAAAAAAGTGATGTTATAAAAAGTACCTAGACCACTAACTAGCGTGGTATATACCTTTTTAGCTTTACAACTTTTATTAATTTTTTCTACATAGTTATAACCGTTGTTTTCTAACCAGTTTAGAATAAATGAACCGTCAAATTTAAGATTGTGAAAATATAAGTCTATTTCCCCTTCTAGCTTATAATTGTTATATATTGTTTCAAAAAAGTTATCTATACTGTTACCATATAAAAAAGTGTCTGTTTCTAGGTGGTAACTCCCCCACCCCCAGACATACGTATAACCTTTCTCTATACACTCTTTAGTTGCTAAAGTTTCAAAATCACAAGATAACCACACCTTTAACACCTCCTTTAATTAAATATATCATTAAAACTATTGAAATTAACATAATATTTTATTATTTCATAGTCTGATGAGTATATATTTATATTGAAATAGTCGTCAAAATTACCTAGCGTATCCATACGTCTAACAAACTCGTCTATACCTTTATCAATAACTAGGTCAGTAGCCTTGTCCATTATATCCCTTATTTTATTAGCTATTGTACTGTCCCCTCTGTTTTTTGCTATTTGGTACGCCTCTTCCATACTCTTAATAAAATTATTAAAATACACTTGTTTTTTCTTAAAAAATCTTTCTTCCTCCACCTCAAAATCTGGTATAGCAACTTCTTCTGGTATTATATTAAAAACATTTTCATTAGTGATAAACTTAGAAGCCTTAACACTATCATTAACACCTTCAGTTGAGGGTGAAGCTGTTTGCTCCACCCTGTTTAATAATTGATCTCTTGTCTTTTTTGTTTTACCAAGCCTTTTTAACCTTTTTAAAGTTTTTAATTTACCCACACTTTACACTCCTTTTATTTTAATTCTACTGTTTTGTCATTACTATTGTATTTTATTTCAAGGTTTAAATTAAGAATCTCTAATATATCCCTTAGTTGTACATAATTATAACCATCAATATTGACACTATCTAAAGAATATATATCACCATCATATTTTATTTTTAATTGTTTAATTTCCATTATTTCAACCTCTCTTTTTATTGTTTCTTTTAATTTATTAAAATCTTGTGTTCCGTTCACATAAGGCAACGGACATTTTTTTCCTGTAACGTCATAATGACGCACTACATTTTCTATAGGTATATTATATTTTTTCATTAAATTAGCAACAAGTTCAACTGTATTATTTAATGTTAACAAATTAATATAATATACACCCTTATCATAACTTGTACACATTTCAACACCAATACTGTTGATATTTCTACAATATTTATGATTATATGTTTTACCACCACAATGCCAAGCTATATCATTATCTGATACACTTTGAATAATTTCCCTATTATCAACAAAATAATGAGCTGAAGCGTTTACAACGTTGTTTTTAAAATATATAGCGTTGTTTCTAGCTGTGTCATTTTTATTCGCTGTGTAGTGCAATACTATATATTTAATATTTCTTTTATTAGCCTTTTCATAGTTTTTTGAATTACAATTAATCTGTGTAATATTCATATAAAAAATTCCTCCTTAGATTAGCTGTTAAATAGTCCCAACAATTCGGTATATTAAATAAAAAGTCGCTTACTTTTTGGTATAAGTCAATATCCCTTATTCTATCTGTATATTTCACGTGCCTAAAGTCTGTGCGGTTTTTATTACCTGTGTTAATAGCGTCTTCATAAATATTTTTAGATGTTGTATTACTTGTTGTATCTGTAGTATTTTCAGTGTCAACGGTTGTATTAGTTGTTGATTTAGAGAAACCGTCTTGCATAGAAGTAGCAAAATTCCAGTTAATAGGCGTGTCAATAGGTGCTACTAGTGCTTCTTTTATATTGCTATGAGGTGTAACAGAGTTTAAACTTCTAGTTTTGCCGTCTGCTGTAGAGTTTGTTTCACTCGTCCCAACTGAATGACTATTACTAGTTGTATCTACTGTATTATCATTGGTGCTATTTTCTTTCGTCCAAGTTTTTTCATCATAATCACGCCCAGAAAAGTAACGTTCTGTTTCTAACGGGTTGTAGATACTACTATCTATTATAATACCATTTTCATTGAGTTGAGTTGTTAACATACTGTAAGATATGTGTTCAATCCTTTTAAGCTCAATTTGAAACTTTCTCAAAAAGTCCTCACTTCTTTTAAAGCCTATCATATAATGGTAAAAATAGTCGTCAATGTAGTTTTGAACCGCGGTGTAAACTTCTGGTTTTGTACCACCTGTAAAATAAGGTTGACCATTTTTTAAAAACGGGTTATTGTTTTCTCTAAACTCACTATATAAAATATTTTCACAATATGGATGTCTGTAAGGATATATATACATTTTTACCCCTCCTTATTAAAAATTTTTCCTTATATTATATAGGGAAATTTTTCTTATATGTAATTTTAAAACTACTAAAACAATATAAAATATAAATACTTTTTGTCCCTTCCCCTACTCTCTCTATTCTAACTTTAATTTTTTTCTTCATTTTTTACAATACTATTAGTGGTCGGTGGGGGAGTGGTCAAATTGTAGTGTTGATTATCTAATACTATACTATCATTAACTTTAACGTCAATATTAAGGTCAAATACGTCATTTACTAGATTAACAAATTCTTTTCTAGCCTTATATCTACTTTCAAGGTAACAAGTTGTAGCTACATTGTTAGCATTTATTTCGTCTACTACTAGTCTTTCTTTTTTAGATGTTTCATTATTATAAACTCCTAAAACTTTTCTAATTTGGTTATCCAAGGCTATTATTTGATTTAGTACATTATCTAAATCTTTTATTCTATTTGGTAAGTCTAATAAGTGTATACGTTCCTCAATATTTTCTAACGTTTTAAAACCTATAATATAAGGTGTGTTTATATCGGTATCTTTTAATAAGTTTTCGGTAGCAAGTTTCTGGCTGTCTTCCACACCGATAATATAAGGTCTTTTACTTTGAAATATAATATTATCATATAATCTATACATTTCGCTTAGCTTATGTATTAATAAACATACATAATCACTAGTATTTGTTTTACCTAGGTTATCGTTGCATAATATGCATTTACCTGTTTTATCGTACTTAAATATCCTTTTAGCTGTCATTGAAAACGCAAACCCTGTACAATTAATACTTGTACTTTCTCCATAAACATTTTTTTCACCTGTTTCATATCCCTTTAAGGCTAAATAGTTACCCTTTTTACGTTCTAACAAAACGGCTTTACCTTTAAAAAATAAGTGTCTTTCAAATCTTTCTGCGTCAAATGTATCTGGAACATTTAACCACTCAAAAATATTTTGATTTATGTTAAAATAATAGTCTACTAATCTTTCATATGTGTTAACATTTTTTATTATAGCTAGTTTTCTTTCATTTTTCATTTTGCTTAGCCTCCTTTATTTTTTCTGCTATACTTGTAACAATTGTATTTTGTTCAAATGCTTCTTTGGTTATAGGTTGGTGCCACAATCTAACACCACTTTTCAATAACTCTTCAGCTAATCTAATAATATACTTTGGTATAGATTTAGATGTATCTTTAATTGTGACATCCCCAGCTTGAACAAAATTAAACTTTGCCCTACTTCTCATTTTATCAATTGTTAGAGGTTCACTTGTTGCGTATCCGAACCTTGTCAAGTAGTCGTCATAGCGTTTTAAGTCACTATCGCTTAGTCTTTCATTTATAACAACAAATGTATTACCAACATATGCTTGTAGGCCATTAGCATTCGGAAATGATATTGTAGGCGGTACAAATGACGCTTGTTGGGTGTACGCTATTATCTCTTTTTGTGATTGTAGTTGTGCATTAGCTATAGCTCCAGAAAGACTAACTTGTGCTATATCATTATTATAGTTAAGATTAGCAACTTCGCTAACGTTTTGTAAATTAGCTATAAGGTTTTGTTGTGCTAGTGCGTTCATTGATTGTGCTTCACTTATCATAAAAGCATTGTTGTACATACTATCCATATTAACACCGCTATGTATAAACCTTGCTAATGTGTCTGCAAGTCCCGATACATTATAACCTTGTCCTAAAATTGCATTAGCAATCGGTGATAAATTTCTATCAACATTTTTAACTGCGTTTTCATAGGTTCTTAAATTACTTGTACTTCTTAAATTTTTTATTAAACCTCTATTATACTCGGCTGTAGTTTCATACATTCTATTAGATTGGTCAATATTAAAGTCAGTCATAGCATGGCGTATACCCTGTTCTGCACTTAATGTCCTAGTAGTATTACCAGCTATTGCCCCACTTAATGAGGCTAATTGATTTAAAAACGCCCAACCTTCGCCACCACTAACTGCTATAGGTACATTTAACCAGCTTGAACCCTCTACAAGTGAAACAAGTCCTGTCGCCCCCTCTGTACCTCTAAACCCTCGATAGTAGTCGGGTCTTGCATATGTTTTACCGTTTGGTGCGACGTCTGGTTGTAGTGTCCAGCCTGAACCCTCGGGACTACTCTCGTGATATACCTCACTAGCCGAATAAGTTTGTCGCCCTCCACTTGTAAGGCTAATTAAATGATAAATATTGTTTGTACAATATGATTTATTGTTTTTTAGTTCAATATCACTATACTTATATTTAAAAAAGTCAGTATATAAATAACCGATACCGTCCCCTACTATTTCAGTAATTTGATTATTACTGTTTTTTTCCATTCTATGTATAAAGCGTGTAGGTACCTCGTAAGAAGCAATAATAGCGTCAGCTAACCCTAAAGATTGCAATGTTTCAAAAGTTTCAGTTGGGATGTCGTCTAGCTCATATAGAGTAGTGTATCCAAGTAGCCTTTTAAAGTCCGCTTCTTTCCTTAAAGAAGGGAAATGTACAATTGTACTAACATTAGTTACTTTAACAAAAGGTACTGAAATACTTCCTATTTTCTTCTCATAAGCTCCTATTTCGTGTAGTGCTAGGTTAGAAGCTACTAGCTTAGTCGTTTCTTCGCCTACATTCATTTCTTTAATCTCAATAACACTTGCTTCCGCTTGTGTGAAGGGTTCTGGTAGAATATTGCTAAACGGTGTGTCGTCATATGAGTGTAGTCTGGTCGCCCAACCGCTTAATATTTCCATATTTTCTAGCCCAATTGTGCAAAATGGGTCTAGTTGTAGTTGTAAATCACAAGTATTTCTATTAACCATTGTAATGCCAGTTATGATATAACCTTCTATACCTATACCAACTGTACCACTAGTATTAGCATTAAAATATAAGTAGTCGGCGTTTTTTACTGTTTTATATTGTGCAAAAATTCTTATTTTAGGTAATATTTTGTCTTGTAGTACAAATATTGCTGGAAATGATAGTGTTTTAGCTACTAATACCTCCCAACTAGTTGGATAATTTGTAGCATTAAAGCCTGTGTCAAATACTAAATCAACACTTAGAACACCGTCATTAGTTGTGTCGGCTGTCCAAGGGTTGACTTTAGGTGTAATGTTTTGTAGATCATTAGAGGCAAGTTCTTTAGAACTTACCTCTTTTTTAGATACTTCTTTAGAATTTACTTTTTTCATAGGGTTCACCTCTTAAGATTGGAAAGTGTAGTTAGCTTCACTAACTAAAACAATCTTTAAGGACGAAGGTGATGTATTAATTGTTATTGGTGTACCCTGAGGTGTACCCAGAGTTGAGGCAAAAGAAAAATATACAACTTTTTCATTATTTATAAATATATCATATAAAGCATAAGTGTTTGGTGAAGCTATGTTTACAGCTTTACCTGCCGATCCTGTTGAAGGTTTAGTTGGAATATTAGAAGTATTAAAAACATAAGCTGTATTATATTGATTAGATTGGAAAGAATAATTAGTTGTCAAATATTCTATATTTTCTTCTTTATAATAATAATTATTATCTGTATGTTTAAATAAAAGTTCACTTGTTTCCTTATTCTTTATTGAAGCCATGTATATTTTTTCGTCTCCTTTTCTTCTAAAAAGGAAAAAATAGTTAATTGTTTCCGTTGGTGCAATAGTTGGGGTTGAGTGAAAGTTATATTTTATACTAATAACATTTTCAACACTGTTTATTATAGTAGTACCAACTTTGATAAAGTAGTTGCCGTCAGTTGTGCTATTTTGTAAATCAACTTCAACATTATTTATTATAATTTTTTTAGCAATAGGTGTATCGTTTTTAAAAGAATTTATTATTTTTTTAGTTGTAACCCTAAAAGTAAACTCTTCACCAACATAATTACCGTCTATTTTTTCAAACTCAAATAAGTCGTCATTTAAAAAGTTAAAGGTGGGTTCCACCTTTATATTAGCTTCACCTGGTGCAATTTCCCAAGGTTCATAGATAGTGATTTGACTAGCTAGTGGGCTAAATCCATAAGACAACCAGCGGTGTAAAACAAAATTACTATATAACCCTTCACCATTATAAGTAGTTGCAAAATCGTCCGCAACTAGTGATATAATAGGTAAATTCTTATCGGCTATTAAACAACAAATATCAAATTTAGGTGTGTTCCCACCGTCCATTTGATAGTTGTTAAAGTAAAATACATCACCAGAGTATTTACCACCACCGTCTGTTTCTGATAAGTGTGTAAATTTACCATAAGTATCATATACCCTATATAGTTTAGTATAAGTTGAACCTGTTTTTTTATACGGTTCACTTCCACCAAAATCGTCAATAACTTCGACTTTGACTTCACCAGTATAACCAGCAGGGGTAAATGATAAGTCTGTTTTGTTAAAGGCTCCAGACATTAAAGCCGTCTGTATAGTGTTAGCAATGTCGCCTCTTAAAAAGACAACAATATCACTAATATTTAATACTTGTATAGCTCCTTCACTATTAAACTTATCACTAGGGTTTAGTAAACAAGCAATGTTATTTTTAACTTGTTCTACAAATAATCTAGCTGAAGCCGTGTCTTGTACTTTAAAATTATTTTTTATAACCATATTTGGTGTCTTTGTGAACTTAGTATTAGTTATAGCTTTATTTATGGTTTCTTTGAACAATGTTATTTCATCAAGATTTGAACCTTTTTGTAATGAATTAACAATTTCATTTATAAAAGATTGTGCCCCGCCTTCGCTTGAAAAGGCTTTATATAGTTGGTATCTAAATACTGTTACACGGTATTTTCTTCTATTATCTTTAGAGTAATAGATAGCCTTAACGTCTGGCAATGTAATTCTATTAGGGTCTATCGTACTATTATCTGTTATAGTTTCTGGCTTATAGTCTTCACTTGTTGCCGGTTGAACAAATAACTCTTCTATTATATCCCCTACTTGCTTATTATAATACATATAACTAGCCCAGCGGTTATTTAAAGTAGTGCCACGGTATAATGTAAATGCTAGTTTATTAATCATAGTCTTTACAAATTCATTATATTCAGTGCTATATGTGTTTTGTTTAAATATCGTATTTACAATGTCATTTATATTTTTAGATGACATTTTAGGTATTCTGTCCCTAAACGATTGAGAACAATCGTTTCTTATTGCATTAAAAATTTGAATACTATTCATTTTCTTTTTTCTCCTTTTTTTCTAATTCTTTCATAACGCCATAACTAAAAGATGTAAAGTTAATGTAATTTTTTCCTTTATACTCACTTAAAGTATAACCACCTTCGGCTGTAATTTTATAATCTTTACCAATTTCAATATTGTGTTTAAACTCGTCTATCGGTGTGTAAAGTGATACATTAATAATAGGTGCGTCCTTACCTAAATTATCTAATGTAAATGCTTTAACACAATAGAATTTTTTAGACTTAGTTATATCAATATTTTTAATTCTTACTTTCATTATACACTGCATAAATTTAAACTCCCCACTCATTTAATAAATTAGATATAGTTTCCTCATTTTGTTCAGCTATTTTTGTTTCCTTTTCTTCTAACTCTTTATTTTCTTGTAAATCAACTACGTTTGTCATTCTCATAAATAGCTTGTTATTTTCTTCAATTAGTTTATTGTTAGCTGTAGTCATTTCAGCTAATTTATTGTTTTTTTCTTCATTTTCATTTAATAATTTTTGATAAGCCTCAATACAATCTAATAAAGCATTTTTGTCTTCGCTTGTAATGGCTTTTTTAAAGTCTTCTATTTTCATTACTTTCACCCCCTTTCACTAAAATATTGGTTTTTCTATTTTTTGTAGTTCAGCGTATAAAGCAACATTTAATAATTTATTAATTAGCTTTGTTTTTTCCATATCACTATAATATACTATTGCTTTAATTTTATAGTTTCCTATTTTCTTATGTACAACTGTTAAATTACACTGCCTATTCTCATTAACATAACGGTAATAAGTAGGCTTTGTGATATTAATTATATCACATAAAGCGTCAACACTCAACGCTTTAAAATTATCTTTAATTTGGTCTAGTTTCATATCGTTTCCCACTCCTTATTTATTTTTTTAAGTCTTTTTAGTTCCTTTTCAAGTTTAAGTTTGTATGTTTTGTATGTTTTTAATTTATATTGTTTTTTCTCTCTTTTTAACTCTAAATAACATTTTTGAGTTAACATTTTAGCTTGTTTAAGTGTATTAAATTTATATTTTAAATTTTCATTTTGACAAAATAGTATATCATCAATATGTGTTAATAAAAAAGATTTTCTCATACTTATACCTCCTTAAGATGTAACTCTTTAATTAAATAGTTTTCTAGCTCATTAACATTTTTAAGTTTGCTTTGTTGTTGTTCAATTAATCTTAAACCTTTTAAAAATATGTATGCTATTGTGTTATTAAATGAATTATAACCATATATGTTATCCTCAATAGTAGGTTTGTAATTCTCGCTTATATAAGTTAATAATGAGTTTTGTTCACACCTGTTAAGATTGAGTGTATTACCATTTTTGTAAGGTGTATAAGTAGAACACGGTAGCTCTTCAAAACGTTTGAAAAAAGAATTACATAATACTAATAAATAGCGTTGTTCATTACCTTGTAAAATTGATTTATACCATAACTCACGAATTATAATATATATTAAATTCTTATCATTAACTTTAACCACTGGTTTATTGTATAAATCAAAAATAGTAACATTGTTGTTATTATCGTTTGTATAAAATTCTCTTTTATAATTTTTAATATCATTAATACCCACTGCTTTAATTAATTTATCATATGTTAAAGGTTTTAAGTCGCCTTTTAAGTATACATATTTATATTTTTGTGTGTATTTGTTTTTAGGTAATAGTGTTAGTAAAATATCATTTTTTGGTACTTTGTTGTTACGTATTTCTGCTATCTCACTATATCTAACTAGTTTTCTTGTAACAATGTTGTAATTGTTAGTAATGCGTGTATTTCTACATATGTAGTCCTCTTCACTTAATAGTGATTTAATATTATCTTTTTTATCTAAAATTATTTTTACCATTTGTGTTAACCTCCTTATGTTTGGTATGTATATATTATAGCATAGTAATAGGTAATTGTAAATAGTTATTTTACTAAAATAGTTAAATATATAGGTTGTTGATAACATATAGGTTAATAGTTATAGTTGTTTATAGTATTAATTATTTAAGTTGTTATAGTTTTAATTCTTTTTGTTATTTGGGTTTAATTCTATTTGTGTGTTATTATAGATTTGTTTACTTATTGTATTAATACTTATAGTTTGGGAAATTTTAGTTACTTTTATTTTGTTATATATTCCATCCTTTTTT
>ERZ1643250.2836-NODE-2836-length-12512-cov-10.589066_pt1 | contig 12512 bp, 12 predicted proteins | sample MGYA00579262_ERZ1643250 | MGnify/ENA primary metagenome ERZ1643250 (study PRJEB29033, sample SAMEA4952265) | chicken gut metagenome | biome: Broiler Chicken; feature: Gastrointestinal Tract; material: Caecum | place: Ireland | collected 2018 | study: Broiler...
ACGTACGGTTTGAATGAGGGATATGGGCAGTAATGCCCATATCTACTTAAGAAAACAGTTCGATAAGGAGGGCTTTAGTTATGAAGCTTGAAGAAAAAAACATCATTGTAAAGCGTCGGTACAAAACAGTATATAAGTGTGATGACAGTGTTGTAAAAGTGTTTGCACAGACTCATCCGAAAGCAGATATTTTTAATGAAGCGCTTCTGACAGCCCGGATAGAAGAGACAGGGCTTGACATCCCGAAAGTAAAGGGAGTGAACCTGCTTGAAGGGAAATGGGCGATCGAGATCGAGTACAGAGAAGGGAAGACTCTGGAAGAGATGATGCAGTCTGACAGAAGCAATCTGGATAAATATATGAGTGATTTCGTCGACCTGCAGCTTCAGGTGCACAGCATGACATCGCCGCTTCTTACGGGGATGAAGGACAAGCTGACGCGCCAGATCAACAGTCTGAAGATCCTTGATGCAACGACCAGATATGAGCTGTTGTCACGACTGGAGAGTATGCCGAAACATAAAAAGGTGTGCCACGGAGATTTTAACCCCAGTAATGTGATCGTAAGTGAGAACGGAAAAATGTCGGTAATTGACTGGTCGCATGCAACACAGGGCAACGCAAGTGCAGACGCAGCTATGACATATCTTTTGTTTGCACTGAAAGATCAGGAAATGGCAGATCTGTATCTCAACATGTTCTGCAGGAAGAGCGATACTGCAAGACAGTATGTACAGCAGTGGCTTCCGATCGTGGCTGCGGCACAGCTTACAAAAGACAATGAACTGGAGAAAGAATTTCTCATGAGATGGATCGATGTGATCGATTACCAGTAAGGAGAAAATTTCGTGTTTTCCGTACTAATAAAGTATCCGCCGGGAGACACTTCTAATCAGATGAACGCAGAAAATCACCCGGATATGTGAGTCAATCCACTGTATCCGGGTGATTTTCGGATATTTTACTGAGAAATGTCTCTCAGATAAATACGAATTCCTCTACCACGACTGGAAGAATACGTTATCTCCTATTACAACGCCGTCTCTGTCGGTATACGGTGCGTACAGGAAGTAATAACAATCAGAAACCGCAGCAAGTCTTGCGCCGTTGATCGCATCCTGAGCGACCTGCATAGAAAGACTTGTAGGTCCGCTGTTCAGCACATTTTCAAGTCGGCCTGTCCATACCGGCTCAAACTGTCCGCTTGCATAGATAACTCCGCTGATCGAATTCGGAAATCTCGGGCTTTCGACACGGTTCATGATAACAGTTGCCACTGCCAGCAAAGCATCATAAGTCTGGTAAGCTTCGCACTGGATGATAGCTGCAAGCAGTGTGACATCATCCGTAGATGCATCAATTCCTCCGCCATTTACAACAGAGTTGTCGTAGCCGCCTCCGGAATTTCCGCTTCCGGGATTGTTATTGACTGATGCAGCAGCCTGTCTGGCTGCTTCCTCTTCAGCGGCAATACGTGCAGCCTCTTCCTCTTTTGCCTGTTGCAGTCTGGCCTGCACATCAGCGAGATTAGTAGATGTTGCATCTGCCTTTGCCTGCAGTTCTGTCTGCTGGTTTTGGAGCTGTTCCTGAAGATCTGTGAGTGAAGCCTGCTGGGTTTCCAGAGTCTTTTGTTCGTCTTCGATCTGCTGATGAATATCTTTCAGATCATTCAGCGCATTCCGGTCATATTCACTGAGGTTTTCGATAAAGTCAGCCTTGTTCAGAAAGTCTGACATGTCTTCGGCAGAGAAAAGAAGCTCGAGCAGTGTTGCGTTCCCGTGTTCATACATATACTTAATACGGGCTTTCATGTCTTCGTACTGCCGCTCTTCATTTGCCATTGCTTCATCGAGTTCATCGGAAGTACGGGCAATTTCGCCGTTGAGCATCTCTACCTGCATTTCAGTAGTAGAAATCTCATCACTCAGAGCAAGAATGTCCTCATTGATACCCTGAAGCTCACTTTCGAGAGAAGAAGACTGATCCTCCAGATTGTTAATTTCTTCATTATCTGCTAAAACAGGAAAAACCGAAAGTACAATTGCGAGAGAACAGATCAGGGCAATTCCGGACTGTATCCATCGTTTTTTGTAGAATTTCATATGGTAAAATCCTTTCTTAATCTGCAATATTCAGTTGCGAGTAATTATTATACTACAAATTGCGCTATTTGGCAAACTCTGATAGAATAAAATAAGTGTAAAATATATGCAGAATGTTACTGTGAACAGTAACGGCAGAATCGGGGGAAATTATGGAACACAGGATAAAGATGATCGGGCTGGACCTTGATGGCACTGTCCTGACAGAGCAAAAGGAACTTACAGCCCGTACAAAAGATGCTATCAGCAGAGCGCTGTCACAGGGCGTTGTCGTCCTTGTCGCAACGGGCCGGCCATGGATGGGAGTGCCGGAGGAACTCAGAAATTTTCCGGGGATGCATTATGCCCTTACGTCAAACGGTGCAAGGATCATCGATACAGTAAAAGACCGCGTGATCGAAGAACATCTGCTTTCGCCGCTGCTGGCGCAAAAAGTATTGGAAATCTGCGGGAAATATGATACTCTACAGGAGGTATATTTTGACGGGCAGGGGTATGCACCCGCCGGTAAGATGGCTTTGGTAGAGCGATATCACAGAAATCCCAGCATGTGTGAATACATGAGAAAGACCAGAATCCCTGTGGAGGATATCAGTCAACTGGTAAGAAAGGAAAATAGAGGACTTGATAAAGTACAGGCTCTTTTTGCAGATATGGATGAACGGAAGCTTGCATGGAACGAGCTGGAAGCAGAAGGAGGAATGGAGCTTGTCGGTTCCCTGAGATATAATATTGAAATTAATGCTGCCGGAGTCAATAAGGGAAAAGGACTTGTGAACCTGGGGCGTATGCTGGGGATCAGACGTGAGGAGATCATGGCCTGTGGCGACGGTGACAATGATATAGTTATGCTGAAGGAGGCAGGGTTCGGAGTCGCTATGGCGAATGGTGAAGAAAAAGTAAAGGAAGCTGCAGATTACATCACGCTATCTAATGAAGAAGACGGTGTGGCAGATGTGATCGAGAAATTTGTATTGCTATAAAAGTATTTTATTTTAAGGAGGAAAGAAAAATGTTGGATATATTAAAAGCGATCATTTTTGGTATCGTGGAAGGAATTACTGAATGGCTTCCGATCAGCAGTACGGGGCATCTGATCATTATGGAAGAACTGCTGAAGCTGGATCAGGGAGATGCCTTTTTTGAAATGTTTCAGGTTGTGATCCAGCTGGGGGCAATCCTGGCTGTAGTGGTGATCTATTTCCATAAATTGAATCCATTTTCCCCGAAGAAGACACAAAAGCAGAAGATGATGACCTGGCAGATCTGGATCAAAGTTGTCATTGGCTGTCTGCCTGCTGCAGTGGTAGGTATCCTGTTTGACGACTGGATTGATAAAACATTGTACCATTGGTATGTAGTGGCGCTGATGCTGATCGTATATGGTATCTTGTTTATCGTAGTGGAAAATTATCAGAAAGGAAAAGAACCGCAGGTAACGAAGTTTTCCCAGCTGACAATTCCGATGATCCTGATCATCGGTGTATTTCAAATGCTGGCTATGATTCCGGGAACTTCCCGTTCCGGAGCGACGATCGTGGGCGCTCTTATGATCGGAGTTTCCAGAAGCGTGGCAACAGAATACACTTTCTTTCTTGCCATCCCGGTCATGTTTGGAGCAAGTCTGCTCAAACTGATCAAGTTTGGATTTAGTTTTACTGCCATGCAGGTGGCTGTGCTGCTGGTGGGGATGGTCGTCTCATTTGCGGTATCTATCGTAGCGATCAAGTTCCTGATGAGCTATATCAGGAAGAATGACTTTAAGGTATTCGGATATTACAGGATCGTGCTCGGTGTGATCGTATTCCTGTTTTTCGGAATCCAGGCACTGCTTGCCTGAAATATTACCGTCGGGGCCACGATATTCGGAAAACACACTGGTTTGCATAAATTTTCATCTCAGGACTTGAAAAATATGCAGAACATGCTAAACTTAATAAGATAATCTGTATGATTATGCAAATTGAAAACCAAATGGAGGAATGTAAACATGAAAAAGTTATTGGCGGTAGTCTTAACGGCGGCTCTTACTGTCGGAATGCTTGCGGGATGCGGCGGCAGTGATAACGGCGGCAGCAGCTCCGGTTCTGATGCGGGCAGTGCGAAGACGGCAAAAGTGATTGATGTGGATCTTACAAGTGAAGAGTATGCTTTCGGTGTTGATAAGTCTCAGCCGGAACTTCTTGAGCAGGTAAATGCGTTTATTGCCAAGATCCAGGAAGACGGAACTCTGGATGAGATCTTTGATAAATACTTCGGCGGCGGAGAGCCGACACCTGTAGAGTCAGCAGCGCTGGATGAGTCAAAAGACCAGCTGGTGGTTGCTACGAACGCGGCTTTTGAGCCTTTCGAGTATATGGAAGGTGAGAACTATGTCGGTATCGATATGGAGATCGCAGCTCTGCTTGCAGAGGAACTGGGACAGGAGCTTGTGATCCAGAACATGGATTTCGATGCAGTGTGTCTCTCAGTCGGACAGCAGAAATGCGACATTGCAATGGCGGGACTTACAGTAAGCGATGAAAGAAAAGAATATGTGACATTCTCGGATACCTATTATCAGGCATCCCAGCGGCTGATCGTTCCGAGTGATGATACTACATTCGACGATATGACAGATGCTGATTCTATCGCTGCAGCACTTGGAGAACTTGATTCTTCCGTGAAGATCGGCGTACAGCAGGGAACGACCGGAAACAGCTATGTAGAGGGAAGCGAAGATCTCGGATTCCCGGGACTTGAGGCAACATGCCAGACATATAAGAGCGGATCTCTTGCAGTGCAGGATATGCTCAATGGAAATATCGATTATGTGATCATCGATGCAGCTCCGGCGGCAGCGATCACAGCGGCGATCAACGAAATGCAGTAAACCTCTTTTGAGAAGGGAAGACAATGGGTAATTTTAGTCAGAAGATAGATAAGTTCATAGAGATATTTATAGACCAGAACGGCTATGTGAGAGTGGTGGAAGGTCTGCAGAATACGCTCCTTATCGCAGTGTGCGGCCTGATCATCGGTATCCTGATCGGTACGATCATCGCGACTGTGAGGGTACTGCCGAAATATAAAGTGCTTCCGAGAGTGTTAAACGGGATCTGCAGCTTTTATGTGGCATTGTTCCGCGGAACGCCTATGGTAGTTCAGCTTCTTGTATTTTATTATGTGCTCCTGCCGATCATCGGATGGAATATCAACGGGGTACAGGTGTCCATGCTTGTATTCGGCCTCAACAGTGGTGCCTACATATCTGAGATCATGAGAAGTGGTATCCAGTCTGTTGATCCGGGTCAGATGGAGGCAGGCCGTGCGGTAGGGTTAAGCTTCGGGGCAAGCATGACGAAGATCGTCATTCCGCAGGCAGTGAAGAACATACTTCCTACGCTGGGAAATGAGTTCATCTCCCTGATCAAAGAAACGTCAGTCGTCAGCTTTGTCGGCGCAGCGGATCTCTATGTGGCGTTCAACTATATCGGAACAAACAATTATGAGTTTATGGTGCCTTATCTGGTGATGGCGCTGATCTATATTGCCCTTGTACTGGTGATCACCCTTCTCATAAAATTACTGGAAAGGAGCCTGAAGAAGAGTGATAGACGTAATTAATCTTAGGAAAAGCTTCGGTGATCTTGAGATCTTAAAGGGAATCAACATCACTATCAATAAAGGAGATATCGTCGCAGTGCTCGGTCCGTCAGGTTCCGGTAAGAGTACATTTCTGCGGTGCCTGAACTGTATGGAAGACCCGACTTCGGGCAGCATCATTTTCAAAGGCGTTGACATTGCGGATATGAAAGTTGATATCAATGTGCACCGCCGGCATATGGGAATGGTATTCCAGCATTTTAATCTGTTTAATAATAAAACGGTGCTCCAGAACGTGATGATGGCGCCTGCTTATCTTCGATGCAAGGATCTGAAAAAGGCAAAGCGTAAGAACAGAATGATCCGTTTCAAAAATATATTCCGCAGCAATAAGGAAGATCTGATCCCGGTCACAACGACAAAGGAGCAGATCAAAAGCGAGGCAAAGCAGCAGGCGCTTGACCTGCTGAAGCGTATCGGCCTTGACGATAAAGCGGACGTTTATCCTTCCACACTGTCCGGAGGTCAGAAACAGAGAGTGGCGATCATCCGCTCTCTGGCCATGAATCCGGATGTGATCCTTTTTGACGAGCCTACATCCGCACTTGACCCGGAGATGGTCGGAGAAGTACTTGACCTGATGAAGAAGCTGGCAAAAGATGGCATGACGATGGTTGTCGTAACACATGAGATGGGATTTGCCCGTGAGGTGGCTTCGAGAGTCATCTTTATGGACGACGGACAGATCCGTGAGGAGGCTCCGCCGGAAGAGTTTTTCGAACATCCGAAGGATGAGAGACTGAAAGAGTTCTTATCCAAAATCCTGTAAGTTAATATTGACAGCAGACAGCGCCGAAATTATGATGGCATTACGGCGGTATGCAGGGGAAACTCCGCATACCGGGTATAAGCCTGAATGATTCCGGCGCAATTTTATGATGTCAGGGGATCCCGGCATTAGTTTATCGGCAGGGAGAGTGAATATACATGAACTATGAACGGATACAAAGGGCATCCTTTATTGAGCGCCCGAACCGTTTTATTGCATATGTGAGGATGAATGGACAGAAAGAGACGATACATGTGAAGAATACGGGAAGGTGTGCGGAACTTCTCGTACCCGGTGCGGCGGTATATGTACAGGAGAGTACGAATCCTTCAAGAAAGACAAAATGGGATCTGATCGCGGTGGAGAAAGGAGAACGCCTGATCAATATGGATTCCCAGATTCCGAATAAAGTGGTCCAGGAGTGGATTGAAGGTGGAAATCTATTTCATGATGTGCGGCTGGTACGCCCGGAGACGACGTACGGGAATTCCAGATTCGATCTGTATGTGGAAGCAGGGGAGAAGAAGATATTTATTGAGGTAAAAGGCGTCACGCTGGAGGAAGACGGCGTATGCCGGTTTCCGGATGCGCCCAGCGACCGGGCGGTAAAGCATCTGGAAGAACTGATACGGGCGAAGAAAGAAGGGTATGATGCATATGTATTCTTTGTCATCCAGATGAAAGATGTGCGATATTTCACGCCGAATACGGATACCCATCCGGCATTCGCGGAAGCACTGAAAAAGGCGGCAGCGGCAGGCGTGAAGATCCTGGCCTGTGACTGCGAAGTGACACCGGACAGTATCGCGATCCGAAAACCGGTGGATGTGGTGCTGGAAAGCCCGAGGCTGAAAGAAACGGCAAAACCGCTTGTAGAATGGTTCCGGGAGAATAAGCGGGATCTGCCGTGGAGAGAACGGATGGATGCCTACAGGGTTTGGATATCGGAGATCATGCTCCAGCAGACGAGGGTGGAGGCGGTAAAGCCGTATTATGAGCGCTTTCTGGAAGAACTTCCTGATGTAAAGGCGCTTGCAGAAGTTCGGGAAGACCGGCTCCTGAAATTGTGGGAAGGGCTTGGATATTATAACCGGGCACGAAATCTGAAATATGCGGCTTGCCAGATCATGGACGAATATGACGGAAAGTTTCCAGAGACATATGAAGAGATCCGTTCGCTGAAAGGAATCGGCAGTTATACGGCAGGCGCGATCAGCTCCTTTGTGTACAATATCCCGAAACCCGCGGTGGATGGGAATGTGCTCCGTGTTGTAAGCAGGATCACGGCAGATGATTCGGATATTGCGAAGGCGGGAACAAAGACGAAGATAGAGAAAGAGATCGAAGAGGTGATTCCCGGGGACGCAGCAGGTGATTTTAATCAGAGCCTGATCGAGCTGGGAGCTATTGTGTGTCTGCCGAACGGCACCCCCCTGTGCAGTGCATGTCCTGTAAGTGATCTCTGTCTGGCCCATGAGCAGGGGAGGGAGATGGAATTCCCGGTGAAAACGAAAGCAAAGGAACGGCGGATTGAGAAACGGACCGTGCTGCTTTTCCGGGATGAGGAAAAGGTGGCGATCAGGAAACGCCCGGCAAAAGGCTTGCTGGCCGGAATGTACGAGTTCCCGAACAGGGAAGGACACATGAACCATGATGAAGTGGTCGAATACGGAAAATCCCTGGGGCTTACACCGATCCGTATCAGAAAGCTGGGAAATGCAAAGCATATATTCAGCCACGTGGAGTGGCATATGACCGGATATGAGATCCTTGTGGATGAACTTGAAAAAAGTATGACAGCTGCGGGCCGGGAGAAGAACGGTATCATCTTTGCGGGAATACGGCAGCTTCAGGAAGAATACCCGATGCCTTCTGCATTTGAGGCTTATGTGCCGAAATAGTATCAGGTGGGCAGGATAACAGAGCTCGCTCTGTTTTCTTGAAACCGACAGATGCATGTGGTACAATGGTCTGGTAGAAAAAACAGGAGAGTAGCACAAAATGAGTGAAAAAGCATCTATTTCCAGACAGCAGCAGAAATCACGTGAGACGAAAGAGAAGATATTCCAGGCGGCGAAACGGATTCTGCAGAAAAAAGGCTACGAGGAATTGTCTATCAAGAACATCTGCGAGGAGGCGGGAGTCTCCAACGGCAGTTTTTATCATCACTTCAAGACAAAAGATGATCTGCTGTCTTACTATATCGAGGATCAGCCGAAGATCGATCCGGATCTTCTGGAACTGCCGGACAGTGTGGCCGGCGTGAAAGAGGGGATCATCCAGGTGTATATGAATTATGTGAAATACTGCCGGGAGCTGGGCGTCGAGTTTGTGTCGGAATACTATGATACGAAAAACCAGGCCCTCAATGCGGCGATCCGTATGGAGCGTCCTTATCCCATCGTGACAGTTCAGAATTATGTGGAAAAAGCAGAGCAGGCGGGAATTGTGAGTCTGAATGTGGGCATTGAAGAATTTACGACGGATATCAGGATGATCGTGATCGGAAATGTTTTTGAGTGGTGCGTAAAGCACGGCGAGGCTGATTTCGAGGGAAACATGGCCAGATCGCTTGGAAAATATCTGGATGCAACACTTTGCAGGGGGTAAGATCGGCAGAAATGGAATATCATTTTATTGTAAATCCCAAAGCCCGCTCAGGCATGGGCGAGATGATATGGAGAATGATCGAACCGGAACTTAAGAAAAGGCGTGTGAGTTATTGCTGTTACATGACAAAGAGCAGAGACCATGCGCGGAAGATTGCCGGAGAGATCACGGCGGACGGACAGGAGTACAGGATCGTGGTCCTGGGCGGGGATGGTACGGTGAACGAGGTGGTCAACGGGATCAGAGAGCCCGGGAAAGTGACTCTCGGATACATTCCCATCGGATCCAGTAACGATTTTGCACGCGGACTGAGAATACCGAAAGAGCCGGAAAAAGCTCTGGATATTATACTTGCCCCTCAGAACATCATACATATGGATGTAGGGGTGCTGACTGCGGCAGGGCGACAGAGGCGCTTTGCTGTGAGTGCGGGGGTCGGATTTGACGCTGCAGTATGCCACGAAGTGTGTGTATCAAAATGGAAAATACTGCTGAACCGCATTGGGCTGGGCAAACTGAGCTATGCGGTGGTGGCTCTGGACCGGCTGAAGAAAGACCGGCCGGTGGAAATGACAGTAACATTTACGGACGGTACGGTCCGGAGATTTGAGAGAGCATATTTCGCGGCATTTATGAACCTTCCCTATGAGGGCGGCGGCTTTAAGTTCTGCCCGAAAGCTTCCCCGACTGACGGAGAACTGGATGTCATCATCGTACACGGCCTCCCTGTGGTGAAGATCCTGTGCCTGCTGCCGCTGGCATTTTGGGGAAAGCATACAGGATTTAAAGGGGTTACGATCGTAAAATGTAAAGAGATACAGGTCAGGACAGAGAAACCGCTCCCACTGCATACGGACGGAGAACCGGGATTTCAGAGGAAAGAAGTCAAAGCTTCACTTATGATAGAAAGACTGAAAGTGATCACAGGATAAAGTTCGGTCTGTTACAGCTTTTACCTGTCTTTAATTTCGAAAGATTTACTAAATGTTTTGTGAAGACGGTTGTTGACGTTTTTAAATCGTGCTATAATCGATGCGATTGAGAGAATTTAATAAAAGTGACCGGGGAAGTAAAAACAGGCAAAACCGTATTTAAAGGGGCATCATTATGAAGCTGAGAAACAGATTTGCAGGACTGGTTAAGAAATATAAGCATGCATGGGTGTTTTTATATATCTTTATCTACATGCCGTGGTTTATGTTTCTTGAGAAACATGTGACTACGCATTACCATGTGATCCAGATCAGGCTGGATGAGCATATTCCGTTCATCGAATATTTTATTATTCCGTATCTGATGTGGTTTGTATTTATCGTCGCGGCGTTTCTGTATTTTTTCTTTACAGATGTGCCGGGATTTTACAGGCTGGCTAAATTTATGTTTACGGGAATGACCGTATTTCTTATCATATGTACTATTTTCCCGAATGGACAGGATCTGCGGCCTGTTGTCTTTGAGCGGGATAATATTTTTGTGGATATGGTGAGGACTCTTTATCGTGCAGATACGTGTACGAATGTATTCCCGAGCCTTCATGTATTTAATTCGTTGAGCGTATGTATAGCGGTGGGGGAGAGTGAAGCCCTCAGAAAGCACAAAGGAGTCTGTATCGGGACATATGTCCTGGCAGGACTGATCATTCTCGCGACCATGTTTTTGAAGCAGCATTCCGTGCTGGATGTGATAGGAGCAGGTGTGATGGCATACGTACTTTACCAGTTTGTGTATGCGCCGCAGAAACGCAGTGTGCCGAAGTATGCGCGTCAAAAACGGCCGGTGCTTTAACACTAAAAGAAATCGATACTGGCGTTTCTGCCGGTAATAAGTAATAGAATCAGGAGGAAGAAGAATGAAGAAAATCATGCTTACCGGAGATCGTCCGACGGGAAAGCTTCACGTCGGACATTACGTGGGTTCGCTGAGACGCCGGGTAGAGCTTCAGAATACAGGAGATTTTGACGATATATTTATCATGATAGCGGATGCGCAGGCGCTGACTGATAATGCAGATAATCCGGAGAAAGTGCGCCAGAATATTATCGAGGTGGCTCTGGATTATCTTGCGTGTGGACTTGACCCAGAGAAATCGACTCTGCTGATCCAGTCCCAGATTCCGGAGCTGTGCGAATTGTCGTTTTATTATATGAATCTGGTAACTGTGTCAAGACTGCAGCGCAATCCAACAGTAAAATCTGAGATACAGATGCGCAATTTTGAGGCAAGTATCCCGGTTGGATTCTTCACCTATCCGATCAGTCAGGCAGCGGATATCACGGCGTTTAAGGCAACGGTCGTGCCCGTAGGAGAGGATCAGATGCCGATGCTGGAGCAGACAAAAGAGATCGTGCACAAGTTTAATTCCGTCTATGGAGAGACTCTTGTGGAACCGAAGATTCTTCTTCCGGATAATGAAGCGTGTATGCGTCTTCCGGGAATCGATGGGAAAGCGAAGATGAGCAAGTCGCTTGGAAACTGCATTTATCTGTCAGAAGAACCGGAAGATATCAAGAAGAAAGTATTCAGTATGTTTACAGATCCGACCCATATCCGTATCGAGGACCCGGGGAAATTGGAAGGCAATACAGTGTTTACGTATCTGGATGCTTTCTGCAGACCGGAATATTTCCCGGAGTTCCTTCCGGAGTATAATGATCTTGATGAGCTCAAGGAGCACTACAAGAGGGGCGGCCTCGGCGATATGAAGGTGAAACGCTTCCTGAATAATGTTCTCCAGTCTGAGCTGGAGCCGATCCGCAAACGCAGGAAAGAGTGGCAGAAGGATATCCCTGCTGTATATGAGATACTCAGAAAGGGAAGCGAAAAAGCAGAGAAGGTTGCTGCGGATACACTGAAAGATGTGAAGGCTGCGATGAGGATCAATTACTTTGATGATGAGGAACTGATCAAGATGCAGTCGGCGAAATATACGGAAGAATAAAAATCCGACAGAAAATATACAGGATTTTATCAGGCAGGGCAGATCGCTCTGCCTGTTTTCGTAATATGCCTGGTAAGCGACCGCCGTGCTTGCACGAGCGGATAAGGCAAAAGAATTCTACGAAAAACAAAAAGAGCACTTCGTTAAGAAATGCTCTTTTCTACGTGCGATAGAAGATTCGAACTCCCGACCTTCTGGTCCGTAGCCAGACGCTCTATCCAGCTGAGCTAATCGCACATTTGATATATGCTGTTTCGTTCACAGCAGAAATTATTATAGTATAGTTTTTAATATATGTCAACAATTTTTGTGAAAAAATTATTTGAACCTTGGGGCAAAGTTTATTTCGGCAATTCTCCAGATGTTGATCGTATTCGGTGTATCCTGCGCGGCCTGCACTGGGGAGATCTGGTATCGCTGGCATTTCTGATGTTCCTTTCATGGACGC
>ERZ1643250.2842-NODE-2842-length-12486-cov-7.107312_pt1 | contig 12486 bp, 11 predicted proteins | sample MGYA00579262_ERZ1643250 | MGnify/ENA primary metagenome ERZ1643250 (study PRJEB29033, sample SAMEA4952265) | chicken gut metagenome | biome: Broiler Chicken; feature: Gastrointestinal Tract; material: Caecum | place: Ireland | collected 2018 | study: Broiler...
TTCCCCTATGTACAAACTGCCTAAGTATTTTGCTGATTTAAATATAAAAGTTATTGATATTTCTGTCAGAAATTATTTATTTTTTATCTGATTTGGGCTGTGATATACTTTATCCAGATAAAGAGTTAAGAGGAAAACCTCATAAGAATTGACCGTACACAAATTCATTAGGAAAGGGGAAGATAGCAGAATGTACAGCATTGATCTGAACAGCGACATGGGGGAAAGCTTTGGAGCTTACAAACTTGGCGGAGATGAGGACATTATTCAGTATGTAACCACAGCCAATGTAGCCTGCGGATGGCATGCAGGAGATCCGATGGTTATGGACAAAGTGGTTCGGATGGCCAAAGAAAGAGGCGTAATGGTGGGAGCGCACCCGGGGTATCCGGATTTGCTGGGATTCGGACGCAGGAAGATGGTTTTGTCCCATGATGAGGTGAAAAATTATGTCAGATACCAGATTGGAGCTTTGGCCGCATTTACCCAGAGCTATGGAATGAAACTTCAGCATGTGGCTCCTCACGGAGCGATGGGCAATGCCTGCCAGTATGATGAAGATATTTCAACTGCTATCTGCGAGGCTATTTGCGAATACGATAAAGAGCTGATTGTGTATTACTGTGCCGGAGCAGTTCTGGGCGAGATCGCAGAAAGTAAAGGACTCCGGACTGCATCAGAAATTTTTGCAGACCGGGCTTATATGGATGACCTTTCTCTGGTTCCGAGAAAGATGGAAGGCTCTATGATTACAGACGAGGAAATTGCAATTGAACGCTGCGTCAGAATGATCAAAGAGGGCAAAGTTACTTCCATTAACGGAAAAGAACTGGATATTAAAGGCGATACCCTTTGTGTACATGGAGACGGCCCCAAAGCCCTGGCTTTTGTAAAGAAGATTCGTGAGAGATTTACAGAAGAAGGAATTGAGATCAGACATTTATAAAAAAGAGCATCATAGTACATAGAATTAATTGCCGGATAAATCAACGGAGATTTAAAACAGCAAAGGAGCTGCGCGTTGATCTGTCCGGTATTTTTTAAGGCTGAAATAGCAAAGCGGAAGCTTTGCATTCAGATAATCAATTATAATACACTCTCTCAAATAATAATAAAGAGAAGGAAAGGAAGGAAAAAAATGAGCAAAGAGACAACGAAAAAGAAATCATCAGTTGTAAGAAACATGATGATCGCCCTGGTAAGCGGTCTGGTCATCGGTATTGCATTTCTTCTTCTGAGGGAACAACTGGTTGCATCCGGCAATGAGGAAGTCTGGAATGTGATTAATAAGCTGTTGTTCCAGGACATTACGGCCGCAGACGGAGTCAGCGCATTAGGTCTGTTCTACATTATCGGCCAAATTTTTATGAGGGGTCTGCAGCTTGCTATCGTACCTCTGGTACTGGTATCCTTAAGCCTTGCGATGTGCAGTATTTCCAGCTCTTCTAAACTGGGAAGAATTGCAGGAAGAACGCTGATCGGCTTCTTCTTATTCTATGTAGTAGGAGCTTTCTTCGGAGGTCTGGTTGCCTATGGAGTAAAATCTCTTGGATTCTTTAATGTAACCCTGCCAAGCGAAGCGGTAACTGATGCAGCGACTCTGGACGCATTTAACCCGCTGGCTACGATTGTAGAAGCGGTACCGTCCAATATCGCATCTGCATTCAGCAGCAATAACAGCATTCTGGCAGTCGTTGTAGTTGCGATTATTATCGGACTTTGCATGAATGCGCTGGGAGAGAAGACAGATCCTCTGAAAAAAGTGCTGGAGAGCGTAAATGAAGTTATTCAGTTCTATCTGACCTTTTTAATTAACAAAGTAGGTCCTGTGGCTATCTTCTGTCTGATTTCCAGAACCTTTGCGATTTACGGAACAGAATATCTGGCTCCGGCAGCAGCATATATCGTATCTGCTATGATTACACTGTTTATCCTGGTTGTAACCATTTATCCTATCGGTATCTGGCTGACCACAAGACTGAACCCTATTCAGTTTATTAAGAAGATTGCCAAGGTAGGTGTATTCGGATTTTCCACAAACTCTTCCGCAGCATGTCTTCCTCTGAATACGAGAACCTGTCGTAATGAACTGGGATGCAGCGAGGAAATTACAAGCTTTGTACTTCCTACTGGTATGACCATTAATATGAACGGAACAACGGTTATGCATATGTTTGCTGCAACCTTTATTGCAACAAGCGCCGGCATTGATGTTACTCCTGCAAACCTGGCTGTAGTAGCCTTCCTCTCTATCTGTGCGGCAATGGGATGCCCGGCAATCCCGATTGCAGGAACCACTTTGATTGTTACCATTCTCTCAGGAATGGGATGGACTTCCGATGCCTGCATGATCGCATATGCCCTGGTTGTAGCTATTAACCGTCCGGTAGAGATGGCTCTGCTGCCTCTGAACGTTATTGGCGATGCTACGGTAAACGTAATCGTAAATGCCAAGGAAAAAGAACTGGACAAAGAGATGTATAACCGTTAAATATAAAAAGTATGAATATTATACATACAAATTCTGAAATTGACTTTCGGTTAAGCCGATGATACGATTTTCTCAGAATAAATATCATTTCAGGAGACAACGGCAGACAAAACTGCAGGTTGTTATCCGGGATTTCAGGAGGAAAACGGATGGAGTATAAAACAGCGAAAAGAATGGAGAGCCTTCCATTTTCAGGTATTCGTGCGGTAATGGAAAAAGCGACTAAGATGCAGCAGGCAGGCGAAAAGGTGATTCATCTGGAAATCGGACGTCCTGATTTCGACACACCTCAGAAGATTAAGGATGCTGCCTATGAGAGCCTGAAAGCAGGCCATGTATTTTATACCTCAAATTATGGTACGCCGGCTCTCAGAAAAGAGATTGCCCAGTGGGAAAATGAGCACCACGGCACAGAGTATGAAGCAGAGGAAGTGCTTGTTACAGTAGGTGTAGGAGAGGCTACGTATGCTTCTATGGCTGCGTTTCTTCAGGAAGGGGACGAGGTCCTTGTTCCCAATCCGGTATGGCTGAACTATATTCATGTTCCGTCTTCCCTGGGAGCAACGCCTGTGACCTACAGTCTGAAAGAAGCCAATGACTATCAGATCGATTTTGCAGAGCTGGAGTCCAAACTGACAGAGAGGACAAAGATGATTGTGGTTGTAAATCCCAGCAATCCCACCGGCGGCGTATTTTCAAAGGAAACTCTGGAGAAGCTGAGTGAAATTGCTGTTAAACACGATCTGCTTGTGGTTGCAGATGAAATCTATTCCCAGCTAGTATATGACGGAACGAAACACGTAAGTGTGGCTTCCCTGCCGGGAATGAAAGAGAGAACCATCACTCTGGGCGGTTTCTCAAAAGCCTATTCCATGACGGGCTGGAGACTGGGTTACATGTGCGCGCCGAAAGAAGTGATTCAGGCCTGTGTCAGAGTACACCAGTATACCATTACCTGTGCTTCTTCCTTTGTGCAGGATGCGGCAGTTACAGCTCTGAAAGACTGTGCGGATGATGTGGAAGCAATGAGACAGGAATATCAGAGACGGAAAGATTACATGGTGAAAGCATTAAATGAGATTGACGGAATCAGCTGCAACAATCCACAGGGAGCCTTCTATATCTTTGTGAATGTAAAGAGCCTGGGCATGAGTTCCATGGAAGTGGCAGAATATCTTCTGGAACATGCGAAAATTGCCCTGGTGCCCGGATCCGCCTTCGGAAGTGAAGGAGAGGGTTATCTGAGAATCTCTTATGCATGCAGTTACGAAGAGCTGCAGGAAGCAGCGGCCAGAATGAAAACGGCAATTGCAGAATTAAAGAAATAAAATATGGAATAGAAAAACCGGATGCCTGAATGAATCCATCTCAGGGCATCCGGTTCTTTTTTTCTAATACTTATTTTTCTCATTTCCCAGAACCTGCCCCGGGGTAAGCTGCAGGGGCATGTCTTTTAAGTATTCTTCCAGACTGTTTTCAAACATTTCCACTGCCGTGCGGTTAGTGATTTTAGGGTACCGGTGGGTGATCTTATAGCAGATTCTGTCCGGCGGCGGATTTTTCAGCTCGCTTACATACAGAGGCCGGTAAGAAGCCAGCTCCAGAATCACAGAAATGGGCGCAATCATCCAGTTTCCGGGCTTTTTCCAGAGACGGTTTGATAAAAGGATGGTATCCGTTGAAACGTGAGGACGGGAGACGACGGAGAGCCAGCGGTCATGCCAGATCTGGAAATTATCATCCCAGCTTAAAAAGATTTCCAGTGCGGGATCCAGCTCATCCGTATGTACTTTTCCGGAGGGAATCGCCGGAGGATCCGTCTGAATGAGATAAAGTTTCTCCTGGAAAATTTTCTCGGTAATAATATTTTTGTAATGAAGCTTGTGGTAGACAAAGCCAATGTCGATGTTGTGTTCTGCCAGCAGATTATACAGTTCCGAAGAGTGGTGGGACTGGATACTTAAGTCAAGGCGGGGTGATTCCAGAAGTTTCTCATAAAGCGGTGCAAATACGGCAATATTCAGGCTGTCTGTACAGCCGATGGTCAGAAGATAGGTTTCCTGATTGCGGCCCAGCTCCATGGTTTCTTTCCAGAGGGAGAGCCAGCGTTCGGCAATGATAATGAAATCTCTTCCCTTGGGTGTAAGTTCAATCTGTTTATGGCCTTTATTTCGAATCACAAGAGGAAAGCCCAGTTCGTTTTCCAGGGCGGTCAGTCTGTGGCTTACGGTTGGCTGGGCTAAAAAAAGCAGCTCGGCAGTCCGGGTAATGCTTTTGGTGTTTACAATGGTCAGAAAAGTTTCAATTTCGGACAGGTTCATAGGAGCCTCCTTTCGTGCAGATAATATAAAATATATCTATATTATACAGAGAAATTATTCGTTTTTCAATTATTTGCTTCTATGCTATGATAAAAACAGAAAAAAGAAAAGAGGTTTTGGATATGGCAGTAGGATGCAGAATTAGAAGAAATTTTGAAAGACCGGCAAAAGAGTTAGTAGAAGCCTTCCGCGGGATTCCGGTGGCCAATATAGACGACAACTGTGGAAGGATCGCGGCAGTGGATGCAAGTATTTATCCGCTGAATCCCAAAGCACGTCTGCTGGGAACCGCTTTTACGGTAAACGCTCCGGCAGGGGATAATTTATTATTCCACAAAGCTCTGGATATGGCTCAGCCGGGTGATGTAATTGTCCTTGCCAATAAAGGCAGCATGAGCAGAGCCCTGTGCGGAGAAATTATGAGCAGCTATGCGAAGGCAAGAGGACTGGCAGGAATCATTATTGACGGATGTGTCCGCGACAGCTACACATTAAGCCAGATGGATTTCCCGGTTTACGCAAAGGGCGTAACGCCTAACGGACCGTACAAAAACGGCCCAGGAGAGATGAATTTCCCGGTATCTTTCGCAGGAATTATCATTAACCCGGGAGACATCATTGTGGGCGACTCTGACGGACTGATTGCCGTAAGACCGGAATTTGCAAAGGAGCTGGCAGAGAAAGCAAAAGCTTACCATGAAGGAGAAGAAAAACAGATGGAAGGAATCCTCAGCCGGGGAGAATGGCCCCGTTCCTGGGTAGATTCCAAACTGGAAGAAGTAGGATTTGAATTTGTTGATTAAGTAAATAAAAGAACAAGCAGGAAGATTGTTTGCAGGTGAATGGAGGAATCTGTATGGAAACAAAGGCCTATAATCCTTATGAAAATATGATTGCCGTGCTGGAACAGGCAGCAGACAAGCTGGGACTGAAACAGGATGAGTATGAAACATTAAAGTATCCGGAAAGAGAACTTACGGTATCGATACCGGTTCGGATGGACGATGGAACTTTAAAAGTATTTGAGGGATACCGGGTGCAGCATAACAGTGCCAGAGGCCCCTATAAGGGAGGAATCCGTTACCACCAGAACGCCAACCCGGATGAGGTGAAAGCTCTGGCAGCATGGATGTCATTCAAATGTGCGGTTGCCAATATCCCCTATGGCGGAGCAAAAGGCGGAATCAAAGTGGATCCGCGGAAACTTTCCAAAGATGAGTTAATCCGTCTGACCAGAAGATATACAACCAGAATTCTTCCCCTTATCGGACCGGATCAGGATATACCGGCGCCGGATGTGAATACAAACGGCGAAGTAATGGGATGGATCATGGATACCTACAGTATGTTTAAAGGCCACAGCGTTCCCGGAGTAGTTACGGGAAAACCCATTGAGATCGGCGGCTCCATCGGAAGGGCGGAAGCAACCGGCCGGGGTGTTACGATTATTGCAGAAAAATGTCTGGAAGATGAAGGACTGGATCCGAAAGAACAGACCTACGCCATCCAGGGAATGGGAAATGTAGGCGGAACAGCGGCAGCTATTCTGTATGAAGAAGGAAAAAAGGTAATTGCTGTCAGCGACTGGTCAGGCGCGGTGATGAAGAAAGACGGTTTAAATATTCCGGAAATCAGAGAATTCCTTTCTGACAGAAAGAACTGTCTGAAAGATTATAACGGAGAGGGAGCAGAACATATCACCAACGAGGAACTGCTGACCTGCGACTGCACCGTACTGATTCCCGCTGCCCTGGAAAATCAGATTACAGAAGAGAATGCCGGAGACATAAAGGCGAAAATTGTTGTAGAAGCGGCAAACGGTCCGACAACCGTAGAGGCGGACAAGATTCTGGAAGAAAGAGGTATCCTGGTTGTTCCGGACATTCTTGCGAATGCCGGAGGCGTGGTTGTATCTTACTTCGAGTGGGTGCAGAATATCCAGAGCATGGCATGGGAACTGGATGAAGTAAACCAGATGCTGAAAAAAGTTATGCTGAAAGCTTATAATGACGTAAGAACAATGAGCAAAGAGAAGGACAGCACCATGCGGATGGGCGCCTATATGGTGGCCATAAACCGAATCACCACAGCAGGAAAACTCAGAGGCGGTCCGATTTCCATGGCATAAACCAGACAGGGAAAAGCCACGCAGGCTGCCATACAAAAAGGAAAACGTAAAATCAGCACATAGAGCAGGAAGGTCTGTTATCGGGTAAGGACAGGCCTTCTTGTGTTAAAAGAAAGGGAGGGAATATTGTGGATGTAAAATTTCTAATAGCAGGAGACAGAGCTGTATCTGTGGAATTCGGAAAAGAAATCTGCCTGGAAATCAATGCGAAGGTCCGTATGTTGGAAGATAAACTAAAGGAAGATCCCATTGAAGGAGTGGTGGAATGCGTTCCGACGTACTGTTCCCTGATTGTACATTACCGGCCGGAAATCCTGCTTTACGACCAATTGGTTCAGGAGCTTAAGAAGCGGCTGGAAAATCTGCGCGGGCCCAGGGAACAGAAAAAGATTATCAAAGAGGTTCCTGTTCTGTACGGCGGAGAGACAGGTCCGGATCTGGAATACTGTGCCCAACTGGAACAGACCAGTGTGGAGGAAATCATCCGCAAACATTCTCAGCATGAATACTATGTCTATATGCTTGGTTTTGCTCCCGGTCACCCTTATATGGCCAGATTTGAAGAACCTTTTAGATTTAAGAGAAGAGAGTCCCCCCGTGTAAGCATTCCGGAGCGTTCCGTTGTTGTTCAGCAGAATCTGTCAGATTTGATCCCGTTTAAACAGCCATGCGGATGGAATATTATCGGCAGTACGCCTCTGGACATCTGCAACTATGAAAAAGAAGACCCCTTCCTTCTGAATGCAGGAGAATGGGTAAGGTATGTGCCGATTACGAAAGCAGAGTATACACAGATTCGCAGAGAAGTAGAAAACGGAACCTACCAGGTGAAAACGTACGCACGGTAGGAACCGGCAAAAGAACGGAGGGCATGATATGGGAATAAGTGTTGAAAATGGAGGAATCCTGACAACCGTTCAGGATGAAGGAAGATTTGGCTATCAGGCTTACGGAGTGTCTACTTCCGGAGCAATGGACAGTCATGCGTTTCATATTGCCAATCTTCTGGTGGGAAACAAAATGACAGAAGGCGCGCTGGAAATGACATTTATGGGGCCGACACTTACCTTTACCTGTGATAATATAATAGCAGTGACAGGCGGCGATTTAATGCCTATGTTAGACGGACAGCCCATGCCGATGTATCAGGCGGTTCTCGTCCGGAAAGGACAGAAGCTGCAGTTTGGCGGAGCCAGAAACGGCTGCCGCGGATATATAGCCTTTGCCGGAGGACTGGAAATTCCGGAAGTTATGGGAAGCAAATCCACCCTGCTGAGAAATAACCTGGGCGGAGTAAAAGGACGGAAACTGGAAAAGGGCGATACCATTGCCTTTACGGCTCCGAAAACAGAGCTGTCCAATATGGAAAACAGAAAAGTTCCTGCAGACGTATACCCCGCAGACGAGGTAGTGCTGCGTGTGGTTCTCGGACCCCAGGACGATGAATTTACGGAGAGGGGAATCCGCAGTTTCTTCTGGAACAGTGGGGTCATCACCGATGAATTTGATCGGATGGGATGCCGGATTGAACGGGAACCCATTGAACACAAAGGGGATGGAAATATTAACACAGACGGAATTTCCCTGGGAAGTATTCAGGTTCCTGCAAACGGAAAACCGATCATCATGCTGGCGGATCGTCAGAGTACAGGCGGGTATGCGAAAATCGGAACCGTGATCTCTGTGGATCTGCCGAAGATTGCCCAGAGCAGGCCGGGACAGAAGGTGCGGTTCATACAGGTCAGCCTGGAACTGGCTCAGAGCCTGTATATCAGGGAACGCAATAAGATGCTGGAACTGGATGAGAAACTAAACGGGCAGGAAGCCCTTTAGATAGAAACGGAAAAGAAAATAAAAACAGAAAGGTGAGAGAATATGAAGATTGTAGTTTTAGACGGATACACAGAAAATCCGGGAGATTTAAGCTGGGATGCACTGAAAGAGCTGGGAGAACTGACCGTATATGACAGAACTTCCTATACAGAATCTCCTCTGATTGCAGAACGTATCGGAGATGCAGAGGTTGCTGTAATTAATAAAACTCCCATTTCAAAAGAAACCATTGACAAATGTGAGAATCTGAAACTGATAGCAGTACTTGCCACAGGATATAACGTTGTGGACTATACCTATGCCAAAGAGAAAGGAATCCCGGTGGTTAATGTTCCTACTTACGGAACCCAGATTGTAGGTCAGTATGCCCTTGGCCTGCTTCTGGAAATCTGTTCCCACTACGGACATCACGACCAGACAGTCAAAGAGGGAAAATGGGAAAATAATGATGACTGGTGTTACTGGGACTATCCTATGATTGAGCTGTACGGAAAGACAGCGGGAATTATCGGACTGGGAAGAATCGGACAGGCCACAGCGAAACTGTTAAATGCGCTGGATATGAAAGTAATTGCCTATGACGCTTATGAAAGCGAGTCCGGAAGAAAACTGGCTGAGTATGTGAGCCTGGACGATCTGTTTGCACGTTCTGATGTGATTTTCCTTCACTGCCCGCTCTTCCCGGAAACAGAAGGAATTATCAATAAAGAAAATATCGCGAAGATGAAAGACGGTGTGATCCTGATTAACAACAGCCGCGGACAGCTTGTAGTGGAACAGGATCTGGCAGATGCTTTAAACAGCGGCAAGGTATATGCAGCAGGACTTGACGTGGTTTCCACAGAACCCATCAAAGGCGACAATCCTCTGCTGAAAGCCAAAAACTGCTTTATTACCCCTCATATCTCCTGGGCGGCACAGGCTTCCCGCCAGAGAATTATGGACATTACAGTAGAAAATATCCGTTCCTTTATGGACGGAAAAACAGTTAACTGTGTAAACGGCTGATTCCTTTAAGAAAATAAAAGCGGGCGGTACCGGAAAATTCCCGGAATTTTTGGTACCGCCCGTAATTTATGTACATTGACATGAAATATAGAAAGTATTACCATGTAAAAATGAAAGAGATAGAAATCGGAGAGTAACCAGCGCAGTAATATGGAATTATATGAAATTATTAAGTTGCACAATCGTCCCTGGTCGCCCCTTGAAATTCTGTGTTTCTCGGTGATTTTCCTGTTTCTGGCAGGCAGGGCTTATGTATTATGGCAAAGGAAACGGATACGGGGCTCTCAGGCGGCTGCTGTCTGTTTTGTGGTTCTTTATCTGGGAATTGTATTTGCCTCCACAGTGTTCACCAGGAATTCCACAGAAGAGGCAACCTATCAGCTTCAGCTTTTCTGGTCCTGGGAAAAGGTGATACAGGAACAGAGCCGGGAGGCATTAAAAGAAAATATTTTAAATATGATGTTATTATTGCCCTTTGGAATGTTACTTCCGGTCATAAGGAACCGAAAGCTGAAAGTGCGCTATGGACTAGCCGCCGGTTTTCTGGTATCCTTAATAATTGAATTGTGTCAGTTGATTTTTCACAGAGGTTTATTTGAATGGGACGATATGATTCACAATGCCATTGGGAGTATGGCGGGATGCATGATCATGAACCGGGTGCTGAGCTGGATAGCCCGGTGCGGCAGAAAAAGAAAAGAAAGTAGGGATTAAAATGTGTGGAATCGTAGGGTTTATAGGAAATCAGCAGGCTGCCCCCATTTTGCTGGATGGTCTGTCGAAACTGGAATACCGCGGATATGATTCAGCCGGTCTGGCAGTCCGCAGCGATGACGGAAAGATTGAAGTGGTAAAGGCGAAAGGGCGTCTGAAAGTGTTAGCAGAAAAGACCAATGGCGGACAGTCTTTGCTTGGCAACTGTGGAATCGGCCATACCCGCTGGGCAACTCACGGGGAACCTTCAGAAGCCAACGCTCATCCCCATTACAGCGAAGATCATACGGTTGTGGCAGTTCACAACGGGATTATCGAGAACTATCAGGAACTGAAAGATAAATTATTAAAAAAGGGGTACCAGTTTTATTCTAATACAGATACAGAAGTGGCAGTAAAACTGATCGATTATTATAAGAAGAAATACCTGGGAACTCCGGTAGACGCCATTAACCATGCTATGGTGCGGATTCGCGGTTCCTATGCGCTGGCTGTGATGTTCCAGGATTATCCGGGAGAAATCTATGTGGCCAGAAAAGACAGCCCGATGATTCTGGGTGTGGAAAACGGAGAATCCTATCTGGCTTCTGACGTGCCGGCTATTTTGAAATACACCAGAAACGTATATTATATTGGCAACATGGAAATCGGCTGCCTGAAAAAGGGAGAAATCACTTTTTATAATCTGGACGGAGACGAAATCCAGAAGGAGTTAAAGGAAATCAAATGGGATGCAGAGGCGGCGGAGAAAGCCGGATACGAGCATTTCATGATGAAAGAAATTCATGAGCAGCCCAAAGCAGTATCCGATACCCTGAATTCTGTAATAAAAGAGGGCAGGATTGATTTGTCCGAAGTGGGAATTACAGAAGAAGAAATAAACAATATCCGCAGAATCTGCATGGTAGCCTGCGGTTCTGCCTATCATGTGGCTGTAACGGCTCAGTATGTATTTGAGGATTTGGCCAAGGTGCCGGTCCGGGTAGAACTGGCCTCCGAATTCCGTTACCGGAAACCACTTCTGGAAAAAGATACCCTGGTGATTGTCATCAGCCAGTCCGGAGAGACTGCCGACAGTCTGGCTGCCTTAAGAGAGGCAAAAAGCAGAGGAATCCAGACTCTGGCCATTGTCAACGTGGTAGGATCCTCCATTGCCAGAGAGGCAGACAAGGTATTTTATACCCTGGCAGGGCCGGAGATTGCCGTAGCAACCACCAAGGCCTACAGCACCCAGTTAATTGCCTGCTACGTCCTTGCTGCGGCATTTGGAAGGGCAAGAGGAGAGATTACGGAAGAATATTATGAGGAGCTGATTGGCGAGCTGGAAAGCCTGCCGGATAAAATCAGCAGAGTGATTGAAGATAAGGAAAGAATCCAGTGGTTTGCTTCCAAACAGGCCGCTTCCAAGGATGTTTTCTTCATTGGAAGAGGGATTGACTATGCCATCTCCCTGGAAGGAAGTCTGAAGATGAAGGAGATCAGTTATATCCATTCCGAGGCCTATGCAGCCGGAGAATTAAAACACGGTACCATCAGCCTCATCGAGGACGGAATCCTGGTAATTGGTGTTTTAACCCAGCAGGAACTCTATGAGAAGACGGTCAGCAACCTGGTAGAGTGTAAGAGCCGGGGCGCTTATTTAATGGGGCTGACCACCTATGGAAATTACAATATTGAAGATACGGCGGATTTTGTAACGTATATCCCCAAGACGGATGCACATTTCACCACTTCTTTAGCGGTGATTCCCCTGCAGCTTCTGGGTTATTACGTATCGGTGGCCAAGGGACTGGATGTGGATAAGCCAAGGAATCTGGCCAAATCAGTAACAGTAGAATAAAGAAATGGAAATGGCAGGCCTCTTTTACACGCCTGCCATTTTTTTATTAATAGGAAACTGCGTTCCCTATTAAACAAAACGCTCTATTCTTTTTTATTCTAACACATATTTTTCCAGCACAGGAAAGGGAACGGGGCCGATTTCCAGAACT
>ERZ1643250.2843-NODE-2843-length-12483-cov-7.060267_pt1 | contig 12483 bp, 13 predicted proteins | sample MGYA00579262_ERZ1643250 | MGnify/ENA primary metagenome ERZ1643250 (study PRJEB29033, sample SAMEA4952265) | chicken gut metagenome | biome: Broiler Chicken; feature: Gastrointestinal Tract; material: Caecum | place: Ireland | collected 2018 | study: Broiler...
CCATTGCGACGATGTCAGCTTGTATCTTCCTGTTTGGATTATTTTTTGCGATTATCGTAAATTTTCAGTATATTATAAAAACAGCCGAGGAAGGCGTCGCCATAACTGTATTCTTTGAGGAGGACGCCACAGAGGAGCAGAAAGAGGAAATTGGAAACGAACTGGAGAACCATAAGGGCGTAGCCAGAGTTAATTACGTGTCTGCAGAAGAGGCGTGGGAAGAATTCCAGAAGCAGTACTTTGGAGATAACCCGGAACTGGCGGAAGGATTTAAGGACGATAATCCTCTGGCAAGTTCAGATAACTATGAAGTCTACATGGAGACCTCTGAAGACAGCGAAAATCTGATCGCAAGGAGCCGTTCTCTTTCATCTACGCAGAAAGAGCTGGTCGAGTTTGCGCAGGGGTTGGACGGCGTTCGTGAAGTTAATAAATCAGATGTAGTTGCAAACACTCTGTCCAGCGTGAATATGCTGGTAGCCTATGTTTCTATAGCAATTATTGTTATCCTGCTTGGCGTTTCAATCTTCCTGATCAGCAACACTGTAACAATGGGAATTACGGTGCGTAAAGAAGAAATCGCGATTATGAAGTATATTGGCGCAAAAGATTTTGTCGTCCGTTCACCGTTTGTTTTAGAAGGACTTATCATCGGTATATTTGGAGCGGCTATTCCGCTCGTTCTGCTGTATTTCCTTTACGAGAAAGCAGTGGAATACGTTATGACCCGATTCAGCATCCTTCAGAATATTATAGATTTCCTTCCGGTAACGGCAGTATACAGATATCTTCTGCCAATCGGAATTATCATGGGAATTGGTATTGGATTCCTTGGAAGCTTCTTCACGGTGCGCAAGCATCTTAAAGTATAGCGAGTATAGGGAAGAGGAGGATAATAGAGATCCGGTGAAAAGGCGAATGAGAAAATTAGTGGGTGTGCTGCTTTCGTTTACTATGTGCGCAGGCGTTGCTTTCAGTGCAAATGCTGAAACTCTTGAGGAGGCCCAGCAGAGGCAGAAAGAACTTCAGGAGCAGAAAGAAGCGGCGGAGCAGGAACTTGACAGTATTGTCAGTGAAATCAATGAAATGCAGGAAAAACTGGAGACGAAGGAAGCAGAGATAGAAACTGCGGAAAATGATCTGATCCAGGCGAAAGCGGATGAAAGTGAACAGTATGAAAGCATGAAAATCCGCATAAAGTATATGTATGAAACTGGCGGAGTGCAGTTCTTTGAGGTTTTGGCACAGAGCAGCAGCATAGGCGATTTTCTGAATAACGCAGAATATGTGGCACAGCTTTCGGAATATGACAGGGCAGAACTGATCAAATACCAGGAAACGGTACAGGAGATCGAGGATAAGGAAGCGGCCCTGGAGCTGGAATATGAAGAGCTGGATGCGCTGAGGAATGAATTGATCGACAAGCAGGCAGAGGTCGAGGCGGAACTTGCCGACAACGAGGAAGAACTGGCGGAAGTCCAGACGCTGATCGATGATGCGAAACGCCGTCAGGAAGAACAGCGTCAATCAGGCGGTAATTTTTCGGGAAGTTATACAGGAAACGTTGTAAGTGGAAACGGGTATTTTACTCATCCGTGTCCGGGTATGACATATCAGTCAAGTTATTTTGGCGAAATTCGTTCTTTTAGTTCGCGTCCGCACACAGGCAATGACTATGCGGCGCCAACTGGAACTCCTACATATGCGGCGGCGTCGGGGACAGTAATTGCCGCCACATACAGTAATAGTGCGGGGAATTATGTTGCTATCAGCCACGGAAATGGCTTGGTGACAAAATATATGCACCATGTTTCAATCTGTGTCAGTGCTGGACAGCATGTTGAGAAGGGGCAGCAGATCGGCTGGGTTGGAAGTACCGGAAATTCTACCGGACCCCATCTGCATTTTCAGGTAGAGGAAAATGGAGTCCCAGTAAACCCTGATAAATATTTGTAACCGGGTACAATAGATGATACAGACTAGAGGGAGGACAAAGTGGAATGAATGTTCTGCTTTGTCCTTTTCTGACGAAAAATGAAGGCGGAGGCAGAACATGGATTTTAAAGATAAAACAGACCGGGAAAACGAGAGGGCGGAAGGAAAAGCAAAAACAAACAGAGATTTTGGGAAGGGCGTTGTGGCCGGGCTGGCGGCCGCCGCTCTCATCGCGGTGTGCATATGGGGCACACGCAGCATTTTGGGATCCTTTTCCGGGGGATTTGGATCTGAAAGCATTTCAAAAGCTGATGCAGAGAAAAAACTGGATACAATAGATGCTCTGATAGACCGATACTATCTCTATGGCGACGAAATTGACAGTGATGCTCTGGTGGAAGGAATCTATTCGGGCTATGCAGAGGCTCTGGGGGATCCCTATACCGAATATTATGATGAAGAAGAATCTCAGGCGCTCCTTGAGTCGACAAGCGGAGAATTCAGCGGAATCGGCGTGACTATGAGTCAGGGAGCGGACGGGACTGTCACAGCAGTGAATATTTATGAAGACTCGCCTGCAGACAAAGCCGGAATGAAGGCCGGCGATATTCTCCTGAGAGTAGATGGAAAAGATATTCAAGGGGAAAATCTGAATACGGTCGTGTCATATGTAAAAGGAGAGAAAGGAACAGAAGTTGATCTTACCGTGCTCAGAGACGGAGAAGAGGTAGAGCTGACCGCTGTCCGCGACACGATCGAGGTGCAGACTGTAGAGTATGAAATGATGGAGTGGCAGATCGGCTATATTTCAGTCAGTGAATTCGACGAGGTGACATATGAACAGTTCAGCACAGCATTGAATGACCTGGAATCTCAGGACATGAAGGGACTTGTCATTGATGTGAGAAACAATCCGGGCGGGAATGTGGAAACAGTTACCGATATGCTGAAGCTTCTTCTCCCAGAGGGTCCGATCATGTCGACAAAGGATAAAGAAGGGAATACGGAGGAAATAACCTGTGACGGCGCCCATGAATTCAAAAAGCCTTTGGCCGTACTGGTGAACGGAAACAGCGCCAGCGCATCGGAAATATTTTCCGGGGCGATCCAGGATTATGGGATCGGGACGATCGTGGGAACAACAACTTACGGAAAAGGTGTTGTCCAGCAGCTGATCGGACTGGGAGACGGGACATATCTGAAACTGACGATCGCAGAATATTATACCCCCAGCGGCAGAAGTATCAACGGTACAGGGGTGACGCCGGATGTGGAAGTAGAGTATGAATATGATGAAAATGATCCGGAAGCAGATAATCAGCTGGAAAAAGCGTTGGAGACTGTGGAAGGACAACTGAACTGAGGTGTTTTATTACAGGAAAGCCGGTTCTGTGATCCAGAATTTTGCAGGATTGGAATGTAAATCCTGCAAAAAGTTCTTGCAATTCACAAATCAGTGTGATATCATTAGTAACATATTTTAACAAACTAAAGTGTTAAAATAGAAAAAGGCAATGAACAAGACTCTGGTTTCCAGAAACTGACAGGAAGTTGGCGTCACCGACTGAGAGCGCCGGACAGCGGAGGGAGCTAAGGGAACACTTGGGAGCTGACCGCCTGAACCTGAGTAGGGCGGTACGTGGAGCATACGTTACATGCAAAGAGAGGAACCGAAAGCACTTGAGGAGAGCAAAAACATCCAAAAGCCGCTTAGCAAGGCTTTTCTGAGTCTTAGTGCAGGGTTCAATGCGGGTGGTACCGCGGATTTTATCTTGATAATTTCCGTCCCGGGATACTTAAGTATCCCGGGACTTTTTGTTGTAAAAAACAAAAAGCCCCGGGGAAAAGCATCTGATACCGTAAAGGTATTCCGTTATGCCGCAAAAGTGCGGTATATCAGGGGAAAGGAGACAGAAAATGGAACTGGTAAAAGGAGTAAAAAAATCTGAATGTCTGGAACTCGCCGAATTACTTGCAGAAGAAGTCAGAGGCCGGAAAGTAAAGGTCAGCGGAGCCGTCCACACGATCCGTGATATGGGGACAGTGGCGTTTCTGATCCTGCGCAGACGTGACGGCCTTATACAATGCGTATATGAAAAAGGCGTGTCGGGGTTCGAACTGAAAGATGTGAAAGAGGCAGCATCGGTAGAAGCGGAAGGGATTGTGGCGGAGTCTGAAAAAGCACCCCATGGAATTGAAATCCGCTTAAAAGGCATTCGTATTTTAAGCGAACCGGCAGCGCCGCTGCCTTTGCCGGTCGCAAAGTGGAAGCTGAACACTTCTCTTGAGGCAAAACTGAATTACCGTCCCATCTCTCTTAGAAATCTCCGGGAGCGGGCAAGATTCCGCATTCAGGAAGGGCTTGTGAGAGGATTCAGGGATTTTCTGTATGGCGAAGGATTTACGGAAATCCATACGCCGAAGATTGGCGCAAAGAGCGCGGAGGGCGGAGCGAACCTGTTCCGTCTGGATTATTTTCACAGACCTGCGGTACTTCAGCAGAGCCCTCAGTTTTATAAACAGATGATGGTGGGCGTTTTTGACAGAGTGTTTGAGACAGCGCCTGTATTCCGGGCGGAGAAACACAATACAAAGCGTCATTTGAACGAATATACAAGTCTTGATTTTGAGATGGGATATATTGAGAGCTTTGAAGATATCATGGCTATGGAAACCGGGTATCTGCAGTATACAATGGCTCTTCTGGAAAAAGAATATGCAGAGGAAATCCGCATTCTGGGAATTCAGCTTCCGAAGACGGAGGAGATTCCCGCAGTACGCTTCGATGAGATCAAGCGCGCAGTAGCAGAAGAATATGGACGAAAGATACGTAGCCCCTATGATCTGGAGCCGGAAGAGGAAACGTTGATCAGCAGATACGCGAAAGAAAAGTGGGGAGCAGATTTTGTCTTTGTAACCCACTATCCCTCTAAAAAACGTCCGTTTTATGCGATGGACGACCCGGAGGATCCCACATACACGCTGAGTTTTGACCTCCTGTTCCGGGGAATGGAGATTACTACAGGGGGACAGCGCATACATGATTATCATATGCTTCTTGAAAAAATGGGCCAGAGAGGGATGACGGAGGAAGGCATGGAACAGTACCTGAGCGCTTTCCGGTATGGAATGCCGCCTCACGGGGGACTGGGAATCGGCCTCGAGCGTCTGACCATGAAACTGACCGGAGACGACAATGTCCGGGAGACGACACTTTTCCCGAGAGATATGAGCAGACTGGAACCGTAGCGTCAGCCTGCCGGGCGGTTTGGCGGCGCGGGTATCAGACAGAGAGGAGAAACAGATATGGCAAATAAAATATCAGACGAGACAATCGAATATGTGGGTATACTGGCAAAACTGGAACTGTCAGATGAGGAAAAGGAAGCGGCCAAGGCAGATATGGAAAAAATGCTGGACTATATTGACACCCTAAATGAACTGGATACATCAGGCGTGGAACCGATGTCACATGTATTTCCCGTGCACAATGTATTCCGGGAAGATGTGGTGACAAACAGCGACGGAAGAGAAGATACGCTGGCAAATGCGCCGCAGAGGAAAGAGGACAGTTTTGAGGTTCCCAGGACGATCGGATAAATCAGATGCCAGCCCGTCCGTCAAGCGGCGGACGGGCAAATACAGACGGCAGAAAGGCGGCATAAATGATGGAAATATTAGAACTTACAGCGTTAGAGCTGTCAGAGAAAATAAAAGCCGGCAGGATTACGGTGAGAGAGGCTGCGGAAGCGGCGCTCCGGCGGGCGAAAGACGTGGAGCCGGCAATAAACAGTTATGTAACCATAGATGAGGAAAGCGTGTACAGGCAGGCTGAGGCGGTACAGAAAAGGATTGATTCAGGAGAACTGACAGGGCCGCTGGCGGGAGTCCCAGTGGCGATAAAGGACAATATGTGTATCAAAGGAGAACTTACCACATGCAGTTCCAGGATACTTTCCAATTTTAAACCCACATATACGGCCCAGGCGGTGGAGAACATGAAAAAGGCAGGCGTGGTGATCATCGGGAAAACAAACATGGATGAATTTGCCATGGGAAGCACTACAGAGACGTCTTACTATGGCCCCACAAAAAATCCCCACAACACGGCTCATGTGCCGGGCGGTTCTTCCGGCGGTTCCTGCGCGGCGGTAGCGGCGGGAGAATGCTTCGGCGCTCTGGGCTCCGACACGGGCGGCTCTATCAGACAGCCCAGTTCCTTCTGCGGCGTGGTAGGGTTAAAGCCGACCTACGGAACCGTTTCCCGATACGGATTGATCGCCTATGGCTCTTCCCTTGACCAGATCGGACCGATCACGAAAGATGTGTCCGACTGCGCGGCGTTTCTTGAGGCCGTGTCGTCTTATGACTTAAAGGACAGCACATCTGTTCAGAGAGACGACTGTGATTTCATGGCAGCTCTTGTAAATGATGTGAAGGGGCTTAAAATCGGAATCCCCAAAGACTACATGGGAGAAGGCCTTGATCCGGAAGTGCGCACTGCGGTCTATGAGGCGGCGAAAGTGCTGGAAGAAAAAGGGGCGGCAGTGGAAACGTTTGACCTGGGGCTGGTAAAATATGCTATTCCTGCATATTATACCATTGCGGCAGCAGAGGCAAGTTCCAATCTGGAGCGGTTTGACGGCGTGAAATACGGCTTTCGGGCAGACGGATACGAAGGACTGCATAACATGTACAAAAAAACAAGATCCGAGGGCTTTGGCGCCGAGGTAAAGCGGCGTATCATGCTGGGATCCTTTGTCCTTAGCTCGGGATATTATGACGCGTATTATCTGAAAGCGCTGCGGACAAAGGCTCTCATCAAGCAGGAATTTGACCGGGCGTTTGAAACTTACGATATTATTCTCGGGCCTGCGGCTCCTACAACGGCGCCAAAGCTCGGGGACAGCCTGAGCGATCCGCTTAAAATGTATCTGGGAGATATTTATACTATTTCTGTAAATCTGGCCGGCCTGCCGGGAATAAGTATACCTGTGGGAAAAGACTCCAACGGACTTCCCATCGGCATGCAGCTTATCGGAAATGCATTTGAGGAAAAGAAGCTGCTCCGGGCGGCATATACCTACGAATGCGCCACAGGAAAACGGCATGAAAAGATGGCTGTGATAAAGGATATCATACCCGGCGAAAAAAGGATCGGGCAGAACGCGGAAGGTGCTTCAGCATCTGGAAAGGAGGTGCGCTGATCATGTCAGGACAGTATGAAACCGTGATCGGACTGGAAGTCCACATTGAGCTTGCCACAAAGACCAAGATTTTCTGCGGCTGCAGTACAGAATTCGGCAGCGCGCCAAATACGCATACCTGCCCGGTGTGTACGGGTATGCCGGGCTCCCTCCCGGTACTGAATAAACAGGTGGTAGAGTATGCGATGGCTCTGGGGCTTGCTGCAAACTGTAAGATCACGCAGGTGTGCAAGTTTGACCGCAAGAACTATTTTTATCCTGACAACCCACAGAATTATCAGATTTCCCAGCTGTATCTGCCTATTGCAAGAGACGGATATGTGGAGATCGAGACGCCGGCAGGAGAAAAGAAAGTCCGTATCCATGAGATGCATATGGAGGAAGATGCGGGGAAGCTGGTTCATGATGAGTGGGACGATACTTCCCTTGTGGACTACAACCGAAGCGGCGTCCCTCTGGTGGAGATCGTATCTGAGCCGGATATGCGCTCCGCTGATGAAGTCATTGCATATCTGGAGAAACTCAGGATGATCGCCCAGTATCTTGGAGTGTCAGACTGCAAACTTCAGGAGGGCTCCATGCGTGCGGATGTGAACCTGTCTGTCCGCAAAGCGGGAACAGATAAGCTGGGCACGAGAACCGAGATGAAGAACCTGAACTCATTTAAAGCCATTGCCCATGCCATCGAGGGGGAGCGGGCGCGTCAGATCGAGATCCTGGAGGCGGGAAAGGAGGTCGTCCAGGAAACCCGCCGCTGGGATGATAATAAAGAAAGCTCTTATGCCATGAGGTCAAAGGAAGACGCTCAGGATTACCGGTATTTCCCGGAACCGGATCTGGTTCCCATCGTAATCTCGGACGAGTGGATAAAAGCAGTGAAGGCGAGACAGCCGGAGCTTCGCCCGGAAAAGCTGGAAAGGTACAGAAGGGAATTTGATATACCCCAATATGATGCAGAACTGATCACTGAGTCTAAAAAGGTTGCTGACCTTTTTGAAAAAACAGCAGAGCTGTGCGGGAAGCCGAAAAAAGTTTCAAACTGGATCATGGGAGAGACGTTCCGTCTGATGAAGGACAGGGGGATGGAGCCTGAAGAACTGTCATTTTCGCCTGAGAATCTGGCAAAGCTTATTGACCTTGCCGACGCGGGGACGATCAGCAGTTCTGTAGCAAAAAAAGTGTTCGAAAAGATTTTTGCCGACGACGTGGATCCGGAGGAGTATGTAGAAGAGCAGGGGCTCAGAACGGTAAGCGATGAAGGAGCAATAAGGGAAGTCGTAGAAAAGGTTCTTGCAGATAATCCCCAGGCGGTGGCGGATTACAAAGGCGGAAAGCAGAAAGCCTTCGGCGCGCTTATGGGACAGTCCATGCGGTCTCTGAAGGGAAAAGCAGATCCTGCAGCTGTGACAAAAATGATAAAAGAGCTGCTTGCATAAAAGAGCTGCTTGTATTGCGTTAAGAAGCGGAATTTGTTATGATATTTCACAGAGAAACCGCTCCTGTTTCGTCTAAAAGGCGCGGATTGAAAATAAGACCGGACCGCCCGGTATTTTGCAGCATGGACAGCCGGGAACGGGCGGGGATGGCCAGGATACGGAGGTAGTGAAATATGAAGATCGGTATAGGAAACGATCACTCAGCACTGGAACTGAAGGCAGAAATTATTGGTTTTTTAAAGGAAAAGGGATATGAGATCGTGGATTTTGGGACAAATTCGACGGAAAGCTGCGATTATCCCATATACGGGGAGAAAGTAGCGCGCGCCGTAGCGGCAGGAGAAGTTGAAAAAGGGATCCTGATCTGCGGCACAGGACTCGGTATTTCTCTTGCGGCAAACAAAGTTGAGGGAATCCGTGCGGTTGTATGCAGCGAGCCTTTTACGGCGAAGATGTCCAGAGCCCATAATAACTGCAATATTCTTGCGCTGGGAGCCAGAGTCGTAGGTGCGGAACTGGCAAAAATGATTGTCGACACGTGGCTTAGCACAGAGTTTGAGGGCGGCAGACATCAGAGAAGAGTGGACATGATCATGGATATCGAAAAAAGGAACCGAGAAAAATAGTCTGTAAAGAACAGGCGGGGATGTGACAGGGGATGCAGACATACTATTTTCCACAGTGGATACTCTTTTTCTTTATATATAGTTTTGTCGGATGGATCTGGGAGTGCTGCTATGTATCTGTAAAAGAGCGGCGTCTGGTAAACCGGGGGTTTATGCACGGACCGTTTCTCCCTCTCTATGGTTCAGGGGCGGTCGCAGTTCTGGTGTGTACAATAGCGGTGCGGGATGACGCTGTCCTGGTTTTCTGTATGGGAATGGCCGGCGCTACGATTCTGGAATATATTACCGGCGCTGTTATGGAAAGACTGTTCCGTGTAAAATACTGGGATTACAGCAGACAAAAGTTCAATTTGAAAGGTTATATCTGCCTTATGGCCTCACTCTGCTGGGGATGCTTTTCCGTACTGCTGGTAAAAGTCATTCATCCGCCTGTGGAAAGGGCGGTGCTTATGATCCCGGACGGAGCGGCGACGGCTGCTGCCTGTATTCTGTCGGCAGGAGCGATGGCGGATTTTGCGCTGTCCTTCAGAGAAGCGCTGGATATGAAGCAGCTTCTTGCACAGTTGGAGAGGAGTAAAACACAGATTCACAGGCTGCAGGCTAAACTGAAACTGACAGCGGCGGGAGCGGCAGAAGATTTCGGATTCCGCGCCAGAAAGACAGCGGAACGGAAACTGTCGGGGAAAGCGGATTATCTGGAGAGGATAAAGTCTGCAAAACAGCTGCTTGGCCGGCAGATGGAGGAACTTTCTGCAAAGATTGAGTCGGTGATGAAAGGGAGCGTTCCGCAAAGAAGCAACGGTATTCCGACCGAAAACTGGAGACAGGAGCTTACAGAAATCAGGGAAAGTATCCTGCGTGAATTCCAGAAGCTGAAGGACCGTTCCGACAGGCGTTATCTGCGTATTGCAGGATTATTGAGAAGAAATCCTGCCGCAGCGTCCGAGAAATTTAAAGAAGCTCTGGAAGAGTTGAAAAAAATAATAAACGGGAAACAATAATTTTATATACCGGGACGGCGGTCGGCGGGCAAGACATACAAAAGGAGAGAACAAATGACGAAAAAACAGCGTGCGCTGGAAATCATCGGGCGCCTCAAAGAAGAATATCCTGACGCGGGATGTACACTGGATTATGACCAGGCATGGAAGCTGCTTGTAAGCGTCAGGCTTGCGGCACAGTGTACAGACGCCAGGGTTAATGTGGTTGTGGAGGGGCTGTATGAGAAGTATCCTGATGTCAATGCGCTTGCTCAGGCAGATGTGGATGATATTGAGGAAATTGTCAGGCCGTGTGGTCTTGGCCGGAGTAAGGCGAGAGATATCAGCGCCTGTATGAAGATTCTCCGGGATGAATATGACGGAAAGGTGCCGGACGATTTTGACGCGCTCCTGAAACTGCCCGGAGTAGGCCGGAAGAGTGCGAATCTTATCATGGGTGATGTATTTGGAAAACCTGCGATCGTGACGGACACTCACTGTATACGTCTTGTTAACCGCATGGGACTGGTGGACGGGATCAAAGAGCCGAAGAAAGTGGAGATGGCTCTCTGGAAGATTATTCCTCCGGAGGAAGGCAGTGATTTCTGCCACAGACTTGTCTATCACGGGCGGGATATCTGTACAGCAAGAACAAAGCCTCACTGTGACAGATGTTGTCTTTTCGATATTTGTAAAAGAGTGGGAGTGAAATAAAAACAAAAATGCTGACAAAGTAATTATATAAAATAAAAAGTCTGAAAATATTGACTATCCTGTTCAAATGTTCTAAAATTATAACATATAGAACAGAGAGGAGAGGATATTATGACAGACGTTTTTATTGTAACATTTTTAATGGCGTTCACCTTTCTTCTCATCTGCTGGGTTGTAACTCAGTATCAGATATATTTGGATGAGCACAGTATGGAAGAGGCGCTGGGAAAACCGGGGCTGTCCACAAGAGTGAGAACCTGGCGGATCATGCTTTCAGATACGCTGCGCAGCGCAAGATATTTCAAACAGGAATTTCTGAAGGCTGAGAACAAAACAACATTTTTGTTTGGGACGGAACGCAGAAAAGAGAAGAAAATCCTGTAAAGAGAAACGGAACCTTTCATAAGAGGCTGCCGATATGGCAGCGCCTCCGGTGAAAGGTTCCGTTTTGCAGAAATTTAAAGGATATTTCCGTCTATAGTAATTGTTGTCACCTGCCAGGGGATAAATTTCCCGCTGTCCTGAAGTGCTTTCTTAACAGCTGCTCTGCGAAGCGGTGAAAAGAAGAAGCTGTGAATTTGATATTCCGTTTAACCGCCAGCAGATGGCAGATTATCTGCTGGTCGACCGCAGCGCCCTTTCGGCAGAATTATCCCGTATGCAGAAAGAGGGAATCCTTGCATACCGTAAAAATCATTTCAGGCTGGAAGAAAACTATGTTGAGGCAGGAACTGAGCAGTAAAGATACAATTTTCGGTATTTTGACATATCACTGGTTTAACTGCTGCAGTGCATTTAAAAAATTCAGATCGTCTTGTCTGAGTTTCAGATTAGTCACATAGTTTTTCCCTTTTGGGGATGTGACATTTATTTCTATAATTGTCCCTTCCTCCAGGGCATCTCTGTATACAGCGCCTAAAAAGTGCTGGAATTTTGGATGATTTTTTTGAAAAGTTTTCAGATGTTTTTTTAGAGCCTGAAGCTTTGTGATCTGGGAAATGTTCATAAAATATATTCCTCCCGATTAAAAAATACTTGCATTCCTTTGCTGCGTATGGTATTATAACACTCGTGTCAGAGATGACGCGGGTGTAGTTCAATGGTAGAACACCAGCCTTCCAAGCTGGATACGTGGGTTCGATTCCCATCACCCGCTTTTTTTCATGCAGTCCGGCATATAGAAAAGCATCGGATATGTCCGCGGGAAAGTGTTTATATCCGATGCTTTTGCATTATATTTCTACATGTGTTTCTTATTCGGCATAATTTGCAGCAGGAATTTCAAAGAGATACCATTCGCCGTCTATTTCCGCAACAGTGAAGGCCATGGAAAATTTCGTTGGTTCATCCCCGATTTCTACAGTGACTTCAGTCTCTATCTCTTTGACGTTCTCTATCTCTGAAGCCATTTCCCGGAAATCTTCCAGAGCCTGCTGTGCGTCCTTATCATCCTCGAACTCTGAGGGCAGTTCGGTCTCCATCATAGAGTCGATCCCTTCCTTCAGTTCAGCCCGAGAAATGTTTTTTTTCTATAAAAACTCACTAAATTTCTGATTATCTTTTCATAAGCTGGTAAATGTCGGTA
>ERZ1643250.2844-NODE-2844-length-12483-cov-4.703412_pt1 | contig 12483 bp, 3 predicted proteins | sample MGYA00579262_ERZ1643250 | MGnify/ENA primary metagenome ERZ1643250 (study PRJEB29033, sample SAMEA4952265) | chicken gut metagenome | biome: Broiler Chicken; feature: Gastrointestinal Tract; material: Caecum | place: Ireland | collected 2018 | study: Broiler...
TAAGACGTACCGTACAGGATGTAGGAATACTCGGCCTCCGGGGTGACGAGTACAAGCACATTGCCGAAGGCGAACAGGGTTTGCAGGTCGGGGACGTTCGGGCGGATAACCTGCACGGAAACGAAGACGCCGCCCGATAGCCGTACCTCGTGAATGGTTCCGGCCCCGTCGCGGGCTATGTAGAGGTCATCCGACGTCGCGGGGTGCTTGTATAGCAGGGTGAAGCCTCCGAAATCCGAAACGTCGTGCAGTTTGCGGAAATCATCGACGTTCCGCCATGCCCCTGCGTCGTAGCGTAGGTTATGGAGCGTTTCGCACGCTCCGTCCTTAACGGTCAGGGCCGGTTCCGCCCGGTTTATCCCCAGCAGGGGGACTGTCTGCCTCTGTCTGTTTTCCATCGTCATGTATGTAATAGTGGTTGATTTCGTTGTGAAGCTGTTGGCTGAGTTGCATAAAGATACTCGTACCCTCCTGCGGCTTTTCAGCCCCGGAAAGGTCGTGCAGGATTTTACAGGCTGCGATCAGGTTCTTGTCCGAGAATCGCCGGCGGCTGCTCTCGTCCGTGAGGCGGCGGCATAACTCCCCGATAGCCGCATTGCGGGCGCGGATTACGCTGTCGAGATAGTCGTCCGCCAATTCACTCTGCACGAGCACGGCGGCGGCCTCTTGCCGCACTCCGGCCACCGCCGTGCGGAAGGCATTCCGCTCGCTCTCCCCCAGAGCTTCCCAAGTCCTTTTTACACGCATGGGGCTAATCCCGAACTCCCCGGACACGGCGCGAAAACTCCCCGTCTGCGCATAGCGTGCGCAGATTGCGGTTTTCTCTTCCTCCGTCAGAAGCGGGTGCGACATTTAGATTTGATAAATTTTTATCAAAAATAGCTATTTAATGTGTTTATTGCATTTTAATTTTACATATTGATAAAAAATAAACAATAAATAGCATGGCTTTCCCTATTTTACCGGTCGCGGCGGGCATTTCGGCCCTCGGTTCGATTTTCGGCGGTATCTCCGCCAACAAGAAACGCCGTGAGGCGGAGAAGCAGTTGGAGCAGCGGCAGAGGCGGCTCGATCAGTGGTATTTATCGGAAACGGCCACGCCCTACCTCGACCGGGCCGACAGCCGGGCGATGCTCAAGCGCATCCGGGACTACAATGCGGATGAACTTCGCGCCCTTAATACCAATGCAATCAAGGCCGGGGCGACGGATGAGGCGAAAGTGGCGGCGGCGGGCCGCCTGAACCGGAACTATTCGCAGACCGTCGCGCAAATTGCGGGTTTGGGGGAACAGCACAAAGACCAGGTCGGGCGGGAATACCGGGCGCGGCGGGACGAACTGGACGATGCCCGTTATCGGGCCAAGCTGGGCGAAGGGGACGGCGTGCAGACGATGGTGGGGAACATGGGCAATGCGTTCGGCAGCCTTGCGGCGATTTACGGCATGGCGCCGGGCGTGAGGCAGCAGAAACTCGCCCCGGTGAACACGGGCGGCTTTACGACGGTGGGCGGTGGAGTGCAGCCCCTCGAACTATCCGAGGAGATGAAAAAACGGATTGCAGGATATGGCAGATAAGGGTACGACCAGCGAGGCGGCCCCGTTCTCGGTGGCCGACCTATTGGAGAGGCAGCGGCAGGAGGCCGAACGGCGGCAGGCCGACTACGAACGGAAGCAGCAGCGGGCACGCGACCTGTATGCCAATGGGCAGAATCCGATTCTTGCCTATATAGACACGCAGAAACCCGTGCAGGACGTAGAGCGCGAGCGGCGGACGCGCAATGCGGCTAAGGTGGCGGCGTGGGGCGATTTCCTTTCCGCGCTGGGAACCGGGATTGTCGGCATGACCACGAAGGGTTACGTTCCGAAAACAGGTAGCGACCTGCCGCTGAAGATGCTCGGTAAAATCGACGAATGGGAAAATATCTACCGGCAGCAGGACAAACAGTATCAAGCCCTGCGGCTTAACGCGCTTATGGGGCAGCAAGCGGCCCGGCAAAAGGCCGCCGATATGGATGCAGCGGCGGCGGGACAGGATTATGCTATGGCTCAGAAGCAATACGATTCGCTGCTGGCCGGGGCGATTAAGACGCAGGATGCCGCGCAGAAACGACAGGACGACATGGCTGCGCGGCTGGCCGTCGAAACCCTGCGGGGTAAGAACAATCAGCAGGCGGCGCGGATCAGGGCGGCAGCTTCGACGGCGGCAGCAGCAGCCCGCAGCGGCGGTTCGGCGGATAACGCCGGACTGCAATTCCTCGACCGGGACGACAAGACGGTCATAAAACTTTCTCCGGCGCAAGTCGCCTACTGGATGAAAAAAGGCATCGAAACAGGTATGATTCCGGCAGACGGCACACCTTTACGCAAAGCATCCTATTCCGGCGAGAACGTGCCGCAGTTCTATTGGGGACGGCTCAAACCCGAACAGAAAGCCGCGTTACTGCGGGGCATATACTTAAAAACCATGTACGGGGACGAAGAAAAAGAACGGCCCGCCGAGGGCTGGGTAGGGTTATGGCAGCCTCCGAAACGTTACGTGAAAGGCCCTTACTCGAACGAAACCCTGCAACTGCTCGAAACCCCACAGGCGGAGCAGGCCCGCGAGAGCGGTTTTTCCGACGCGGACATCATGGAATATTTGCTCAACTACAAGTAAGGAAGAATGAAAAGGCCGGATTTTACACCTGAACAGTTAGCCAAACTCAATGAAATATTCGGGGAAAATAAAACGCAGCGTATCACCTACGCCGCCGGGAAAGGTACGGAATCGCAGCCGGAGTTGTCACCCGCACAACGGCTGTTAGCCTCACCGGAGGCCGTGCGGCTTCGGGAGCGCGGTTACGACGAGCGGGAAACGCTCGATGCGCTGACACGCCAGTTGATGATGCCGGGAAAAGATATTATTTCCAGCCTGCCCGACAAGCGGTACAAGGCCCCGGAAATCGACCCGACGGTATTGCCGGGTGATACGCCGACCTACACGACGCTCACCGGCGACGTACTGACCAAAGACGATGCCGACATGGATAAGTGGACGGCATGGCGACGGGAACCGGAAAACGCTGAAGCCCTTTTCCGCATGGAAACGGGCAAGAGTTCGGCTCAATACGAGAAGGAGCTAAGGGAGGACTTGCGGCGTGAGGTTACGGGGATTCTCGAACGGGCCAACAGCCGAATCGGGCAGACGGAAAAGCGGGTAGCAGAGGCCGTAGGCGGCGGACCGGTCGGGACACTGGCCAAAGCACGAATCTACGGGATGCCGAAAATGGCGAAGGGCGGCAAGGATGCCGACCTCGCGGTAATGGCAAAGCGCATTCTCGGACAATTGGACAGCAAGACGGCGAAAGACCGGGACGAAGGCGATAAGTCGTCCGGACTGTGGCGCGGGATAAAAAATAACTTGACGGCGGAGGATTTTCTCTCGGCAGGTTATTCGTCGATTCTCGAAAACCTGTTGGAGGCCCGGACCCTCGACAAGGCGCACCGGGGAGAAAAACTGACCGAAACGGAGCAAGACGTACTTCGGCTCAAAGGACTGGAGCAGCGGGTAAACGACTACCTTGCGCTGCGCGGCGGCAAGACACGCGGAGCGAAAGTCGGTGAAGGGCTGGCGCACAGCGCCCCGTTCATGGCGCAATTCGGTCTGACGAGCGGGATAGGCAGTATGCCGTCCGTCGGGCGGGCTGTGGCCGGAAAACTCCTGCAAAGCGGCGTAAAAAAGGGGGTGGCAAAGGGTGTCGGGGCCGTAGCCCGCATGGGAGCCGAAGCCGGGAAAATGTTGCCACTGCAAGCTGCACCGTACAATAATTACCTTGAACGCACGGCGGAACAGTACCGCATCGGGGATGACGGCACGGTGTCCAAACTGGCGACACCCGCTTTTGTAAGGGCATACAAAGGGCTGGCCGACGCTTATGTGGACGTATTTACGGAAAAGACCGGCGAGGGGTTCGGCGTACTGTTCCGGTCGTTGGTCGGTAGACCCGTGGCACAACTCGCACGCACCATGGGCCTTGCGCAGTATATGAACAGGATTCCGCGCAGCGCGGCCCTCGACGCTTTCCGGAAACGGGTGGGATTCAACGGCGCTGTCGGGGAGTTTTTGGAAGAAGTGGAGGGCAATTTCCTCGCCCCGCTGCTCACGGGCGAAACGGAACGGTGGAAAGAGGGCTTTTCGACAGACAACCTCTGGACGACGTTCCTCACCACTTCGGTAATGAGCGCAGGGTTCGCCTCGCTGGAGCTTCCCGGCGCGGCGGATTACGCCCGGCGTTCGGCGCGCCTGCACGTCGCGGAAAAGAAAGCCCTTGCGGGCATCGGGAATCCCGAACTGAAAACCGCCGTATTCGCGGCCATGCAGCAGCCTACCCTCGCACGGCAGTCTCAGGCTTTGGCCGGTATCGACTGGACGGCTCCCGGCCTCACGGGTATGGACGCGGCCCATGCCGTCGATTATGCGCGGTTCCGCACGCAACGGGCGATCCTGAACGGTACGACGCGCGGACTGGCGCAGGCCGGGCAGATAGAGAACATATACCGGACGCTCCAAGAAGTACAGTACCGGGGAGCGGACGGGCAAACCGTTTCCGGGGAGTTCGTTACGGCGCGGGGACAGGACGGGGCCGTTTATACCGTACTTGCGGGCGGCCTGGAAACCGGAGAAATCGACACGAATCTTTTTGTACTGGACGAGCAGGGCAACACCCACCAGATCAGCCGCACGGAACTGGACGAGGTTTTCCGCGTACCGGTCGGCGAGTTCGTCGCCGAGCAGTACCGGCAGCAGAACGAGGCACAGGAGGCCGAGCTGCGCGCAGAACAGGCGCAGGAGGATGTGCAGACGGGTATCGAGGCGGGGATAACCCCGGAGGATGCGGCGCGGATTGTCGCCCCGGAAGCGGAACCGGCTGCCGTTACGTCCCCGGAGCCGGAGGAAGCGCCCGGCAGCGGGCTGGAAGGTTCACCGGCCGGGAAAGCAGCAATCCCCGTTCAAGGCGCGGCAGAGGTCATCCCGGAAGCCGAAGCGGCACAGGTTTCCGTACCTTCCGAGGTTTCGGAGGCCCCGGCGGCTCCGGAGCAGTCTGCCGGAGCACGGGACCAATACTCGAACGAGGATGCCGTGACGCTCATGGACGGGCGGCAGGGTGTTATTGTAGGGCATGAGACAGGCGGTTATGTCGTGGAACTTACGGATGGGACTTTCGAGAAAGTACCGTACAACGGCATAGCCGGAAGTGTGGAACCGGAAGTTTCGGTACAGGATGCGCCGGCGGCAAGTAGCGGTTTCGTGAGCCGCCGCCGAAGTATTCGCAAAAAAGTGTCGCCTTTTGCGGCGAAGGCAGCGGCGCTCGGCGACTACGTTTCTATCGAAGACGTCATATTGCGGGATATAGCCGGCGGTTTGCGGTTCTTATGGGGCAATGCCGGTAACAGGCGCGGACTGGCGGTGGAACTCGGATTAACAGACAAGGAGAGTGAGCGCCGCCAGCGGATCGGCATTTTGAGCAGCGACGGCCTGACACCGGAAAATTATGCCGAACAACTCTATTTCGAGTACGGGGCAGGAAACGAGAATAGGCTCGGCATCCGCTGGAATTTGGACGACAAGCAGATTAAAGATGCTGTATTGGGAGTTCTCTCCCGTGTCGTATCGCCCAGACAGGCATACGAGCAAGCCGTGAAGCTGCACGGGCAGGGAAAAGACCCCTATGCCGATTACACGGCGGAAGATTTTGCGGAAATGGAGCAGCACGAAGCGGCACGGAGAGCGCAGGAGGAAGAACTTTTGAACGATTCTGCCTTGACGGAGCTATACGGGCAGACTACACCTGCTCAATGGGCCGAAATCGACAGCTTGTTTGCGGCAAACAGCACGGATTTCGAAGAAAATGCTAATTTTGGACCGTTGGCCGAACAGTCGGAAACGGCAATAGATCGCACAAACTCAATCCTATCGAATGAAAACCGGACAGAAACAGCCGACCGAGGTTTTACGGAAGCAACGGTTAGCGAAGATCATCGCCACACTGGCGGAGGCCAACGGAGTGACACCCCGACAGGTAATCGCACGCATCAGGGAGAACCGGCAACAGGGACGCCCGCAATTCGACATGAAAGCGGACGACTGGAGCCGTTACGCTCCGGCCTCACCGATGCCGAACGGGAAGTAGCCGACGAAACCGCCGGGGAAATCGACACCCGGTCGGAGGAACAGAACGCCGCCCTGCGGGACAGGTTGTCGCAATATGCCGCCGAACAACGGGAAATAGGCGGCGCTCTCAACGAGGGCAATCAGGGGACATTGTTCGGGGCTTCGGAGAAAAGAGCGGCTGACGGCAACCTTTTCGACGTGCCGCACGACCTTTCCAAAGAAAGCGTATCCGGCGATACGAGTTCCTTGCAGACCGATATTGCCGCACTCGAAAACCGCAGGCAAGAGGCCATAGATGATACCGTAGCAGCTCCCCGCATACAGCAGGAAATCCCGGAAAGGACGGAGAGCGCCGCAGACGGGGAACCCTCGGGGAAAAGTGCGGCGGAAGCGGCAGAGGGCGACGGGATAGTGGGACAAAAGTCAACGGCACGGCAGGCGCAAGTTGAAAAGGAGTATCAACGATATTACCGGCACGCTGTCGGTTCGTTCGGGGATCGGATTTTCGATATTCGGGACAATTCGCTGATAAAGGCAGGGTTTGTCCGCGACGTCCTGCGATTGGCGAAAAGTGACGTGGAAGCCGCTATCCGTCTGGTGGAGGCGGTGAACGAAGCCGCCGTGAAGTATGGCGGAAAGCCGGTATTGACGCCGCGCCACAAAATTCACCGGGAACTGGCCGAGATGCGGGCGCGACGTTCGGAGAAAAAAAGCGGCGGCGTGGCGTTCGCACCGGTGGAGAAAATCAAGCACACCAAAACCGGAAATGAACTCTATGCCGTGAAGCTGGCCGGGCGCGTGGAGGCCGAGGTGTTCGGCCAGTTGAGGCAAAAGGCGAAGGAATACGACGGTTATTACAGCAAATTCAGCCGGGCGTTCCTGTTCAGCACTCCGGAGGATGCTGAAGCGTTCCGGGCCGAACCGGAGAAAAACACGATACCGGCAGAAAATCCGGCCGGCATTTCCGATGCGGGAAAAACCGATGCGCAGCAAGATGCTTCAACCTCACCGGTCGGTGATTACGGAGCGAACAATAAAATCGTGACGGCAGAGCAATACGAAGTTTTGCGACAACGTATGCGGGAAAAGCTGGCACAACTCAATAGCGGCTTCGATCCGGAAATATTATCCATAGGTACGCAAATGGCTATGTACCACATCGAAGCCGGAGCGCGGAAATTCGCCGATTTCGCCCGCCGGATGCTCGACGATTTGGGCGATGCCGTTCGGCCTTACCTGAAACCAATTTACATAGCGGCCATGCACATGCCCGGCATGGAGGAATTGTCTGCATACATGGACAGCCACGAAGATGTAATGCGTTTTGATTTCGATAAACCGGACGCCACACACTATACGCAAAACGATGATAGAGCGGCTGAAACCGAGGCTACAACAGTTCGTAAGCAGGAAAACACGGCCGAGTTCCCCGACAAAACAGATAATGCCGAGACAGGCATCGACGGTAATATCGCCCTTTTAGGGTACTATGACCGGACTGGAGAAACCGAAAAAGACATTAGCGAATATGGCAGTTTACGCCCGGAAAAGAACTTCAAAAAAGATTTGGTCGCTTTCAGTAAAGCACTGTCAAAAGTATTGGGATGGGAGCACGACGCGGACCGGAAAGGGAAACCGATATATGCCAATATAAATCTACCACCGGCGGGCGGTGAGGGTACGTTTATCCTTTGGAAACCGGGAACAGATTACGGCGTATATGTTAGTGTGACAGTGAAGCATCCCGGGTACGTCACCGAGTATGGCTATTCGGACGATTTGCAAATAGAAAAACGCCCTTACGGGGATATTCTTTGGCGGATTACCAGCCGCGGTAGTAAATACCGGGGATATGATAATTTTTACGCTCCAGCCGACATCACAGCCAGCCAACTTGCAGCACTTGTAAATAAGGAAATTAAAAACTATATTCGGCGTGAAAACGAGAATCGTGTAGACGGTCGCGTTGCTGCGTCGGTTCCAAAAACGGACAATTATGAGCAAAATAGTCAGCACAAAGACGGTCAGATTGATCGAAACCAGTTGGGCACGGACAGCCCTGCGGTACATGGCGGAATATCTGCCGGGGGTACTGCTCGACATGGCGGAAACGGAACCGGAAGAATTGCTGAAGGACATAGAGAAGCAGGTCGGCAACGCGATGGATTGGGAGCAGACATTGCTGAAGAAGGGCGTCGCGCCGGACGTGGCGAGGGAAATGGCGACGCAACAACTCAAACCGAGTTGGCAACCGGAAAATCCGGAGCAAATCGAGGTGAGCGAAATGCAGATACAACAGATTATCGACAAATTGATTCGGAGCGCCACAACTACGAAATAATCCGGGGGACCGAAATCGCCCCGCGCGGCGAAACAGCTAAGATTAAAGCCAACATCGAGGCAATCCGGCTGGTTAAGCAGTTAGAACAGGACGAAAGACCGGCCACTATTCAAGAAAAAAATATCCTTGTAAAATATACGGGTTGGGGCGGTCTTTCCTCGGTTTTTAAAGAGGAGCATCCCTACTACAAACAAGTCAAAGAGGCATTGTCCGAATCGGAATACGAAACGGCCCGTGCCTCTACGATGACTTCGTTCTACACGCCGCCCGCGGTCATTTCGTCTATATGGAATATGGCCGAAAAGCTGGGATTCAGCGGCGGCAGCGTATTGGAGCCTTCCGCCGGCATAGGACATTTTTTCGGTCTGATGCCTCCTTTCCTCCAAGTCCGTTCCCAACTGACGGGCGTAGAAATCGACCTTATATCCGGACAGATTCTAAAGGCGCTTTATCCGGATGCCGATATTCGTATCGAGGGATTCGAGAACCAGTATATCCGTAACAACAGCATAGATCTTGTCGTAACCAACGTCCCGTTCGGTCGGATAAAAGTTTTCGACCAGTACGATAAGGATTTAGCCAAGTCTTTTGATATACACGACTATTTCATTGCAAAAAGTATCCGTAAACTCAAACCGGGTGGGCTGGGTATTTTCATCACTTCGACAACAACCCTCGATAACAGCAAAAAACTGAGGGAGTGGGTGGTCAATGACGGTAATGCCGATTTCTTGGGAGCCGTGCGGCTCAATTACGACACGTTCAAGTCATCGGCAGGAACCGAAACTTCGGCCGATATTATCGTAATCCGCAAGCGGGACGAAAACGGAAGGCCCGATTATGCTGCCGATATGCAGGATATAATTCAGGTTCGTAAGGCGCAATACTCATGGGAGAAACTCGAAGCATCGGGAATACCGACACACGAGAATAAGACGGCTTATATGATAATAAACCGATACTTTCAGGAGCATCCCGAACGAATGGCCGGTGTGATGAAATTCGGTTTCGAGACCGGAAAAGAGATTCACCCTGCCGAACAGCGGTGCGCCGCAGTACCGGAAATCGACCAGCAAAAAGTAATAGCCAATTTTATAGAAAGCCTGCCCGCCGACATTTATAGGCAGGCCCCCCGGACAGACCAGAGGCAGGAGTACGTCCATGCGTCGGACGGTACGAAAGAAGGCGGCCTCACGGTAATCGACGGAAAACCCTGTTTGATTCAGTATGGCTCCGCCGTTGAGGTCGATTGGAACAGCAACAAGGTAGCCGGACGCAGTAAAGTGGAGGCGTTAAAGGATTATATCGCCCTAAAAAACACGCTGGATGCTCTGCTGGAGGCGGAGAACAACGACGCGGCGGAAATAGATGCTCTGCGGCAGGAACTTAACGCCGTCTATGACCGGTTCATAGCTCGCTACGGGACACTTTCCAATAATCCGAAAATCGGCTTTTTGCGCGATGATGTGGATTTCCCCTCCATCGCCGCTGTCGAAAACGTCAAAGAAACGAAGATTCCGGGTAATGCCCGGTGCGAAGTAGTCATTACCAAGTCGGATATTTTCAGCCGTCGCGTAATCGAACGAAATCAACAACTCAAAGCGGAAACGGTCGAAGATGGAATCAAGGCATCTCAATACCGGTACGGGAAACTGAACATTCCGTTTATCGCCAAACTTATCGGCAAACCGGAATCCGAGATAGAGGCCGAATTGCTGGAGAAAAGGCTGGCCTTTATTAATCCTGCAACCGGCCTATTGGAGGAACGGAGCGAATACCTTTCCGGTAACGTGCGGCTGAAACTCACGATTGCCGAACAAGCCCGCATGGACGGGCAGTATGACGTTAATATCGAAGAATTGCGGAATGTAGTTCCGCTGGATTTGCCTCTGCATCTGATAAAAATTTCGTTGGGTAGCACATGGATTCCTGTTAAAGTATATGAACGGTTCTTTGAGGAAAAGTTCTTGGTAAAGGCCAGTATAACCAAAGCGGAAAACGGGAAATATCACGCTTCGTTGCGGTCGAAAGGTAACGTCACCGATCAAAATATGGGTATAGCCGAATTGCCGGGTAGCACTCTCACGTTGAATGCGATGAACTGTATTCAGCCTGTCGTTTATAAAAGCGAGTATGATCCGGTAACGCATACTACCAAAAGAGTAAAAGATCAGGAAGCATCCTCCGTGGCTGCTGCAAAACAGACGGAGTTGGATTTACTTTTCGAGCAATGGTGCAAAACGGACGGCAATCCGTTTGCCGAAGAAATGGTTGTCGCCTACAATGAAAAGTTTAACGGGACTATCGAGAAACGGATCGACGTATCGGGATTCGACTATTTTCCGAACGCCTCACATGTCAAGAAGCCGCGCCAGCACCAAAAAGAAGGGGTTATCCGGGCATTGAACGGAGCCACCCTGTTGGCGCATGAAGTCGGCACGGGCAAAACGATTACGCTAATATCCACCGCTATGGAGATGCGGCGGTTGGGAATTGCGAAGAAACCGTGTATTGTCGTTCAGCGGGCCACTTACGAGCAATTTGTCGGAGAAATAAAATCCCTCTATCCTGCGGCCAAAGTATTGGTCCCCTCGGCCAAAGACCTGACAGCCTCCCAGCGGCAACAACTGTTTGCCAAAATAGCTTACAACGATTGGGATATTGTAGTTCTTTATCATGGTTATCTGGATTCCATACCGGACGATCCGGACCGTATCAATGCTTATATCGACGGAATTATTCAGGAGAAACTGGATTTGCTCGACAACATTGAAGCAAGCGATCCGACCGGAGCCAAAAGGTTATCCTTCAATATCAATAAGGAGATTGAGAGTTTGGAAAATTCGCGTGTCGATAAGGACGGTCAGACCGAAAAACAGAAAACAAAGCGGATTAAGGAACAGGAGAAGATACGGGCTAACGCCGATGCGAAAGCCCGACAATTGCTCGACCGACGGACGGACAAAACGCTGACATTTGAAAAGCTGGGTATCGACGCATTATTAGTGGATGAGGCGCACAGTTATAAAAAGCTGGGGTTCTCGACCTCGTTGCAAAATATCAAGGGCATTGATCCGGCCGCTTCGCAGAAAGCGCAGAGCATGAGGCTCAAAACGTCCTACATTTTGGAGCAGAACGGGGGTAAAAACGTCGTGTTCGCTACCGGAACCCCGATTTCTAACACGATGGCGGAAATGTGGACGTTCCTGCGGTATTTGTTGGAAGAAAACGAATTGAGGCGGTACGACTTAAATAGTTTCGATTCTTTCGTCAATAATTTCGGCAATATCGAAGAATCCGCCGAATTCAATGCCAGCGGCAAGTTCAAAGTAACGAACCGCTTTGCCAGCTTTTCCAATGTCCCGGAATTGTTGTCTATTTGGAAAAAGGTCGCGCATACCGTCCTGACGGAAGAAGTTTCTGATCTGCGCGAGGGTGTGGGAACACCGGTACTGGAAGGCGGGAAGCCGACCGATTTGTTGCTGGAACAGACAGCCCCTCTGAAAAGCGTAATGAAAAGCATACGTTCCGCATTGGAACGGTATGATAAAATGCGCGGCAAAGAAAAACGGGAAAATTCGCATATCCCGTTGGTGATGTTCGGACTTGCTAAACGGGCAGCGATCGACGTGCGCTTGATTAATCCTGACCTGCCGGATAATCCGGGCAGTAAATTGAACTACGCCGTCTCCGAAATCATAAAAGATTTGGAGCAAACAAAGGAATACCGGGGTACGGTGGCTGTATTCTGCGATTCCTACCAAAGCCGCGACCGGAGATTCAATATTTTCGAGGATATAAAACTCAAGCTGGAGGCCGCAGGGATTCCGGCAGAACAAATCGCAATCATCAACGATTACAACAACGACAAAAAACGCAAGCAGTTGTTTGATCGTGTAAACAGCGGCGATATACGGGTTGTGTTGGGTACGACCGAGAAACTCGGTGTCGGTGTCAATATGCAGAAACGTCTGCATCTGCTCGTTCACATG
>ERZ1643250.2846-NODE-2846-length-12479-cov-7.699453_pt1 | contig 12479 bp, 6 predicted proteins | sample MGYA00579262_ERZ1643250 | MGnify/ENA primary metagenome ERZ1643250 (study PRJEB29033, sample SAMEA4952265) | chicken gut metagenome | biome: Broiler Chicken; feature: Gastrointestinal Tract; material: Caecum | place: Ireland | collected 2018 | study: Broiler...
GTAACTATTAACCCGTAGTCATTATTGACTACACCATTATTATACTAGGAGGAACCTATTTGGAACAACGGCTTGATCTGGCTAAGGCTGTGACAAAACAGGTCGGCCAGGTTATTTTGGGAAAAGAAAAAGAAATCCGTGAAATCATGCTTGCCTTTCTGGCGAACGGGCATGTTCTTCTGGAAGACATTCCGGGAGTGGGAAAGACGACGCTGGCTCTGGCTTTTTCCAGAGCAATGCAGCTTGACTATAAAAGAATACAGTTTACACCCGATGTTCTGCCATCGGATCTGACGGGATTTTCCATTTACCGCCGGGAGGAAGAACGATTTGTCTATCAGGAGGGAAGCGTATTTTGTAATCTGCTTCTGGCCGACGAGATCAACCGGACTTCGCCAAAAACCCAGTCGGCCCTTCTGGAAGTAATGGAGGAGCGGAAAGTGACGGTGGAAGGCGTCACCAGAGCGGTACCGGAACCTTTTCTTGTCATAGCCACGCAGAATCCCCAGGGCAGCGCCGGAACACAGCTGCTGCCGGAGGCGCAGGTGGACCGGTTTATGGTCAGCCTTTCGGTGGGATATCCGGATTTTGACAGTGAGCTTGCCATGGTGATGGGAGTCCGGGAGCAAAGCCGGGTGGAAGAGATCCAGCCGGTGTTTGATGCCGGAACGCTGCAAAAGATGCAGGAAGATGTGGACCGGGTTTATCTCAAAGAAACTGTGGGAGAGTATATTGTCCGGCTGGTCCGGGCCACCAGAGAACATCCGGATCTTTACTGCGGCGGCAGTCCGCGGGCCTCCATCGCGCTGGTACGTATGGCCCGGGCAGCGGCGTGGATGAACGGCCGGGATTATGTACTTCCTTCTGATGTGGAAGAACAGTTCCCATACTGCATCCGGCACAGAATTTCACTGGCAGGCACGGCGCGGATGAACGGACAGAAAAGGGAAGCGGTTATCCGGGAGATTCTCGGACAGATCAGGCGCCCATCCATGGGGATGCGGCGATGAAAAAGATCATGTATCTCATTGTGACCAGTATCACCTGGTATCTTTCCGCCATGTACCGGTCGGTTCCGCTCATGGCTCTGACGCTCACAGAACTTGTACTTTTTGTAAGCATGTGGCTGCTGTCTTTTTATTTGAAATACTGCATCCGGGCAGGATTTGAGAGGGAGATGCTTGTCTGCCGGAAAGGGGAAGAACCTTCCGGAAATATTTTAGTGGAAAACCGGGGGATTTTTCCGGCAGGAGTCGTCCGCCTGCGGCTTAGGATCTGTGATCCGGAGAGGAAGAAGAAGACGAGCATTTCGCTGCTTGCAGGTTCGGGAAAACGAATCAGTCGGAAGATAACATTTCCCATAGAAAAACCGCACTGCGGCCTGCTTCTTTTTAAAATGGAAAAACTCTATGTGTATGATTATCTGACCTTGTTTCGCAGAAAGAAGAAACAACAGAAGGAGCTGAAAATTGCCGTGCTGCCTGCAAAGCGGCATCTGCGTCTTTTTCTGGCGTCGGATCCCTGGCAGGAAATGCAGCTTTCCGGTCAGGATGATCATGGCAGACCCGGTGCAAATATGGATGAAATCCGACAGCTCCGGGAACATGTCCGGGGAGAGCCGTATCGGTTTATTCACTGGAAACAGAGCGCGCGGCTGGATAAGCTATTGATAAAGGAATATTATCAGTCAGAAGAGGAGTCCTTTGCTCTTTCCGTCTGTCCCGGCAGCTGGAAGAACAAAACGGCCGTGGAAAAAGATGCATTTTATGAGGTGTTGTCGGCCCTCCTTCTGGGAATTCTGGACAGAGGCCGCGGGGTCAAAGTATTTTTTGAGAAAAAAGATGGCTCTGTCGCAGTCCGGACCTTATGGAGAGAACAGGATTGTGACGAGTTTCTGATCTTTCTTTATCGGGAGGAAGAAGAAGCGGCAGCCATGCCGTCTGTTCCTGGACCGGGTCTTTGTTTGGACGGCGGACTGCGTCTGACTTTCTTTGGAAAAGAGATTTGTCAGTTTACGGCAGATCATTTTGAAAAAGAACTGGATACGTTTGATGTAACGGTGTTGTAATGTTCGGGAGGTGGAACCGGTGATATTTTTCGGATGGAAAGAGAGAGGGGAGGGAAAATCTGCTCTTTTTTCGCTGTTGTTTTTATTATGTGGTATTTACGGCGTTGCTCTTTTGCTGTCCGCAGTACCGCAGATGCGCTGGAACCGGCCGGCAGTTTTTCTGCTGGCGCCGCTGCCGGGCATTGTGCTCTGGTATCTGAATGAAAGACAGGGAAAATACCGGCGGCTTCTGCTGTTGGCCGGTCTTCTCGGTATTCCTGCCCTGGCGGAGCTGTATCTGTTCTTTCATTTTCAGATTGCGCAGGAAATCGCCGCGGCCGCCCTTCAGCTGGCCGGTTTTGCGGAAGCCGGAGAAAGTGATGTGACAGCAGGAGTGCTGTTCCTTTTGTGGATCGTGACTTATATTTTGTTTTTGTGGGAATTTATTTTTCATGCTCACTGGCTGATTTATCTTCTCATGAGCGCGCTTTTGCTGGCAGCTCCCTTGTTTGGAATCGTGCCTGGAAACGGTGCGGTGTTCTGCATCGGAATCTTTCAGATCACTTTCTGGACGGTGCATACGCTCATAAAAAAGAGTAGCCGGAAGAGAAAGAGGGAGAAAAGAAACGTATTTTCCGCCATGAAGATCGGCGTCCTCATGATGGCCATGGCTGCCGTCATCTTTGGCGGCTCTCTTTTTGTGGTGGAACGAAATCCCCAGTGGTTTTACGAAACGGCCTATCAGGCAGAAGGAATGGTGCAGCAGACCGTCAAACGTGTCAGCGGCTGGAGCAATCAGCCCGATGGAGGAAATATTAACCGGGGCAATCTTTATCCGGGAAATGTGGACCAGCTGGAAGTCAGGGGCAGCGATCTGCCGGCGGAGACCCTGTATCTTCAGGGATTCCATGGCGGAGACTATGGGAATGGGCAGTGGGAGCCTGCCATGGATGATGAAATTTTTTTACGGATGAATGAAAATACGCTGCACTGGCGGTACTGGGAGGACAGTATTGGCAGCATGTTTTCTAATTTATATTATCAGATGAATCAGAATACCGACCGTGGTTTCACACTGCGGGAGCATACGCTTGTCATCCGGAATATGGAAACAACTCGCGGACAATCGACAGAATATGCCCCTTATTATGGTATTCAGAGCCGCCGGGGACGTTTTGGATCTATGTTCCGGTATTACGAGCAGGGAGAAATGTCCATTGACTGGGACCACATGGATCCTTCCATGGAATCCGGCGCTTCCTGGTATCGTGATATTCAGGAGGCATATCAGAAGGAAGCACAGGAAACGTACACGAGAGTTCCCCGGGAAGAGATTCCGCGGCTGGTGAAACTCTGCGAAGCCAATCCCCAGAGTGATCTGGAACATATCACGGCGTTTATTATCGATACCCTTCAGCATATGGCGTCCTATTCCACGACGCCGGGCGTCACGCCGCTGCATGCAGATCCGGTGGAATACTTTCTTTTTGAGAACCAGGAAGGATATTGTCAGCATTTTGCGTCGGCTGCCGTGCTCATGTACCGGCTGTACGGGATCCCGGCCCGATATGTGACCGGATACGCGGTGGATCCCTCTGCCTTTATCGAGATAGCGGGCGGCTATATAGCTGAGGTGACCGATGTTTCTGCCCATGCCTGGCCGGAGATTTTTATCGAAGATCTGGGCTGGACGCCGGTGGAAGTGACGCCGTCCGGCAATAACTATGCCGGTTATGAAGCGGGGATGGATATCCCGGCACTGGAGGAGATGGCCGGGAAGCAGCAATGGAATCCCGACAGTCTGCTGGAAGATGTGCCGCAGCAAGAAGACAATACGGAAGAACCTGCGGAGACTGCCATGGAACCAGCAGATCCTTCCCCATCGGCACCCAGTGGGGTGCAGGAAGTGTCGCCGGGAATCCTTCTGCTTTTGTTTGCGCTGCTTGCCGGAGCCTTCTATTATGTGTACCGGGAAATGCAGAAAGCGGCAGACCGGAGGATGAATGTACGGCAGGCTTTCGGCCGGATGCTGGAGGCGCTGCATTATGCCGGTGAGCTTCCGGAATATGACGGCAGTGAAGAGGATTTTGCAAAAAGATTTTCAGATGTATTTCCGGAAGAATCTCCGGAAGATATCATAAGAGTGGTCGATGTGGTCCGCCGGGAAGCGTTTGGCAACAGGGAAGCGAGTCCGGAGGATGAAGCCTTTGTGCGGGATTTCTGCCGAAAAATAAGGGACAGCGTGTCCGCCCGTCAGCGGGGAATAAAAAAATTTTTGTATAAATATGTGAAATTTTTCTGTTGATGACGCAGGGAAACCGGTGAATATTAAAAAAAATAAAAGTCACCGGTTGACGGGACTAACTTTAGATGTTATAGTGTCACTAGAACAAATTGGGGCTGTTTACAATTGACTGACGTCAATGTATACAGCCCCCTTATTTACGCGAAGACATCAGGTAAAACGAGGAGCAGGTCTGTTCCGGCAGAATACCGGAGACGAAAACGTCTGCTCCGTGAAAAATACACAGGATATTGAGGTGAAACATGACAGCAGGAGAAAACAAACAAAATCATCCCCTTCTTGTTGGCATAGATATCGGGTCAACAACCACAAAGATTGCTGCCATTGATGCGGCAGAGAAAGAGATCATATATTCTGATTACCGGCGCCATAACGCCAAGCAGCTGGAGAGTGTCTATCAGGCATTGAAGCGGTTCAGAGAGACTTTTGCGGATACACCGCTTCGGCTGATTCTGACCGGTTCCGGGGCAAAACCCATCTCGGAAGTGCTGCAGGTGCCTTTTATTCAGGAAGTGGTGGCCAATTCCATTGCGCTCAGGAAGAATTACCCTCATGTGCGCACGGCCATTGAGCTGGGCGGACAGGATGCGAAGATTATTTTCTTTCACCGGGATGAGACTGACGGTTCGCTGAATGTATCTGATATGCGGATGAACGGCAGCTGTGCCGGCGGAACCGGCGCTTTTATCGATGAGATTGCCTCCATACTGAAGGTTCCGGTGGAGGAGTTTAACGCGCTTGCGGAGCAGGGAAGCTGTGTCTATGATATATCCGGACGCTGCGGCGTGTATGCAAAGACTGACATTCAGCCGCTCCTGAATCAGGGAGTGGCCAAGTCAGATCTGGCGCTTTCTTCTTTCCATGCCATTGCCAAACAGACCATCGGCGGTCTTGCCCAGGGACTGGATATCGAGAAGCCCGTGGCATTTGAGGGAGGACCTCTGACCTTTCATCCGATGCTGGTGAAGGTGTTTGCCGAGAGATTACAGCTTTCTGAGGAAGATATTATCCATCCGGAGCGCCCGGAAATCATCATCGCTTACGGTGCGGCGCTGTCGCTGGGCAGCATGTTTGCTGATAACAAGCAGTGTTTTACAGCAGATGAGCTGATGCGGACGCTGGATGAACACCGGGGCGGGGATCTTCCGGGACAGGAAGCCTCGGGAGTCCCGTTTTTTGCTTCTCCGGAAGAACGCCGGCAATTTGAGGAACGTCATAAACTGCCGGAGACCAGACCGGCGCAGCTCCATCCGGGAGAAACCATACACGCTTATCTGGGCATTGATTCCGGAAGCACCACCACAAAGTTTGTGCTCATGGATGAAGAGGAGAATATTCTGGATTCTTTCTATGCCGCCAACGAGGGAGATCCGCTGCTGGTGGCTAAGAATGCGCTGATTGCCATGCGGGAACGCTACCGGAAGGCGGGGGTAAAGCTGGACATCATCGCTGCCGGCGCCACCGGATACGGGGAGCTTCTGTTTACCAAGGCCTTCAATCTGGAATGCCATGTGGTGGAGACTGTGGCCCACGCCCGGGCGGCGGAGAAGTATGTGTCAGATGCTTCCTTTATTCTGGATATCGGCGGACAGGATATGAAGGCCATCTGGCTGGATAACGGCATCATCACCAATATCGTGGTCAATGAGGCCTGTTCTTCCGGCTGCGGTTCTTTTCTGGAGAATTTTGCGTCTTCCCTGCATATCCCGGTAAAAGAGATTGCCGGTGCCGCCTTTTCCTCTAAGAATCCGGCGGTTCTCGGAAGCCGCTGTACAGTGTTTATGAACAGCAGCATTATCACAGAACAGAGAAACGGCAAGCAGCCGGCGGATATCATGGCCGGACTTTGCCGTTCCATCATAGAAAATGTATTTACAAAGGTGATCCGCATCGAAAACGTAAAGAGTCTCGGAGACAAGATCGTGGTGCAGGGCGGAACCTTCCTCAATGACGCTGTGCTTCGTGCCATGGAACAGTATATCGGCAGAGAAGTGGTCCGCGCGCCGTATCCGGGCATTATGGGCGCCATCGGAACCGCTCTTCTGACAAAGGAGAGATTCCGGGCGGGCAGCGGCCGGAGAACTTTTATGGGGCTTGGTCTGCTGGATGATTTTACATATACGCAGGAGTCCAATTCCCCGTGTCCGTTCTGCGGCAACCACTGTAAACGTACGATCATCCGTTTTTCTAATGGTAATTCGTGGATCACCAACAACCGCTGTGAGCGGGGAGAGATCCTCGGCGATCCGAAGGACGGAAATGTCCGCCGGATGCTGCAGGAAAAACAGAAAGAAAAGGAACGGGTGCCAAATCTGTTTGAGCTGAGAGAGAAGCTTCTGATGAAGGATTACCCGTATGAGGTGCTGGAAGAACCCCAAAATGTGACCATCGGTCTGCCGAAAGTACTGTTTTACTGGGAGACTATGCCTTTCTGGCGCACCTTCTGGCGGGCCCTTGGTTTCTCCATTAAGGTATCGCCGGACAGCACGAGAAAGATTTATGAGGACGGGCTTTCCGCGGTCACTTCGGATACGGTATGTTTCCCGGCAAAGCTGGTTCACGGACATATCCGGGCGCTGGCCAAAAGCGGGGTGGACCGGATTTTCATGCCGTCCATCACCACAGTCTCTTCCGAGAACACGGAGGAGACCAGCCAGTCCATGTGTGCCATCGTAAAAGGATATCCCATTGTCATCCGCAATTCGGACAATCCGGAAAAACGCTGGGGAATTCCTTTTGACGCACCGCTGTTTCACTGGTATACGCCGGCGGACCGCGACCGTCAGCTGACCCGTTACATGGAAGAGACCTTCCAGCTGGATGAAGAGGTCGTAAAACATGCCATCGCCCAGGCGGATGCCGCTCAGGAGGCGTTTAAGAACGAACTGCAGCAGGCCGGAAAAAATGTCTGTGAGGAGGTCCGGCGAAAGGGTACTTACGCCGTTGTGCTTGCTTCCCGTCCGTATCAGAATGACGCCCTGGTCAATCATGATCTGCCGGATATGTTCACCAGCCTCGGCATTCCGGTACTGACGGCGGATTCTCTGGAGGAGGCTTCCCAGGTGGATCTTTCCATGAGCCGTCTGGATGTGGTCAACAATTTCCATGCGAGGATGCTGTCCACAGCGGTTTTGGCGGCGCAGAATGATCATCTGGAATATGTGCAGATCGTAAGTTTCGGCTGCGGCCATGACGCTTATCTGTCCGATGAGATCATCCGCCTGATGAAAGAAATCTCCGGGAAGACGCCGCTGATCCTCAAATTGGACGAGAGTGATATTCAGGGACCGCTGCGTATCCGTGTCCGCTCCTTTGTGGAGACGGTATCCATGCGCCATGAGCGAAAAAAACATTTGGAAACACATCCGATGACAGATCCGTATCCGGTAAAGTTTACAAAAAAGAACCGGAAGGAGAAGATCGTGCTGGTGCCAAATACCTCACATGCATTCAGCCGTATCATGTCGGCAGCCCTGGTCGGTCAGGGGATCCGGGCGGTACCTCTCGCCATCGGAAGAGAGGACGCCATCCGTTTTGGAAAGATGTATGTGCATAACGACATCTGTTTCCCGGCACAGATCGTCATCGGGGAGGCGCTGTCGGCTTTAAAGAGCGGAAAGTACGATGACAAAGAAGTGGCCATCGGCATGGGAAAATACATCGGAGACTGCCGTCTGACCCATTACAGCGCTCTGCTTCGAAAAGCTCTTGATGACGCAGGTTTTGCCGACGTGCCGATCATCACCAACGATGATGTGGATTACCACAACATGCATCCGGGATTTAAGATGAATCTTCTCTCCGCCATGCGGATTGCCTTCGCACTGCCGATGATTGATGTGCTGGAAGAGCTTTTGCGGAAGATCCGTCCTTACGAGCTGGTGAAGGGCAGCGCCAACGAAGCTTTCGAGAAAGCCATGGACGAGGTGGTTTACGGTCTCCAGAATCACGGGATCCGCGGCGCGAAAAAAGGCTTTAAAAAGGCCATCGCCATCATGAAAGAGATACCGTACGACCGGTCGCATCCAAGAAAACAGGTGCTTATTGTGGGTGAATATTTGCTGAATTTCCATCCGGGGGCCAATCACGATATCGAAGAGTATCTGGAACGGAACGGGTTTGAGATTATCGAGGCACGTATGACGGACGTTATCCGGAAGACATATTTCTATCAGGATGCCCAGGTACAGGAATATAAGCTGGATGTGCCGCTGGGCAAACGGGCGTGGCTGTATATCGCAGACCATGTATTTAATCTGGCCCATGATATGACTGACGCCATTGCGAAGGAGCATCCGCTGTATACGCCAGCCTGCCGGATGCAGGATATGGTGAAAGACAGCGACTCCATCATCCACCATACCTTTGATGCCGGGGAAGGCGTGCTCATTCCGGGAGAGATCATCCATCACGCCAAACATGGCTGCCGTGCCTTTGTGATCCTGCAGCCGTTTGGCTGCCTGCCGAACCATGTGGTGGGACGGGGGATTTCAAAGAAATTAAAAGAAATGTATCCGGATGCCCAGATTCTCCCTCTGGACTATGATCCGGATGTGAGCTTTGCCAATATTGAGAACCGTCTGCAGATGCTCATTATGAACAGCAAGAACGCTGAGGAGCAGGCATGATATGAACAGTAAGAGCGGCGGCGAGCGGTCGTGAGAATAATAAAATAGAGAAAAACTGCCGCGCAGATGTTTTCTGCGCGGCGATTCTGTATAGTATCAGTTTTTTATCTTCCATTTTAATAACAACGCTGAATTCACGATCACCAGTACGGAACCGGCGTTGTGGACCAGAGCTCCGACCACAGGGTTTAAAATTCCCGTGATGGCAAGGATAATGGCAATAAAATTAAGGGACATGGAAAAAGTCAGGTTCAGTTTGATGGTGGTCATCATCTGTCTGGACAGGGCAAACAAATGCGGCAGTTCTTTTACTTCATCATCCACCAGGGCGATATCTGCGGCGTCCACGGCGATGTCGCTGCCGATACCGCCCATGGCGATGCCCACATCGGCTTTTTTCAGCGCCGGAGCGTCATTGATGCCGTCACCGATCATACAGACGGATTCCTGTTTTTGCTGATAGGAATCAATCCAGCGCAGTTTATCCTCCGGATGGCAGCCGGCGTGCACTTCCCGGATATCAAGCTGACCGGCGATGGCTGCTGCCGCATTCTCATTGTCGCCGGTCAGAAGCACCGGCTGAACGTGGAGCTCGTGAAGATGGCGGAGCATCGGCGCCGTTTCCGGCCGAATGGTGTCGGATAGAACCAGATAGCCGGCGAGGGAAGAATCGACGGCCATGTAAATGATGGTACATCCTTGGGACAGATATTGTTCTGTCTCTTTTTTTATGTCTTCCGGAATGGAAATCTGCCGCTGGGTCATCATGTTTGCGCTTCCGGCCAGTACGGATCTTTGCTGTACTTTGGCGCAGACGCCCTGACCAGGCACCATCTGAAAGTCGTCCGCAGTTTCCGGAATATGTCCTGTGTCGTTTTTGTAACAGCGGACGACCGCCTTTCCCAGCGGATGTTCCGACAGACTCTCCGCTGCGGCAGCCAGTGCGTAAAGAACAGTATCTGCGCCGCTTACGCTTTTCACAGCGATTACCTCCGGCGTCCCGAAAGTCAGAGTTCCGGTTTTATCAAAGGTGATTTTGGATACCTTTGCCAGTCGTTCCAGAGCGTCGCCCTCCCGCACCAGAAAACCATGTTTGGTGGCGTTGCCGATGGCCGCCATAATGGCGGTGGGAGTGGCAAGAACCAGAGCGCAGGGGCAGAAGACGACGAGAATGGTGACTGCCCGGATGATCTCGCCGGAAATCAGCCAGGTGAGTACGGAAGCGGTCAGCGCAATGACCACGATCCAGGTGGCCCACCGGTCGGCGAGACCGACAATCTTTGCCTTTTCGGCGTCGGCGGACTGGACCAGACGGATCATCCGCTGGATGGAGCTGTCCTCGCCCACTTTCACCGCCCGCATCAAAAAAGCGCCGAACTGATTTACCGTACCGCTGAATACTGCATCACCCTCAGATTTATCGACGGGAAGGGATTCGCCGGTCATGACTGCCTGATTGATGGAAGTCTGTCCGGACAGGATGACGCCGTCCACCGGGATAGTTTCCCCGGGAAGCACCCGGAGCATGTCGCCGATCTTTACTGCTTCCGCCGGGAGAATCTGCTCAGTTTCCCCAGTGACGATTCGGGCCGTCCTCGGAGTCAGGTGGACGAGCTTTTCGATTCCTGCCCTTGCCCTGGCTACCGTCAGTTCTTCCAGAAGTCCGCCCAGCTGCATGATAAAAGCAACCTCTCCGGCAGCAAAATCTTCCCCGATAAATACGGAGGCAAGCAGAGCCAGAGAGACAAGCACATCGGCTTTGATATCAAAAGCGGTGATCAGTCCGATGACAGCCTCCAGAATAATCGGGATGCCGCACAGGATGATGGCAATCCAAGCCGCGTCAAACGGAAGCGGAAACAGATGAAAAATGCTGACCAGCAGCGCCAGGCCGGAGAGGACGAGAAAGGCAATCTCTCTTTTGATACCGCCAAAGTCCAGCAGTTGTTCCAGTTTTTCGATCAATTTCATAAATATACAGCCTTCTTTCCTGTTAAAAATATGCATTTTTATGTAGAATCAACAAACGATTATACCTATAGGGGTATAGGTATAATATACCCTATTGGGTATATGCAGTCAATGCTCCTATTGATGATTTTTTGCAATAAAACTCTGTTTAATTGTGAAGAAATATACATAATTGGCAAAGATACAGTAAAGAAAACTGAAAACTATATTGAAGGAATAAACATGGTGTGTTATGATAAACATGAAAACTTTAGAAATCTTGATATATGTGGATAAATCACTGTAATCAGAGGGTATTTTCGAAGTTTTTTAGCAGTTTTATATAATTGTCCTTATTTTTCACATAATTAAATGTTAAATTAATATTAATTAATTGTTGCTTTTGTGTGAATCAAAACACAATTCAACAGTTGTTTTCAAGAAACACAGCCATAAAGGCGACACAACACATGGACAACACATAAAAATGAAACGGAGGAAGAAAGATTATGACTAAGTTTAAGAAATTATCAATCGCAAAGAGACTTTTTGCCATGGCTCTGGCCGCAACGATGGCATTCTCCTTCTCAACGGTGCAGCTGTTTGCAGCGGGGGAAGAGGGAACAGATGTGCCATCCGAAATAACGACAACTGCCACCACTGAAGAAACCGCTACTACTACTACCGCCACTACGGAGGACACTTCTGCCACCACAACCACAACAGAAGCTGCCACGACAACTACTCCGGCTGCAGAGCCGAAGCCGGTCGGAACTCTGATCACGGAGGGAAGCTATGAGTACAAAGTCACCAGTACCAACACAGTAGCTCTTATGGGATTTGCCGGAAATGCTGAGGAAACTTATGTGAAGGTAAAGAACCGCATTACATATGACGGAGTAACCTATGATGTAACACGGATTGACACAAAAGCATTCATGAAAGAAAGCTCCATCACAAAGGTTCTTATTCGCAAGAACGTGACAGATATCGGAAGAAGAGCATTCTTCCAGTGTACGAATCTGAAAACAGTAAATATCAAGACCGGTGCGAAAGTGATCCGTAAATGTGCGTTCAAGGGATGTAAAGCGCTCAGAGTTGTCAATATCAAATCTGGTGTGTTAGAAGATGTCAAATCCAACGCGTTTAAAAATACTAACACAAATCTCGTGATCAATGTTGCGACAAAGAACATCAAGAAGATGATGAAGGCTACTGTTCCTTCTTATGTCATCGTGAACAAGGCATTTGATGCTCCTAGTACAAGCACAAGCACCACGAACTAAAGGTGAGTCGCAGTAATTGCGAAGATGCATGAAGATTGTATCAGCGACCGTTTCTGCCCGGCATTTTGCCGGGCAGTTTTTTGTTTCATAGGAAATTGCATTCCTATGAAATAAAAAACGCTCCGCGAGGATCGCACTGCGGCGGATAGGAAGATGCCGCTTTCGCGACCCGCCGCAGGCGGAGAATCCTGCTTTGCAGGATTCTTTCTTAATTGATAGGAAATTCCGATTTTTATGGAATTAAAAGAAAGCAAGAGTTCACC
>ERZ1643250.2850-NODE-2850-length-12466-cov-10.392072_pt1 | contig 12466 bp, 8 predicted proteins | sample MGYA00579262_ERZ1643250 | MGnify/ENA primary metagenome ERZ1643250 (study PRJEB29033, sample SAMEA4952265) | chicken gut metagenome | biome: Broiler Chicken; feature: Gastrointestinal Tract; material: Caecum | place: Ireland | collected 2018 | study: Broiler...
TGTGTCATTTTCACTTCAAAACTTGGTTTCATCTGTATTCCTCCATATTTCCGAATATTGAAATTATAACGCATCCTGTCCGCGGTTACAACAGCAAGTTTGCGAAGAATCTCCTGATTTTTCCAGGATCAGAAAAACCTCTGCGCACAGCAGAGGTTTCGGTTTAGTAATTTTCTGTCATTTTTACTCATTTACTCTATGGAGGACCGGACTGACTTTCTTATAGATCAAAAGCAGAATTGCCGATACCAAAATACCCTTGATCAGATTAAACGGTGCCACTGCAAGGATCACAAAAGTTGCAACTCCGTCAATTGCCGGATTCAATGCATGCCCCATCTGAACAATCGTATCAAGCGGCATTCCAAATGCTGCAGCATAGGTCGGAAGCAGGATATAGGCATTGAGCACGCATCCGATCAGCGTCATGAATACTGTTCCTGCTGCAAGTCCGATCATCGCTCCCTTTTTTGTGTGCATCTTCTGATAAATCAGACCCGCAGGCACACAGAGACTGCATCCGATCAGGAAGTTTGCGATCTCTCCCACACCGCCTGTTTCAGTCCCATTAATCACGAAATTCAGAAGAATCTTGATACATTCTGTCATAACTCCCGCCACAGGACCCATCGCAAATGTTCCAAGAAGGACCGGAATTTCACTGATATCCAGTTTGTAAAAGCTCGGTACAAAAGGAAGCGGAAATTCAAAAAGCATCAGGACGGTAGCTACCGCTGCAAGCATGCCGACCTGGGCCATCGATCTGACTTTCGTACTGCTTCTTCTTCTTATTTGTGTGTTTTTCTGCGTGTTTTCCATGTTTCTTCTCTCCTTTTTTTGAATGATAGACTCAATTCAGAAAAGAAACTCTTCCTGCCATAAAGTTTCCCTTATGGAAATGGGAATGTACAAAAAAATCCCCGGAACCATATGTTCCGGGGTTTGATGCTCTGCTTCAGATACAAATATCTGACGATTCGTACATTTCTTCTCTCATCCAGACTGTACTGTCGGTTCCGGAATTGCACCGGATCAGCTGCCAATGGCAGGTCGCGGACTTTCACCGCCGGTTGGGACTTTCACCCGACCCCGAAGAATTTTTTCCTGTTAACATTTAGTATAGAACAGTCTTTTGGAAAATTCAATACCTTTTTGTCTTTTACATTCCGGGTAAGCAGCATTCTTTACCGGATTCCTTTCATAGTAAGCTGAATCCGTTTTTTCTTGAGGTCCACACTCAGTACTTTAACATCCACGATATCACCCACACTGACCGCTTCCAACGGATGTTTGATAAACTTTTTGTCGGTGATTTCGGAAATATGTACCAGACCATCCTGATGAACGCCGATATCCACAAACACCCCGAAGTCAATGACATTGCGAACCGTTCCTTTCAGAACCATCCCTTCTTTTAAGTCTTTCATTTCCAGAACGTCGGTCCTGAGAATCGGTTTCGGCATCTCTTCTCTTGGATCTCTGGCCGGCTTTTCCAGCTCTTTTACAATATCATGCAGAGTGATCTCACCGATTCCAAGCTCTTCTGCCAGTTTCCGGTAGTCGCGGATGGTGGCCGGAAGGGCTGCAAGATTTCCTGCTTTTAAATCCTCTGTTGTGAATCCCTGCTTTTTCAGAAGTTTTTCTGCCGCTTCGTAGGATTCCGGATGGACGCTTGTCCTGTCAAACGGATTATCCCCGCCTTCGATCCGCATAAATCCCGCACACTGCTCATATGCCTTCGGTCCAAGTTTCGGCACCTTTAAAAGCTGCTTTCTGTTTGTAAATCTTCCGTTTTCTTCTCTGTAAGCCACAATATTTTTTGCGATTGTGTTTGAGATACCGGAAATATAGGATAAAAGCGGAGCAGATGCCGTATTCAAATCTACACCGACCTTGTTGACACAGTCTTCCACCACGCCATTCAGCGCTTCCGTCAGCTTTTTCTGGTTCATATCATGCTGGTACTGGCCGACCCCGATGGATTTTGGATCAATCTTTACAAGTTCTGCAAGCGGATCCTGAAGCCTTCTTGCAATTGACGCGGCACTTCTCTGTCCCACATCAAAATTCGGAAATTCTTCCGATGCCAGCTTGCTTGCGGAGTACACTGATGCTCCCGCCTCATTTACAATCACATACTGTACGTGCTCTTCCGGGATTTCTTTTAACAGTTCCACAATAAACTGTTCCGATTCTCTGGATGCTGTTCCGTTTCCAAGAGAAATCAGGCTGATATGATACTTCGGAATAATCTTTTTGAGCAGGTCCTTGGATGCCTTGATTTTGGCAGGGGTAGTCGGCGCTGTCGGATAAATCACTGTCGTTCCGATCACTTTTCCGGTCGGATCCACAACCGCAAGTTTACATCCGGTCCGGAATGCCGGATCCCAGCCAAGCACAACCCGTCCTGTAATCGGAGGCTGCATAAGAAGCTGTGTCAGATTTTTCCCGAACACAGCAATGGCCCCGTCCTCCGCCTTTTCCGTAAGTTCATTGCGGATTTCCCTCTCAATGGCCGGCGCAATCAGACGACTGTAGCTGTCCTTGACCGCCTCTTTTAATACAGGTTCTGTATATGGATTATCCCCATGAATAATCTGTTTTTCCAGATAGCGGAGGATTTCTTCTTCCGGCGCTTCCATTCTGACCGTCAGAATTTTTTCTTTTTCTCCCCGGTTCAGAGCCAGAATTCTATGACCGGCAATCCTGGATGCTGCTTCCTCAAACTCATAGTACATCTCATAGACCGATTCCTGCTTTTCATCCTTTGCCTCTGAAACAATCTTTCCTTTCTGGAACGTCATCTTCCGGATTCTCGTCCGGTATTTTGCCTCATCGGAGATCATCTCAGCCAGAATGTCCTGTGCGCCGGCAAGTGCCTCTTCAGGGGAGGCAACATTCTTTTCCTCCGATACATAGGCTTTGGCCGCCTCAATCGCCGGCTCTTTCAACTTCTGTAAAAGGAGAAGCGCCGCAAGCGGCTCCAGTCCTTTTTCTTTTGCGATTGTCGCCCTCGTTCTTCTTTTCGGACGGTACGGGCGGTACAGATCGTCCACCGCCACCTGGGTCTGCGCCTCCTGAATCTGAGCTTTCAGTTCTTCGGTAAGCTTTCCCTGCTCCTCGATGCTTGAGAGCACCTGCGCTTTCTTCTCCTCCAGATTCCGAAGATAAGTAAGTCTCTCATGGAGTTTTCTGAGCTGCTCGTCATCCAGTGTTCCGGTTGCTTCTTTTCTGTATCTTGCAATAAACGGGATCGTGTTTCCTTCATCAATCAGTCCGACTGCCGCTTCGACCTGCCATTTTTTTACATTCAGTTCTTCCGTAATCTTCTGAATAATATCCATTTTTTGATTCCTTTCCAAAAAAGTACTTCCCTGTCATTATAGCGGAAGGTCTTTTTCTGCGCAACTTCATAAAAACAGAGTTTGCTCTGTTTTTCTTGAAATCTGACTCTTCCTATGTTATATTTTGGATGATAAGGAGGGCACTGATTATGAAAGAAACGAACGGACAGACTCTGTCAAAGCAGCAGCAAAAATCTCTTGAAACGAAAAACCGGATCTTTTCCGCCGCGAAGAGTATTCTTCAGAGGAAAGGGTACGATGCACTCTCCATCAAAAACATCTGTGAAGAAGCAGGCGTATCCAACGGAAGCTTTTATCATCACTTTAAAACAAAAGATGACCTGCTTTCCTATTATATAGAAGAACAGCCTACGATCGATCCGGACTGTCTGGAACTCCCGGAAAATGCCGCCGAGGCAAAAAGGGCAATCATTCTTGTCTATCTTAATTATGTCAGCTACTGCAAAGAGCTCGGTGTCGCTTTTATATCCAACTATTACACGCCAAAAAACCAGGCTCTAAATCCGGCCATCCGCACAAAGCGGCCTTATCCGATCGTAACAGTAACGGATTACCTGGCTCGTGCACTGGAAGCCGGCACTGTATCTGCCAGCCTGTCCCTGGATGAGATCTCCACCGATATCCGGATGATTGTCATCGGAAATGTCTTTGAATGGTGTCTGCGGGACGGAAATACAGACTTTGACGGAAATATGGAGCGTTCACTCGGGAAATATCTGGACAGTGTTCTGAAATAGTGTGGCTTCGCTTCCCGTCAGGGAACAAAACAGTTTAGAAATGGCAAAAACCTTTCAGATAAGCGTTTCTGAAAGGTCTTTTCATTTTAGAAGGGAATTTGTAATTCTTACTTTGGTAACTGTTTACCTTTGATGCTTTTATTATATCCCCGGCCCCCTGTAAAATCAAATCGGTTATCCTGATATATTTCTTCATTTATAGGCATTTTCTATGTTTTGTACATTCTTCCCAATTTCATTGTCTATTTTTTAACTTCTATTGTGTATTTTTCTGACATGTTGTAAAATAGAAGTATACGTGATTCGTAAAATGAAATTGTGAGGTGAAAAGATATGAGCAGACTAGAACTCCCTACCCCGAGCAAAGCGCAGCTGGTCGTTGAGGGATTATACAAAGATTTAGAGCGGCGGATTGAAGCAAGCCCGCCGGGACTCTGCCCTGTAGATATCTCGAGGGCGTTCCTCGAACTGTGCCATGCTCAGACATGCGGCAAATGTGTGCCATGCCGCATTGGTCTTTTACAGTTGAAACATCTGATCACAGATGTTCTGAATGGAAAGGCTACAATGGAAACCCTTGACCTGATGGAGCGTACCGCCCGTTCAATTATGGAGACCGCGGACTGTGCCATCGGATATGAAGCTGCCAATATGGTTTATAAAGGCTTGATCGGTTATCGTGAAGACTATGAAGAGCATATCCGGAACGGACGTTGTACATGTACCTACAACCAGCCTGTTCCATGTGTTGCACTTTGTCCTGCCCACGTTGACATCCCGGGCTATATCGCTCTCGTACGCGAAGGACGCTACGCCGATGCTATCCGGCTGATCCGGAAAGACAATCCGTTCCCGACCACGTGCGGATTTATCTGCGAACATCCGTGTGAGGCAAGATGCCGCCGTAATATGGTCGATGATGCTGTCAATATCCGCGGTTTGAAGCGGATGGCTGCGGACTATGCCGGAAAGGTACCTCCGCCGGAATGCGCTCCTTCCACCGGAAAGACTGTCGCAGTCATCGGAGGCGGCCCTGGAGGATTAAGTGCCGCATACTATCTGCAGCTTATGGGACATCAGGTAACTGTATATGAGATGCTTCCGGAACTTGGCGGTATGCTCCGTTATGGTATTCCAAACTACCGTCTTCCGAAAGACCGTCTCAACGAAGACATTCAGGCAATTCTTGATACCGGCGTCAAAGTAAAATACGGTCTCCGTATCGGGCAGGACATCACCGTACAGGAACTGCGCGCTTCCTACGATGCAGTCCTGATCACTATCGGAGCCAGCACAGATAAAAAACTCGGCATCGAAGGCGAGGACGCCGAGGGCGTAATGTCCGCAGTCCGTTTCCTCCGTGATGTAGGAAAAGGTATTAACCCGGATCTTACCGGACAGGAAGTTGCCATTGTCGGAGGCGGAAATGTGTCCATGGACGCTGTTCGTTCTGCTGTCAGACTTGGTGCGAAAAAAGTCAGCATCCTGTACCGCCGCCGTACCGCAGACATGACTGCGCTTCCGGCCGAAATTGAAGGTGCCATTGCAGAAGGCGTGGAAATCCGCACATTACGCGCTCCTTCCCGCATCGAGACGGATGAAAACGGACATATCCGCGGTATCTATGTGACACCGCAGATGATCAGCCAGATCAAAGGAGGACGCGCAAGTGTCAAACCGTCCGGACTTCCGGATGAGTTTGTTCCATGTACAACCCTGATCGTTGCCATTGGGCAGAACATTGAAACAGAACATTTTGAAAAAGCCGGGCTTCCTGTAGAAAGAGGAAAAATCATGGCTGAAAAATTCGGCGGATTCAGCAATCTTCCTGGAGTTTTTGCCGGCGGAGACTGCGCTACCGGTCCTGCTACCGTAATCCGCGCGATCGCGGCCGCAAAGGTTGTTGCCGCAAATATTGATGAATATCTGGGATACCATCACGAAATCACTTGTGATGTCGAGATTCCGGAGCCGAATCTGGATGACCGTGTACCGTGCGGACGTGTTGAGCTTCCTGAGCGGGAAGCCTGTGAGCGTATCCACGACTTTGACGGTGTAGAACAATGCATGACCTGTCAGGAAGCACAGCAGGAGGCAAACCGCTGCCTGCGCTGCGACCACTTTGGTTTTGGAATATTTAAAGGAGGCCGCGAGAAAGTATGGTAAATCTTAAAATCGACAATAAAGAAATCTGTGTACCGGAAGGTACCACGATTATGGATGCGGCAGCTCAAAACGGAATCATCATTCCGAAACTCTGTTATCTGAAAGATATCAACGAAATCGCTGCCTGCCGTGTCTGCGTAGTAGAAATGGAAGGTAAGGACCGCCTGATCACCTCCTGTAACAACACTGTTCAGGAAGGCATGGTTCTTTATACAAACAGCCCGAAGGTACGTGCGGACCGCCGTAATACCGTGCAGCTCATTCTTTCCCAGCATGACTGCAAATGCGCGACCTGTGTCCGCAGCGGCAACTGTTCTCTTCAGAAGATTGCCAACGACCTGAATATTCTGGAGCTTCCATTCGGCGAGCGTATCGAACGCCAGCCATGGAACAAGGATTTCCCGCTGATTCGGGATTCCGCAAAATGTATCAAATGTATGCGCTGTATCCAGATCTGTGACAAGGTTCAGAGCCTGCACATCTGGGATCTGGAAGGAACCGGCTCCCGCTCTACAGTCAATGTATCAGGCGGCCGTAAGATTGAAGAAGCAGACTGTTCCCTCTGCGGACAGTGTATTACTCATTGTCCGGTTGGTGCTCTGCGCGAGCGCGACGATACAGAAAAAGTCTGGGATGCAATTGCAGATAAAAACACAATCACAGTAGCACAGATCGCTCCGGCTGTCCGTACTGCATGGGGCGAGGCTCTTGGTCTTTCACGTGAAGATGCTACAGTCAACAAAATCGCTGATGCTCTTCACAAGATCGGAGTTGACTATGTGTTTGACACCAGCTTCTCCGCCGATCTTACGATCATGGAAGAGGGAAATGAATTTCTGGAACGTTTTACTAAAGGAGAGACGAAATTACGTCCGATGTTTACATCCTGCTGTCCTGGATGGATCCGTTTCATCAAATCCCAGTTCCCGCATCTGGTGCCTCAGCTTTCCACAGCCAAATCTCCTCAGCAGATGTTTGGCGCAGTGATGAAGACTTACTTTGCAGATTCCATCAATGTAAGTCCGGATCGTATTTTTACAATTTCCATCATGCCTTGCGTCGCGAAAAAAGGAGAGCGCAATATGGAGCTTTTCTATGAAGAATACGCCGGTCATGATACCGATGTGGTTCTGACCACACGTGAGCTGACGCGCATGATCCGTTCTGCCCACATTCCGCCGCATTCTCTTGAGAATCGGGAATTTGACAGACTGATGAAAGAATATACAGGCGCCGGCGTTATCTTTGGTGTAACAGGCGGTGTTATGGAAGCTGCTCTTCGTTCCGCTTACTATCTTGTAACCGGAAGAAATGCGGATCCGGACGCATTTAAGGCTGTACGCAATGACGGAAAAGGCGTGAAATCAGCTGAAATCCAGATTGGCGATGCCGTTGTGAAAGCTGCTGTTGTAAGCGGACTTGGAAATACAAGACGTCTGCTGCAGCAGATCGAACGCGGAGAAGTCCATTATGATTTCGTGGAAGTCATGGCATGCCCTGGCGGCTGTGTAGGCGGAGGCGGACAGATCATCCACGATGGCGAAGAACTTGCCTACGAAAGAGGACAGAGCCTCTACTTCCTGGACAAGAATGCACCACTTCGTTTTTCCCACGAAAATCCTGATGTACAGAAGCTGTATGCGGACTTTATGGGACAGCCGCTGTCTCACCGTGCCCACCAGCTGTTACATACTGATCATCAGGCATGGGCGATGCCTCGTTCTGACAGATAATATGCACTGATTTTATTTCTGCCTTCGGAGATCCGGCTGTTTCTGCCATTCTCCGAAGGCGGTTTTTATTTCAGAAAATTTCAGGAGGAATTATGTACACTTTTATCATCAATCCGCACTCCCGCTCTGGAAAAGGACTCACAATCTGGCACACCGTTGAGGCTCAGCTAGAACAGCGCCAAATCTGTTATACCGCCTTTTTCACAAAATATCAAAGGCAAGCCACCACATATGTCCGGAAGCTTACCTCCGACGGATCTTCCCGTGTTCTTGTGGTTCTCGGCGGAGACGGCACTTTGAATGAAGTCATTAACGGGATCTGCTTTCCGGAGCGGGTTACACTCGGTTATATCCCAACCGGCTCCAGCAACGATTTTGCCCGCAGCTTTGGTATCCCAAATGATCCTCTGCGTGCTCTGGAAATTATCCTGAATCCAGGACGGACCGTACACATGGACGTTGGAACCATGTCATACGAAGGGAAACACCGGCGTTTTGCAGTCAGTGCCGGCATAGGTTTCGATGCCGCAATCTGCCACGAAGCGGTTGTTTCAAAGTGGAAGCGGATACTGAACCGGATTCATCTCGGGAAATTTACCTATGCCGTCATTGCGCTTCACCGGCTTTTACTTACATCCACCTGCCCTTTCCATATCGTCCTTGATGATGAAAAAGAGGTGTCCTTTCCAAAAGGATGGTTTGCTGCAGTGATGAACCACCCTTGTGAAGGCGGCGGATTTTATTTTTGTCCTGATGCCCGGCCGGACGACGGACAACTTGATGTTCTGGTCGTATCCGGCCTGAAGGCTCCGGCTCTTCTTCTTACTCTTCCATTCGCGCTTTTCGGGAAACATACAAAATTTCACGGTGTCCATTTATTCCGCTGCAAAAAAGTTTCCATCCATACAGCCAGTGCCCTTCCCGTACATACAGACGGCGAACCTGTTTTTTTACAACGATGTTTTACAGCTTCTATCGAGGCCTGTCCTTTAAAAGTGATCGTATCTTAAAATATTTATAAAATATTCAATCTCTTTTCACAGAATTGTGGTATACTAAGATTTACTGATGGTATAATATAGTGACTGTCATCAGATGATGGACATACAAATGAAAAGGGGAGAAACGCTATGAAATGTCCGAAATGTGGTAATGAACTGCGGGAAAGCAAAAAAACTCCTGGCTATTTTTTATGTGATTCCTGCAAAAAGAAATTCAGCCAGGAAACTCTGGACCGGTTTCAGTCTGCCAGACCTGTCCGCAGGAAAAAACCTGCACCGGTAAAGCCGGAAGAGCCAGATGAAACAACTCAGACAGAAACTAACCAGACAGAAGAAATTCAGGCAGAAGAAGCTCAGACAAGCATGACTCCAGAAGAAACTGTTCAGGAAGAGCCGGTTCAGGCAGAAGCCGATCAAACAGAAACATCTCCGGAAGAACCGGAAGAAGAAACTGTTTCGGAAGAATCTGTTCAGGAAGAATCTTCTGAAACAGAAACGGCAGAACCGGAAGGACAGACCTATTCCAACATCCCTCCGGAAGAGGTAAGGAATGAGCGTGAAAAAGAAATGAAGGCCAATTATGAGGCCATGCTGAATATAAAAGACGAAACTTCTGATGACTCGGAAGCTGATGATGTAATTCCGGTTTTCGGTGGTTTCCGTGTTCTGATTGGAATTGTATCGATCCTATGCGCCGCTTTTCTTGCTTACCAGGCTTATGATTCAGGTATCTTTACTACCTTTATACATACGCCGGGACTGACAGGAATTGCCGGTATGGTACTTGCAGTCTGCTTCCTGATCGGTGGTCTTGTGGTATTAATTACTCACCGCAGGAACAGTGTGCCGGCATTTATTGTACCTTGTATTTTTTATCTTGGAGGAGCCGTAGGAGGATTCTTTATCCCGGGTTCTGTCATGACTGTACAGATTCTGCTCTTTGTGTCTGCTTTGTTTGGAGCATTTCTGCTCTTTGCACTTGGCTGTGCCAAAGAGATCCATGTTGCCCTCCGGGTACTTGTTTTCATCGTTGCAGTTGCGGTTGCAGCCGGTGCCTACTATGCGGCTCAGTATGTGGTTCCGCAGAGTTCGGCAAGTTCCGGTAAAAATCTTCGTCTGACCACGGATGATTTTACCGTCTCATTTGAAAAATCTGATATCGGAACAGATTATGAGGGCGAACAGGCTCTTATGGTTTATTACACAATTACAAATAAAGGTTCCGAAACCCTGGTTCCATCTGTTGCCGTTACTTTCAAGGCACTGCAGGATGATACCACTCTGGATCCTACGATTGTCTCGGATGAACCACTGTCAGAAAATGAAAGCGCAGAAGTCAGTCAGGGCGACAGCGTGCGTGTGTGCACCTCCTTTATTCTTCTTGATCAGTCCGATGTGACTCTTCAGCTTTATGAAACTTTCGGTTCAAACAGTAATATAGCTGAGACAACATTGAATCTGGATTAATCCGGTTCACTTACTTTCATCATTTTCGTTAAAAGGAGAAATCCGAATGTTTTCAAGAAGTAAATGCAAAGCTTTGATTTACCGATATAAACATGCCTGGGTATTTTTGTATATTTTTCTTTATTTACCCTGGTTTTACTATCTTGAGCAACACGTAACAGCAAATTCCGATTTTCACGTGATTCACGCAGCGGTCGATGACTATATTCCTTTTATAGAGTATTTTATCGTCCCGTATCTTTTGTGGTTTGCGTTTATTGCGGTCACTTTTCTCTGGTTCTTCTTTCACGATGTATCCGGATTTTACAAAATGGCCGCTTTCCTTTTTACCGGAATGACCATATTTTTAATTATTTCGACCCTCTATCCAAACGGTCTTGATCTTCGCCCGGTTCAATTCGAGCGGGACAATATTTTTGTGGATATGGTCAAAACGCTGTACAAGGCAGACACTCCGACAAATGTTCTTCCAAGTATTCACGTATTTAACTCTATCGGTGTCTGCATTGCCATCTCACACAACAAAACACTTTCGAGCCGCAAGGTGATCCATTACGGATCTCTGGTTCTCGGAATATCCATCATCCTTGCCACGATGTTTTTAAAGCAGCATTCCGTAATCGATGTGACACTGGCAGGCTGCATGGCAACTCTGCTTTATCCGGTCGTATACGTCAGAGAATCCAGAAAGGTATTCCGCCCGAAAGTCACAAAGCATTCTGTTAAAAAAGCCATGGGTGATTAATAAACCCGAAATAAAAATATCCCCTTTGGAGTCCATGCGGTAAGGCACGGATCCTGAAGGGGATACTTTATATGCGGTCTCTTTCCGATTCCTGTTTTAAAGCATTTCAATAAACGCAGCGATACGCGTGTTGAGCTGTCCGATGTCTGCCTGAGAATAGTCTGTCTCAACGCTGATGTACGGTTTTCCTTTTTCCTCATTTACGAATCTGCGGATTCCAAGACTCTCTACATTGTATGTATGGCATGCCTGAAGAATCATCTCTACCACTCCGTCTACCTGATACTCGTCCATCAGTCTTCCAAGGAGTTCCAGACGGTTCGGGTTCGGTGTCATGACAGAGCATCCGATGCTTAAATATCTCTCAGCGATTGCCTGATAGATATCGTCTGTATCTTCATCCACAAGCTTGTCAATGGATTTTGCTCCGGAACAGTTTTCAAAAGTAACAACGATTCCGCCGTTGTCCTCGATGGCTTTGATCACTTTCTCTGTCGCTCCGCCGATCGGGCATCCTGTCACAAGAATACGAGGCTTCTTTTCTTCCATCTTTCCTTCTGCGTATTCCTTTTCGATCTTGTCAGCGATCGCATTCACTTCTGCCGGAATCTTGGATCTGTCCGGTTTGAATGTACTTCCGTATAACACTTTAAACAGATCCTGTCCTTTCATCGGAGCCGGATCCAGTTTCATCAGCTCATACAGACGCTTCAGTGCCACTCTTCCTTCATTCTGCACTCTGACAGCATCTCTGATCTGCTCTTCCGTGATTGTCACTTCAAACTTCTGCTCCAGATATTCTTTGAAGCGGATGATTTCATTTTTCCAGAGCTGAAGTCCGTCCTCTGTCTGTCGGTTCGGAAGCTCCATTGTGAAGACATCCTTGAACTGGCTTAAGTATTCGTACATCTTCTTTTTCCCGTCACAGGTTGTCTCTCCTACAACCAGATCGGAAAAATAGAAAAACGGGCACTTCTTTGTTGCCGCAAAGCCGTAGCTGGATTTGATCAGCGGGCACAGGTTCTTTGGCAGATCCTTCTCAGCCGCCGGAATCGTCTCGTCGGATGTGGAGCAAAGACTCACTGTAGCTGCTCCCATTGCCATCGCGATTTCCTGTGGAAAATATGTACAGAATGTGCCTACAATCGGCACGCCCTTGTCTTTTAACTCCTTAATGCCCAGAAATGACTGTTGTCTCTGTTCAGCAAATTCTTCAAATACATCTGGTAATTCTTTAATCAGTTCCATTTTT